>Ga0136555_1000138_pt1 | contig 28193 bp, 36 predicted proteins | sample AntRauTorckE5432_FD_104927 | JGI IMG/M metagenome (GOLD analysis project Ga0136555, IMG submission 104927) | Saline lake microbial communities from Rauer Islands, Antarctica - Metagenome Torckler E5 #432 | ecosystem: Environmental > Aquatic > Non-marine Saline and Alkaline > Saline | place...
AAAGCTCAAAAAGCTCAACGTCAAGAAAGACAAGCCTTGGAATTAGCCGAGAGGAAAGAATACGAAAGATTAGAGAAGCAAGCGCAACAGAAAGTTCAAAAAGCTCAGCGTCAAGAAAGACAGCGCAAGGAAAAACAAAAGTCCAAATCCAAAGGTGGATGTAATGCAATGACACCACTCAAAGCAGGACAATGTTGTGATAAGAAAAATAGAAAGATAATTAAAGGTGAGCAAATGATGAGTAGGCGATGGTGTAAGTAATTATGAATAAGAACTAGAGCGCTGTAGAGCAATAGTATGTTTGCACTTATACTTATATGTACTGGGACATGTGCATTTTGCGCGTGGTATGTATATATCCTTCTTGGACACGCGCTGAATTTGAATGTTGTTTATATGATTGAGACTTCGGTAGTACACCGTCATGTGTGTATTCTCGATAACATCCAACTTTTCTGTCTTATAATCGTCAACTGAACTATACGTGATGCTGCGGATCCTAACTGGATAGAGCTTCATGAATCGAATACATTGTTCGCAAGGCTTGGACTCACCCAGGTCAGAACGAATGACCAGCAAGTCCACGGCTAGCGACTTTTAACAGATACTTCTCTGGCAGTTTACGTAGCGCCGAACACTCTGCGTGCATACGGTAATCATCCCCCCGATAGCGAAAACCAGCATCCTGGTTATAACCTGTTGAGATGACCTTTCCACCTCGCGTAATTATACAATAATGCTTGCAGGCATTTGATATTTTAGCTAGTACTGACTTTGGAATACTCATTAATATTTGCAGGTGATCATTTTTAAACTGGCACATGTCATTTAAAATTGATCTGTTATTTTCAATTAATAAATGAAAATCAAAACCAGGAGCCAGACACAAAGATATCAATCATTAACACATCCATATGTACTGTTAGTTGTCGACATGCAAGTGGATTTCAGTGCCGCTGGATGCACTAAAACACAAAATCGGAATGTCGAACTTATAAAACAAGCTATTGTTGATGGGGCCTATATAGTATTTGCCCATTACATAGACTACGGTGACACACATGAACGCTTAGTTCATCCAACACGGAATTATCCACATGTCGGATTTTGTTGGGCCAACTGTAACGATAAATCTGAAGTATTCCGTAATCATGTTGATGAAAAAGGCGTAACGTATTATCGAATTGTAGTTACGGGTGTCAACACTTCTGCATGTGTATATAATACAGTGACTGGTCTGCAATCAAGCCACAAATCCATAGTAGATGTTTGTGTTGTTCAAGAGGCATGCAACGATGCTTGGAACGACAACGGTTATGCGTTTCGCACAATGTCGGAGAAAGGCGTGACTTTATACTAAGGAATTAAAACTCACAGCATCTTCCCAAAAATCCAAGGTTATTTGGTCTATCCCATCAAGAGTTAATAGAAATCTATATAGTTCAATAGCTAGTTTGGGTAGGCCCAAAAGACGCATGCTTCGTAATACTCTTGTTAGTCTCAAGCGATTGTGATCACGTCGTTGAATCCTCAGAAACACTAAGCCTGGATCAGATATTGTTACCGAGCCTTTAGAATAGGTTAACCCGACATGGTTTAAAAATCTCTTGAATGCCTTTTTTAATTTACTTTGTAAATCCTTATCCTTATTAAACATTAGTACCGTAGACTTAGTAGTCAGAGGAGCATCTGGTACTACCATACTTTTTTCATTGTTGGGAAATAACCATTGTATAAAATTATGATGAGCTTCCCATTCATGTTCCGACATTGCCATAACCTGAGAATAAGTAAAGGATGAACCGGACTTTTTGTCTTGATAAAATCTAACTGCACGAGACATTATCTTTTCCTTTATTTCAATTTATACATTACAACGTTTTAACGTTTTAACGTTAAAACGTGCTGAGTTTGAGGCTTAAATATAAGGACAACATGCGAACCCATGGTCATTCTTACATGTTCCATAGTACCTGTCTCCCCATTTATAGCATATGGGGCATTTATATGTGATTTCATGCGGATTTCGCCACATCTCCGTTGCCAATATATGTTTTTTGCATTTATCTTCTGCACACGGATGTGTCTGCATATTGAAATTAAATTAGGATCAAATTTACTAGGAAGGATATATGTCAACAAGGAAACAACATCGTCTTCTAAAAGACTCTACGACAGCGGAGTGGTTAAAAATAATTAATATAAATAATCTAAAGTGTAAATGTGAAATAACTAACAAATACGGCAGGTTCGTCGTATTATTACATACAGAAGACTGTAGTGCAACGTATTTTCCACAAATAATAAACAATATACCCCGTCATCCAAATATTGACGATGATGGTTATATGTGCATTACGCAAGAAGATGTGTACGAGGATGAAGAATGGCATGGCGAACTGTATGACTTATTATGGGCAGTTAATCATTTATTACTTCATCCCGGTTTTGATGATCCTCTTAACTCTATATGTATGTCTTTCGAGGAATATGAGGCTCAATTCAATTAAATTAAAACTAAATTGAGATTATATATGAACAGCAGATTGATATCATGTGTTTTAGGTATGTTGTGCGGCATTTACCTGATGCAAAATTATATACAGGATTACCACGGACCTGATAGTAATAAGGTAAAACAAAACAGATTCAAAACAAACTCGGGGAATTGTTTCAAATATGAGGCAATACCACATATTTGCCCGTTGTAACAAAAAAAATTAAGGCTAATAGATATTATAATGTCAGATATTGTTGGTCAAATGACAAGAGAAATGAATCTCACTGGAGACATGTTGGATGCTATGCAGCAACAGCAAATGCAACCCGGTGGCGGCATGCCACAACAAGGAGGTTCTGGTATGGACTTTAGCCAAATGTCACCACAGCAGCAAATGCAAATGATGGATGCCATGAATCAGCAAACTCAGCAACCACAGCAACCACAGATGCCTCCAGCTCCACAATATGAGTCTGAAACGGAAAGCGAAAGCGAATCAGAAGATAGTGACTCTGAATCAGAATTAAGTATGGCTGGACAAAGAGCCATGAACAAACTAGGATTAGGAAATAGCGGAGCCTTGGGTGCTATGGGATGGGGTGACTCTATTGTTCACTATCTAAAGGATCCCATAATCGTCATGGTACTTTTCATTCTGTTAAGTTTGACACAGTTTGATACTGTACTAAAACCAATATTGCCTTCTCTGGTCAACACTGGTCTTTATTATATCGGAATTAAGGGCTTGGGGGCTGCGCTCATGTTTTTCCTCATTAAATTGGTTATTGTATAAAATTAAACACTATAAATTAGCATTCTTTATTGATGGCAATGTGATTCTGTATATATTTAACGCAAGATCCACTTCCTCCTGTAATTCCTGGTGGTGTATAGCATTAGGTAAATTATAGCTGCATGGATGGAAACCTCTGGCCTTTATTATTCAGATTCGCATAGTGCTTGTTGAATAGCTACGTCTGCAAACCTTGGTATATTTACTGTTACTGTTTGCCCAGTATGCTGTGTTGAAAAGTAATGCTTTGTGTCTTGGACAGACAGGACATAGAAATCCAAGGCAACGGTTTTAACGATTATCTTTTCATCCTTTTTCTTGTTTCTGTTCTTTCGACTCGGGCGCGTTGGCATATATAATACATATTGTAGCTGTTCATTTTTACTTATTTTACTTTAGATGGAGTCTTTCGCGCGCTTGCAATAACGATGCCATGGCTGTATGGCCAAATTCATCTACCTGTTGCCTGTCAAGGATAGGTCGTATATCTATACCGGGCATATCTACATTATACAAGTCGTAAAAGATGTCACGTGATATACTTTTCAAATAATGGTAAGGTATATTATCCAGACGTTTCGAAATGTTTTGGTAGGTGTCTAATTGTTTATGATCAGCATTTTTAATTCTCTTTTTAACTTGTGCAGGAGTTACTGTGTCATAATCCTTGTACAGAACAGCGTACAATTTGTGCAATGTGGGTCCTTCGACATCGTATAAATGTTCTTCGCATACATGACGGTAGTAGTTCCACATACTATCAGGTTTGGCCAAACATTGCTGCATTTTACGTTCTTGTGTGTCCGTAGGTTTTTTGTTTTTGCAGTAGACTTTAAAGGCACCGTCTTCACTGCTACGTTTACCTTCTTTATCCCATTCACAGTGTGAACACCGTTCGCAACGGCGCTGATAAGCATTATTGACAGGATCGTCGCATGGTATGTCGCAATTTTTTAATATATTCTTATCTCGCTGTTTACCAAACAATCGGTTACTCAAACTCCAAGTCTGTGCAATATATTCCAGGACCTGTGGAATACCCAGACAATTTTGGGGAGATGTGGGCAATAACAGACGGATTAGACCATGAACACCTGATTCGAAGTTCATATTAAAATCATCTATACGGTCACGTTCGTCGCTAACATTGTATTTATGATAAATTTGCGCAACCTTGGATTGATCTCTCAACAGGATATTGTCATCTTTAGGATACCGTATTTTTTCAGCCAATTCTTCATCTAATTCTATATATTCTCGTTGACTATCTGTCAAATTATGGAAATCAGGTGGGGCCGGATGACCACCCTGTCCTGGTATAGTTCTCATATTAGAATAGCCTAATATTAAACCACTTGCATTTTCCCTGAGTCTATCTGACATCAACAAGTAGAATTCTGTTCCATACGCGACTTCCCATATTACATGACCTACTTGCCACATATCTTTACAGTATAGTTGTCGTTTAATTTCTTTGAGTTCTTTTGGTTTAGCCGGATCGAGATTGTCGTCAAAATAGGGCCATGCAATTAATGCCTGTATACCTGAAGTTTTTCTTGCTATTACGGAACAAAAAGCATCTTGTTCACCAGTGTCTGTTATTAAGCAACCTGCACCCAAATCAATAATTACAGCTTTTAAAGGCATATCAGGGTCATTAAGATCTTCTACAATAACAACATTTTCTGATTTTATATCCAAATGAATTGCGCCATATTTGTGCATATGTTGTAGACCTTCCAGCATCCCCAGTGCCATTTTATTGATAAAGCTTTTATTGCCTGTACCAAAAGCAGAAATAGCCGTGCTTATTGTGATACCTGGCAAATACTGCATAACAATCACACCTATCGAACCGTTGTCCCACGCTTCTACAAAGGACACCACATTTGGATGAGGATGAGCATGTAAATGTTGCATTGTTCTAACCTCGCGCTTAAATAAAGAACCCCCCTCGCGACGCTTTAACTGTACAGTCTTGCAAACATATTTTTTTCTGTCGGGACCTACGCATAAGTAGGCGCTTCCAACTCCTCCAGATCCAATGAGCAGAGCTTTCTTATAACCTCTAGATTGTAATATTTTGTTATCTGACATTTATATTATTTGCGGGGATTTTTTTTGATGTTCGTTTATAATAGATGTCAAATTACGCAACATGTGAGGTTCTTTAGCATTTGTACTAAATATAGGTATTTCATCACTTAATCCCAACAGTGGATGACTGCGAGCTTCTCCAGGTATGTATATGTATATAATTACATCTGGTTTCCAACCTGCTAATTTGTATATTTTAGTTTGTATCCGATGTGCATCGGCATTATCGACAACATCGGATAATTTTAAATATGACCACGGTGTTTCATTGTATACCATGACCGCGTTATCATAGTTTGTTAATGAACATAGATCTATGTAGTTTTCAATTGATTTCGGGGAATTATCACGGCACATGGGGATCATATTTATAATGTAACCCGGTTCATTGGATAGTACAAACATGGCAGCTGGATAGTCACCGATCAGCAAGACTCTCATTGATAGTCTTTTGAATTCTGGTTCCAATAGCGAAAAAGGATTACACGTAATTATTTATAATGGACAACGTTTTTAACGTTTTTAACGTTTTTAAAGTAGTAGCAGATGCTGAGATTATGGATGAATTACAACAATATGGGTACGATTCCCCTATTACATTAAATATAAACGATTTGTTAATGTTTGGGTATGTATTGAGCGAAATTGGTATTGAACTGGGTTCGTGCAATCCTGAAGTATATATTCAAAATGATACCGTTACTATTCAAAAAGGAGGTTTTTGAATTGATAAGTGAAAAATGTTCGCTGTGAACTTGGCTAATTTTTTATTAACGACATTCTATATATGGCAGAATATGGAATGTACCTATTAGCAGCATTATTAGGAGGAGGTGCACTCATGAAAAACAAAACGCTTGGCAGGTCAGCCCCGGCCAAGCCTGGAAATTACAACGATGAAAAGGTAGGAACCAATGTGTACAATTCAAGGGATTACCACCGTCATAAGGAAACAGAATATCAAAAAGCTAAGCAACATTGGGATGCGGCTAAAGAACCTATGAAAACGGGAGTTGTTCCCATGTATTACAACACATTGCACGTTACTCAGGACGCGGAAAAAATACCCAACAGCAGTTACAACAATAAACTCATTTACAATGTGATTGATATGTTAAGCAATGAAACCAAAGCAAAAATACAACAAGGTATCAAGGCCACACCCATTCACGATAGTGCACGCAATGTTAAACCTGAATGGGGTATTTTAATGGATCGGCCACGCGATACAACAAAAGATAGAGAAGGGCAAAACGCCCTTGACCAAATAGGTGGCGGGCTTGTTCCTGGTAAGGAGGATTTCACTCATAATAATATGGTTCCTTTTTATGGTGGTAATATTACTCAAGATACACGTTCTGAGAACAGAGCCAAAGAAGGCAAATTAGAACTATATACCGGACAATTTAAACTTAATCGTGTACAAAAACAAGAATGCGGGTTGTTCTTTAAACCTACTGCAGGTTTGACAAATATACATGGTAGTTCGGCTGATGGTCAACATCGTGATCTGTCCCGTTATAAGCCAAGTAACACTGGTAAAAAGAATAACGAAGCTCCTATGGAGCAAATCCAAGTAGGTCCTGGACTGAATCGTGGATTTACCGCTGAACCTAGTGGGGGTTTTCATCAGACATTGCGCATCATGCCAAAAGATATCACACAATTACGTGTTGATCCCGTGTTAGAAACGGAAGGTCGTGTTAAGTCAGGTGCAAGTCATATTAAAAAGCGTGGGTTGACGCCTCAGGTTTATCGTAACCGTCAAGAACTCTTAGTTGAAAATAAAAATGGTGAACGTAATTTCACAACAGTAGGTGCCGTCAGTGGACGTACATTGAGACCTAATATTATTCTACGGGATACCAACCGTAAAAAATCGCGTCATTTCACAGCACCTGCAAAAAGTGCCAATCACACTAAGCATCGTGTAACACCTAAGACTAAAGTATCTCGTCGTCGTAATTTTGTAAATACTCCATTCCGTAATGCTGGTTCCGCCGCAGACAAGCGTGTCAACGATTATGGTCGCAGTGGATACAAGGCCAGGGCCAACAACCGGAAAACAACTGGTTGTCGCACACATCTTATTGCCCCTAGTGGTCATAAACGTCCTAAACAACATAGCCAAGATACTGCGAGGAAAACACGCAAGCAACATCTGATTAAGCACGCCAGACCTTATGGTAACTTCCGTTCACAAATCCCTAACCAAGGTCCCAGTTATAATCCTGCTGAATGGGCTGCTAAAACTACTATCAGAGAAACTACCGAAAACTTTGATCATGTCGGTTTCCAAGGTCAAGTACATGGTGGTGTTCAACCAAGTTATAATCCACAAGAATGGGCCAGTCGTACTACAGTGAAACAAACCACACAAGACAATAATCATGTTGGTTTTCAAGGCCATGTACATGGTGGTGCGCAACCAAGTTATAATCCAATTGAATGGGCTGCCAGAACAACTATCAAGGAAACTACAGAAAATAAACGCCATAAAGGTTGGATGAAGCAATTGGGTGCAGGAAAAGTAAAGAAATACAATTTAGACCCTGCTCGCACAACAATTAGAGAAACCACTAACTATGATGGATATGGTGCTGCCACAGGAGCTAAAAAGCATATTGCATGGGATCCCAATCATCGCGCCCGTACCACGATCAGGGAAACCACAGAGAATCTAGACCATTTCGGGGGAGCTGCTGGACCTAAAGCGCTTAAGGCATGGAACCCTAACGAGAGAGCTCGTACCACCATCAGAGAAACTACTGAAAACCTTGACCATTTTGGAGGAGCTGGTGTTGTTGTCAAAAAGCATATTGCCTGGAACACTAAAGAAAAGGCACGAACCACTATTCGTGAAACCACAGAAGAAAACAACCACATGGGTAATGTTGCATCCAGTTCCGTTAAGAAAGGCGGTGGTTATTCTACCAGTAAATGGGATGCTAAAAATACTAACAGACAGTTTACTTCTGATCATGCTTACACAGGCGGTGCTAACAGTCATCGTAAGAAATCCAAGTCATATAACGACGCCTACAATGCACGCGTAAATATGAACAAGGAAAAGGTAGCTAAGGGACGACGCCCTGGTGGAGGCGGTCCCCGCTTGGGACATAATGGTATTCGCATGGAACATAAGAAATTGGACGAGGACCGTCAAAATAACTATGCCAGAATCAAGGGTTCGACAACAGGTAACATGTACAATCCTAATATTACATTGACAAGCGAGAAAAATCACCTACCTCAACACGATATTAGAATGGATACCGCTATCTTGGACGCTTACAAACAAAATCCATTGACGCAAAGCTTGACAAGTTACTACTAAATTGGATTTTAAATTGATCTGTTTATTAATTTTAATGACAGATACAGTTTATGTTGCTTACGAGACTTCAGGTCGTGACAAATATGAATACGATACAGCATTAATTGGTGTTTACAAAGAAAGGAAGGATGCATGTAAAGCTATGAGGCCCGGCAAATCTTTCCTTACTACGATGATAAGGAGAGTTTGGAGGAAATCTTCGGCAAGTTTCCTGATTTTGAAGCTCGTCTTGCAAAATGCATGTCCGAAGAACTATTTGTATGTGAATTCATGGATGATGTCGGTAATCTTGAACAAGAACCAGAATTTCTAGCGGAAGAGTATGGTAATTCTTATTATGGTGACGGATGGGACATCACTATTCTATGTGTAGATGTAGAATAAATGGAAAAATGACACATTAACATTAATAATGAAATCAAATAATGTTAATTTTAAATTACTGTTAGTTTTATGTACATTGGTAACGTCGACGGTAACGTCGGCAGCATCCAGTGATGTTACCCACATAGGTGTCTCTTATGTGGGTAATGATTGTCATGATTTTCATGATGTTGATGCATGTTATGTACATAATGGTGAACCAGGTGTACATTGCCGTAAAGCTGACTTTAAATGTCCATCAGGACAATCTATAACGTGGAGAAATGAAAGTTTAAACTTGAATATTAACACTAATTGTGAAGCGTATGTATGGGAATGGAGATGTGATGAATATGAAATGTTTTTATGCGGTCACGTGTGGTGTAGTGAAAGAAAATACTGTATGTCTGGTTCTAGTTGTTACTGTCCAGGCGATCCAGCCTTTTATGATCCTTATATGACTGGATGTCATGACACGGCGGAGGACTACGAACAAGCTAAGGCAAATCTGGAACATCATAGTGTAGAATTCAAATTAAAACACGATTATTTGAATTCTAATGTTACAGAAACGAACCTTTATAATTACTATCCTAATTATTTGAACCAGACGGTAAAACAACAAAATTCATACTATCATAGTACAACAAAAACATCTGAATCTGCACTATTTTGGGGCACGGAAATGATTATATTGACATCAATAGTCGTTATCATTATGCTTATGCTTGCTGTATCTTCCACATTATTGTGGAAGAGACGTAGACATAACCATATTGCTGTAGCAGCGGGAGACGCACATATCTTTAAAAATCCACTGTACTATGCACCTGGCGACGGTGTCAAAGGTAAAAGTAATGCTTAATAAGTTAAGTTAAAAACTAAAACCATAATCATATTATATGGGTTTAACTTGTAATATAGTGTATCCTAACAATAGTATCAGTCAACTAGAATTAGATGTTGAAAATGGTTGGCATTCCGTAGAGGGTAATGCTTTTTATCCAATGGCTCTATTTATTGACGGAAAGTTAAGACAAGTAGAATCATCATCTAAACATTTAATGTGGTACATAGAATATGAACCAGCCGCATTATACAGAAAATTCGAGAATAATGGTCCGACAGAAGAGGACCATGAGTCATATAATCAGTTAGTAACTAATGTTCTGAATACTATGCAGCTGAAAAATCAAGTACAATCAGTATCCGTACAGAACAAGCATTGTGTTGTGCAATTAAAAGATGGCGTGTGATGAAGTTATAAAACCGCAACCAAAATTGACCCAAAACCTTCACAGTATTTACATGGTATGCTACACGTAACTACAACCTTTGATGTCCCTTTACAAGTGCCACATCTATACAATCCGCCGTAAGGGTTCTTAGCTGCTCCATCTACACATCCACTGCAGTAAGCTAAAGTCTTAGCTGATACTTCACCATTACCTAAACAAAATTCACATTTTTCGATTGGCATAATAATATTTTTATTGTTCAATTTACAATTACAAATGTTTTACGTCACGTAGATGACATTAAGCATTCCTAGCATGCGTTCAAAAAAGTTATGATTGTGTTCGGTGCACGCATGTACATAGTATAGCATGAGAAAACCACACATGACTTTAAAGGATAGTGTGTTATCAGGAAAAAAGACCTCAGTAAAATGATTATTTTCTAGACTGACAGCAAAATACAGGTAACAGATCCACATGAGTAAATAAAGAGATCGTAAGATACGTGACGGGTTAATGGTTATCATGGCACAACCCAGCAAATCCAAACACATCATGAAATGTCCTACGTTGGAAGACCGGGCGCGCCCAGTACTCATGAAAAAGACACACCATATTGATACAAGGTATGAAATGTAATACATAGAGGCTGTATTGGGGTAAATGTGCAAAAATTTAAGAATAGGCGACAACGAGTACGACATAAGAGCACCGAATAGAGGCACTGTCAACCAGATAATTAAGTCTGCAAGAACATTAGACACATGTTCTAGCGGATAGGAACCAGCCACAGTATATACTAGTGTTTCAGTTTCTGTCATTAAGTTAATTACTAACATCATTTTTGTAAATTAGTTTCGCCCCGTGTTGATCCACGTGTAACAAAAACCGGGTGTCGGTTGAGTTACCTTATCAACAGGTACGAACGCATACAATTTAGCGAACAGTCTATGATCCGCATCTGTCCAGGCTGTCTGTATACCCATTAAATATGCCGTATCATCCATAAATTTAGAGATATCCATACTTGCCATAGGTTCCCTACCGTAGTCCATTCTCTCGATAAAATCAATCAGTAAATGGGACTTAAAACTGCTTTGGTAGTGATGGTATCTTGGAACAGAATCAATGAAACGTTTCTCGATAACCCATACATGACCAAATCCTTGCACACTAACGGACATAATAAATACAGTATCCTTTTTAACATTCAGTATCTTATTCTTGCATTCATTAATAACACGCACAGGTTCCGTCATATTGACAAGGTATTCTCTCTTCATTCGTTGTTGTTCGCTATGTGTGATGATCGGTGACCCTCTGGCAACCTCTATGAGTTTCAGAAAAGCAGCCCGTGCGTTGGTGCCACAATCATAACATTTCAGAAGACCGCGGTTGGAATTTATGATTAAGTTAAAAATATTGGATAATTGGAAAACTTCGTCATCTTGAGCCATAATATCTAATGCTAGAATACTATCAGTGCATAATGACGTAATTGTATTGAGACTTCGGTCTGATTTAATAACATCGTGGTATTTATAGTAATAATTAAAGGATGAAGTTGCCATTTTAAGTAAATTCATCATGCCATCCTGTTCACCGGACCTGGACCTGAACTCTTCCAATGACATGTTAGATTCTGATAATTCTTTACGTGCTAACCATTTATGGTCCAAAGCACCATAGTCTAGTGACCTATTAATTTTGTCCATATATATACACAAATGAAAATGAATGGTGCATAAATACAATTTTGATTCGGAGTTATTTGATGAATCCGAATGTTTATTCCTGCAGAATACACTTGTCTAAATCTAAATCTAAATCTAAATCTAAATCTTCATATTCTTCAACTGGTTCCCATGATGGTTCCTGAACCTGGACTGTTGGTTCATCAACCACCTGAAATTCTTTATACTTGTCGTCCAGATACGAACAAATTTCCTTTGTATTGTATGTTATATGTAAGCACCCAAGTGCGGCTTGTGCTTCACCCATGGCTTCATTATATAATGCCTCGAAATCCTTGGCATGGACCTCAGATGACATGTATATGTATCTGTCATGCATAAAGGTTGCTATAGGAACTCCAGTTCCTGTAAGACTGGAACTGGTCCACCAATAGCCATCATACAATGTAGGTTTTTTAACAGCCAGATATGATAACTTGGAACAAGTGCTACCAGTATATGGGTTTTTACCTGGGTTGAGATGTAGTTTAAGCATGGCCTTAATATATTCATCAACATGTTCTGATGACAATAATTCTTCATGTTCCTTATCCGACCCCCTGTATCCGTATACTACTTTTGCAATGTTGTCAACATCTAATGGCATGTAATTATAAATATTGATCAATTTTTTGCATTTCATAATGCAAAACTATGATCTAAAACAAGGCGGAAACATAAAGAAGCAACGGAATTAATGAAAGATGATATACCATGGCAACAAAGTTCAAGAAAGTGGTTCTTACACCGCGCCTTCAGTGTTGGATGGGAGATGCAGATGTGAAACCGGATGTTTATTCCAACAACAGAATACCCTGGTCTAAATCTGAATCTATGACAAAATTAAAATACAGATTAGAAGTAATATTCAATAAACCGTTAGACTACGTTCTACTTAATTTGTATGAGAACGGAGCTCATTCTATTGCATGGCATAGCGATAACGAAGCGCAAGGTGACAACGATATTATCATTTCTATCTCTCTTGGCTCAGATAGAAAATTTCATGTCAAGGCAATCGATAAGAAAATAGCCGAAAAATATACATGGGTATTATCACATGGGGATGTAGTTGTAATGGATGGTATTATGCAGAGACACTATCTTCACACAGTCCCTAAAACTAAAATGAAGGTCAATGCCCGTATAAATCTGACATTCAGACACACATAAATGAAAATGAATGATATAATATTATAATGTCTCGAACTGAAAAAGCAGGTATTATATTTCCAGTGGGTCGCATCCATCGTCTTCTACGGCAACGGGCGGGTCCATCACCTCCTATAATAGGAGGCTCAGCCCCTGTCTGTTTGGCTGCAATTCTAGAATGCGTAGTCGAAGTAGTCCATGTCTTGGCCCTCCACAACCTTCCCGTCAGACATGGTATATTCTCCCATGTAATACGTTTGGTCGCCAACCCAGACATCATCTGGAAATTCGATGGCCAAGCTTCGATAATAGTTTAGTTGGTACAGGACAACTTCCTCATGTTCCTTTTCAGGAAGGCCGATTCCCCAGTTCCAGATTGGATCTTTGCAGTTAACCTGAGCGTCCGTATATAGGTGAAGCCCTGCTTCCTTCATCTTTTTTATGATAGGTGTTAGGTAATCATTAACTACTGTACCTTTATGCCCATGCATAATACATCGATTAAAGCCGTATTTTTTCCAAATTTTGCTATGATTGCCCGAACACAGGCGGAAAATATTTGCTACGGTTTCCCAGTCGGGATCATCCGACGTGCCATTATTTTTTTTAATATCCCAGTCACAACCCATGATTAATAATTTGGGGCGAATCAATTTATCTAATATGGAAGCGCGATTTAGGATTAACCAGTATATGTTGTTTACCCTTATTTTTGCCGACGTATTCTTTGTATGTAACTAGTGCATATCCGTACTGTAAACTCTTGATATTCAGATTCACATATACATAATAAAAGGAACCGGTCACCTCGTCATTGACGTTAAATCCACGAACTGGTTTACCTTTGAGATGATTATAGTAATTGCCAATCCAATGTTCAGCGAAGGAGCGCACTGCATTGTTCTCAGTTAATACCATCAAACCTCCTCCAGGCCCAACTTCATAATCAGATAAAATGCGTGACAATTCCGACTGGATGCTTCCGTCGGCAGAATCAATTAAATCCTCGAACAATTCCCATTTGTACGGATATCGGTGTGTATGTGTTTGTTTAAGGGCACGATAAAACGCGCATAGATCAGAACTTAATTTTATCCCTATACAGGGATGAAGCTCCCATTTCAACATTTTATCAGCATAGCCGTTAACTATGGCTTTAGAACCCTTGGGTATTTTAGTTACATCAAACATATTTTCAAACCATTTTTGAACTAAACGCGCCGACTTGATATCAGTGTAACATTTAACCATATGTCTTTTTTTACCATAACCCATAATGCGTCCTAGCAATGACTGAGCAATAGTGTCAGGACTACTATGCGCTGTGTCGTGTACAAATCCTATATTATATGTATTCAATTGTTTACCTGCCCTCAATGTGCCGTAAATCCAGATAATTGTGAACTTATCTGGTTTTGCCTCTATGACTTTATTAAAATCACTAATATCCAGCTGTATATCTTTGTCCACTTCATCCAACTGACTATGATAGTTGATAAAAGCAATATTCAAGTCTAGAACATTTAGTTCGTCCTCAAGATCGCGATAATACCATTGACTGGGCAATCTTACAATATTGTATTTCTTTTCGTCCCTCCCTTGCTGTGAATCATATTCACCGGCCGCCAAATCTATGAAATCCATAGGTTTGTTAGTGATGTCCACGGATTGTTCTATCCGAGCATTATCAAACAAATCTGATATTCCGTAATAACCTGGACCGGGTTTAAGGTAAACTATACCTTTGTCCGTGTGTTGACTCATGGCCATTTCCGCCATTGCTGTTGCCGACACACTTAAAATCAGGGGTTTGCATTGTTTTGTACTTTTAAGAAACTTATCAACCTGACTATTAACTTGTCCAGCATAATGCGATTCATCAATAATTATAACGGATACTCGGTTCTGGCGGTATCGCGGCGGATTTTGATTCCATTTTTGAAGTTGTTTGCTGAAAAGTATATTATCTTCCGATAATAACCCTGCAAACTCTGCAATTGCTTGCTTACGCAGATCATTATCATTCATACCACATATGAAATAGATACGCTCAGCCTGCATGCGTTCTTCCCAAGGGTCGTCACAGCCACTGACATGTAACAAATTGTGCACTATATAACGAACAGTTCCAGTTTTGCCTGACTGCATTTCAGCTGCGAGTATGACATCATTACAACCACATTCAAAAAATTCCATGATGTCTTGGGCTGCATTATACTGGTTTTCATGAACATTCAAGCAATTTTTCATCCAAGACATATATACTGGTTCGGTATATGTCATGTGTTTACGAATAAGGTTTAACGGTGTATACCGTGTATTTTTACCATTATTCCATTCTAATACTTTGTTCTTATTTGGTTTGAAATAATGTTCAGGTAACACTAATTCAGATACTGAATTAATAGTTTTTAATGTGCCATCAATCTTGACCTGGAAGGATACAGGCTTGTTGCTATCGATATAATTTCGATGGAGACTCAACATGATTTTAACATATGCTCGTTGGTCATTTTTTATTTAAACATATAACACAGTATTCATATAATGAACAACATCAAACGCGCACAAATCCGTGTAAGGGATCTAATTACAAACGACATTGATACTAATCCAGCATTTCAGCATCAAGGCAATTTTTTGAAACGTCACATGTCGATGAAAGATGTTATGACATACAGTCTAAAAACGGGTAAACGATTGAGACCTATCATAGCTGACAGTATAGGTCAGTGGCGCAACAATTATTTTCCGTTATTTATAGAATATGTTCACAATTCATCGCTTATAGTTGATGATCTGCCATGTATGGACGATGATCAAATTCGCCGCGAACAAGAAACCGTACACATAAAATATGGAGAATATACAGCTCAATTGACTGCATATAACCTAATGATAACAGCCATGTCCCATTTAACAGAAGGATGTGAACAAATTAGACATTTATATAGTGACGAGGACTACATTAAATTACGTCGTATCGTTAACCAGGAAGCTACCGAACAATTAGGTTTCCCTGGCTTGTGTGGGGGGCAAATGATAGATATTTTGTTGGCACGCGAAGGTATTCAAAATATGTCACAAAGAGAGCAACGGGAAACGATCATTGATATGATACGAACTAAAACCGGTTGTTTGTTTAGTTTGAGTTTCGCTCTCGGTTGGATATCTAATGGAGGGGCGGTGCAGTGTATTCATAACATTAAAGATATCGGTTACGATTTCGGGATGTGTTATCAAATTATAGATGATTTACGAGACGTAGAAAAGGACACGCAAAAAAATGGCGGTGCTAATAATATCTGTAAGTATTACAGTCGAAATGAGCTTATTGATTTGTTTACTGGTATCAATCTACGTATAGTTCATGCCTGCGATCATTTCAATTTATGGAACCCGGTAATCCGCGAGCTCAATAACTACCTCATTAAAAGTTTCCAGAAAGCGCTGCAGGACTGGTCCCACACTTAACTTGTCGGCTCCAATAGTATTGCACATTGTCTAATTCAGCATCTACCAAGGAAATTCAAATTCCCACTCTTGACATCTGGGAACTTTTCAACCAAACCGCCATTCCCGAAAAGTTTGGTGGTCATTTTACTTATCTTCGTGTCAAGTCACACATGAGTTGGAACGATTTTTTGAGCTTGCTTCCTCATGAAACAAAGGGACTTACCGGATGGAAGCACTGTGCCCAGTGCCGCAATGCTTGGCGCGAACTAAGCACACTAGCAACACTTGACGGACAACCAGTTTTCCTGGGAGGTCTCGTCGACAGTTATCCAGAAGCCGCACGCGCGGCTATTAAGACTTACCAACACAAGTTTCGTTCAAGTCCGGTGCTTGATACTCCTGTTCGTTTCTTCGAGACGTCAGAGCGACACAGCAGTCCCAATCTTGGCTTCGAGACAATGGGGGCAGATGAGAGTGGAACTCCCTACTACCATTGTTTCTTGGCTACTGGTCTACCTTCGCTTGACGAGACAGAGAAGGAACATCAGCGCAAGGTCAACGCACTGGTGCACCAAGAGTGTCCAATTCTAGAAGATTACGTGCAAACATGGACACCCATTGTTGTAAAGAACATCCTGGAATGGTACACGCAAAAGGGAGAGTCTGCCGCAGGATATCGTGTCAATATCGGAGGCTTGCGTTTCATGGTTGCTCTTCAAGAAGAATTGGAGGGTGAACATGACAGTCGCAAGCGCCGATGCATTGTCGTTCGTCACCTTCTAGAGTTGTTTGCTGGACCACATCCAGCAGATGCGTGTGGTGCGATTCACGTGTTTGCAAATAGTAGCAACCTTGCATGGTGTCGACACGCAAGCACGCCAGAAAGCTTCTGGCGTATGATGGATCTACGTTACAATCCAACAACTTACCGTCAACCTACTTCTACACCTACGGTAGGGCAAGTCAAGGCTGCTCTCAGTATGGTGAACGGTGACCTCAGTTGTTTCAACCGACAATTGATTAGTGAGGATGACCCGGAAGTTGTCCAACGAGCGCTCTGGCGACAGCAGGAGTTTCCGGTCGCATCGTCACAGACGACTATGACAGCGGAACAGCTTTTGGGACAAGTTCGCAGCAAGTCCGCGTCCGCTGCATCTAAGACTAAGTCCACATGTTTCGATGGTTGTTACCAACAGCTGGACGGTGTCCTGGGCCAAACCAAGCTCAATCCAGACCAGTTTGAAGACTGGTTGTCAAAGTTGCCTGCTGGAACTGAGCTAGAATACGATGTGCCTCATACATACACTCCATTGGAAATGGGTAAGCCAACCACTGCCAAGGGACTTGAAATGGTCAAGGTTCCTGTGGGTTGGGTTCTTCCAGCGGGAGGGGTGCCTAGCCAAGGAGGCATTGGAAACGGATGGGTAAAGGTCAAGCAAGTGGTGCCTCACCCAGGTCGATGGCGCTCAGCATCTGATGTCTCACAGCCCTTCCCAGTCACAGACCGGATGCATGCAGTTGTCTCTGATGGATACGTTGTCCAATTGGTGCGACCTCACACATGGCGACCTGACTGTTCATGCTTGTTTGCAGATTTTTTCCGTGGAGAGTATCATGCCCTGATGAAGACACGGCAAGAGCTACACGAGAGCCTACGTATGTCACAACCTGAAGATGGTAAGCCTTTCCGAGGTATTATGTTGGAAGTCAAGTTGCGAGGGCTGGACTGGAAGTTGCGTGTTCAAAGCCGTTTCCGCGCGACTCTACCAGGAAACAAGGTCTTGGTAGTCCATGTTAACTAAACCACTGTCATCAAGAATGACTTCACCGACTGTCTCATCATTGACCATGGCCATCAGCTTGTTAAGTTGTCCTACAGGAATTTCGTCTGCGGCAAACAACTTCTCCAACAGAGCAAGAAGTTGGTCAGAATCAGGTACTTTGCCGTTAACTGCGTAACGCTCGAGGAAATCACGCTCCTGCATGAACTCTACGGCATCCTGAGTCTCCTCAGTCATTGGTAGGTCGTTTTCCACCATATCTGTGACGGTGGAAACAACGGTAATTTGTTCCTTCTCAGACTTGGTCTGAGAGGGAGCATTTTGCTTAGCAAGCCATGCGGGATTTTTCTTCAACTTGCCATCTATTTTGATAAACTTGGGAACGTCAGTCATTGCCGTTCTTGAACCTAAGAGGACATTTTAAAGAATTTATTTTAAATTTCGCGACAGGTCTTGTAGGAATTTGTGACTATAACCATCTGCTTGAGCGGCATTCCTTTCTTTCTTCGACATTTTATGACGATTTTTAATAAATTCAAGTTCGCCCTCGGCGTTCATTGATACAGTCCAACCTTGCTTAAGGGCCTCCATGACAAATTTAGAAGGGATTTCAGAATCCATTACAATTATTAATTATTATTTTTAACTAATTTAGACAATGATAGTTTCAGGGTAATTTTCCAGTAAAATTATAGTAATGTCGTCAGATAAAACTACAGTTGCTCAATTACATGACGATAAGATAAATGAAATTACCGCGGCCGAAAATAGGCTTCCTTCATTACAAAAGGAATTAGAAACACTTACCGCAATACTAGATGGAAATCCTGAGATTATTCAACGTAAAAATAGTGAACAGAAGATCAAGAGAATCAACAAAGAGATCAATGAAATTTCAGGCATGAGATTAAAGTATCATATGGATTGTGGATTTCTATTAAATAAATACATGGATATTGACAAAAAACCCAAAACATCACGGTCTGGTCTTGATATGCTAGGTAAAAAAGAATTTAATCCCAACAGCAACAAAAAGAATGTTATATATCGCTCATTTCGTTCTGTGGTTGATCCTGATTATGTATGTGTTGACGAAGATACAGTTAACGATGAAAATTATTGTTATGGGTGCAAAATCTTTCGTGTTACTTTAACCGAGGAGGCTATTATGGTTTGTCCTAAATGTGGTAGTCAAATGACAATTACACAAAAGTACACTAAGCCGTCCGTAAATGATCCTCCTGCTGAAAATAAAGTGTACGAATATCAGAGGTTTTCACATTTCTGTAACTGGATTGACAAAATTCAAGGCAAGGAAAATCTGAGCATCCCAGATTATGTTATAGCTACGGTTAAAAAGGAAATCCGACGCGAGCGCAAGGAGAATTGTATGGAGAAATTAACCGAAAAGGATGTCAGGCGTTATCTCAAAAAGTATAAGGGCAAAGATAAGAAATATGACAGTTTTTATGATCATAGCACTAAAATTCTATGGATTGTTACAGGTATACAGCCCCTACAGATGACATCTGAAATGGAAACAAACTTGCAAAACATGTTTATGGCTATTCAAGAACCTTTTGAAATGAACAAAAACAATCGCCATAATTTTTCCAGTTATGCTTATGTTCTATACAAATTCTGCCAGTTGTTGGGGTATAATGAATTTCTCCCTAAATTTCGGCTCCATAAAAACGAAGGATTGATCTACAAACACGATTGTATTTGGAAAGAAATATGCACTTACATGGGAGGAGAAGAAAAAGGCTGGAAATTCATCAAGACCTACTTATATTAAATAATTGATCCTGTTTATTATATATATTCAGATGATTGTCATTGTAACAATAGTAACTTTAACGGGTATTGGCGCACTTATAAAATTCTTCGAAAATAGACGTATCAAGAAAGCCATGATTGTGTAAAGAATTTGTTTTTAATATTATATGCCTAAGGATTTTGATATTAAAAACAAATTTGACACATACATTCACTTTGTGCTTAAACAAGTGCATCCCGATATAGGCATCACAGAAGCTTCCACACGTTCTTTGAACCTGATGCTTCATAATTTAGCCGAACGAATGTGTAATACAATGTCAACACTTACTTTAAAAAGTGACAAGAAAACCATTACAAGTCGCGAGGTTCAGACCGCTGTCCGTTTACTGTTCCCTGGTGAATTAGGTAAACATGCTGTAGACATGGGAGTGAAAGCCGTCACCAAATATACTTCCAGTTCAGGTGGCAGCAAGAGTAATCCTAGCACAAAAGCTAAGCGTTCAGGATTAGTTGTTGCACCAGGTCTTGCTGAAAGAATTTTGAGAGCCAAAACTACAAAGTCTAGAATTGGACAAGGTGCTCCTGTTTATTTTGCTGCGGTTTTAGAATACTTCAGCGCAGAAATACTAGAATTATCCGGCACTGCTGCACGCGATAATAAAGTTGCACGCATAACCCCACGCCATCTCACACTAGCTGTCCAAAATGACGAAGAACTACGGTTAATGTTCAAAGATGCGTCTTTGGCTGCCGGAGTTTTACCTAATATACACGCAGTTTTACTACCTAAGAGAAAATACAAATAATTAATGTTTTAGTCCGTTTATAAATTATTTATTGTAATAATTTATATGTCAGGAAAAGATGTGATTCAAGGTATTACCAATGACGCTATCAAACGTTTAGCCCACAAAGGTGGCGTTAAGACCATTTCCGCATTGATCTATGAGGAAACACGTGGTGTAATGAAGGTCGAATTAGAAAAAATTATTAAAGATACTGTAACTTTCACGGAACATGCAAATAGACACCGTGTCCAAGTCTCGGATGTGTTAGCCGCGTTGGACCATGCAGGAAAACCAGTATTTCAACGAACATGCGGTCAGGTCACATCTAAAGTGAATGAAGAAACAGGACTGCGTCGCACTGTCAAAGACTGCAAAACCATGACAGGTGTCAAGAAATGTGGCAGCGTCAAAAGACGTACAACAGGTCAGTCTGGCGGAGCTGACATTCAACAAACAGGGGGCGTTAAAGGTATTGGAGGTGTCGTAAAACCTCATCGTTACAGACCCGGTACAGTTTCTCTCAGAGATATCAGGAAACAACAAAAATTTGGACGTTGTTATTCTCTATCCAAAGAGGCTTTTAAACGTGTTGTAAGGGACATTGCTCAGGATTTTAAAACCTCTCTCCAATTCTCTCCCGAAGCTTTGGATTTATTACAACTACAATCTGAAGGTCATATTGTGCAAATCTTCGAAGAAGCCAATCTCTGTGCAATTCATGCACACCGAACTACCATTATGCCCAAAGATATTCAGTTGGCCAGAAGAATTAGAGGTGACCGTTATTAATTATAAATTGTAAATTGTAAATTGTAAACATAAATTGAATCCATTGGATAAATTAATAATGCAAGAATCAGCATTAAAAAACCAAAAAGATAGCGACCGTGATGATGAACAGGAGAATTCCGTAACATTCTACGCACAGGGTATTCCTTTTGGAACTGCATATTACTACTGTTATCATGGTAAATATTACATAGCTGGCGAATACATGACACTTCCGTATGAAGTCGATGACATACCTAAAGACAGCTGTAATAAATATGTCTTTCAATGGGGTAAGACATATAAATCACGTCGTTTTGAGACTTATTATGAATTTATTAGTGAGAACAACATCATTATTACTCACGGTGGGAGGCAATATAAGTACGATAGCCTAAATAAATTTGCCGACAATCAGCCGATGCTGGATGATATAGAACTACACGAATAATATTATTGGCCTATACACCAAATACGATGACAATCCATACACATACCGCAACCAACATCGTCAAAGATTTCTTCATGACAATCTTTGCACCAGTACACAGAACATGATTGTCCTTTGCATTTAATAGCTTTTATTTCCTTAACATCCAAATCGCAACCATCACACAAAACCATCTATAATGATGAAATAAAATTTAATGCCGCTAATAAACGTTTAACGATATGTGGTGCGGACAGCGCGACCAGGGAGACCAGTTAATGAGCGATTAGGTGTGCAAGCAATTCCCAATTCAACATCAAAATGTTGGTTGTTCACGGTAAAGTGAACGTGAGGAGCTACTAAACGAGCACCGTTGTTCATATAATAACAATTGGGGTTAGCTAATGTGAAACTGAATCTACCGTTAACCATTTGAATTTCGCCTTTGTTTGGCGTGTTATCGTAAGCCATATCTTCAGATGCCCAAGGCAATGCTGAGCCTGCCCGACTCATTCTGAGATCAGGTGGTGCAGAAGACATGTACTTAAGAGTATTGCCCGGAGCCTTGCATGTTCCACTAACTTTAACATTCCAGCCATCATTTACGATAGTACCTGTGCATAATCCATTACTGCTTTGAAAAGTAACTGTACTCATATACTCTTGTTATGATTTTTTATTATTGCATTTTGCGTCGATTTTAAGGTAATAAAATGTTAAACTTAAGTAATGACTTCAAACATCCTTAAATGGCTATCGGATCCCATGGTTTTACTATTGATTGCGGTTGTCTTGATCGTAGCAGCAGTAGCTTATTTTATGTGGAAAAAGACCAAAAAATTGGAAAAAGGACAGAAAAATCTTAATCGTCAATATAAACAAGGTGTACTGCTAGACGAAAACCCCCCAGAAAATTCTTCAAATTTATCCGAAGATACGGAAGAAGAACAAGAACAAGAAGAACAAGGACATACTGATTCTAGTTCATCTGGCGAGGAACAAGGACCAGAGAGACGTCACAGACGCCCACCGAAACGTCGACCAAAGAAAAATAGGGCAATAGATGTCGTCAGTCGAAATACCGAGGCTGAGGATGAAGACAGCTATGCGGAAGAACAAAGTGGCAGAGTTCCAATGTCGCAATCTTTAAGTGTCGGAATTGGACACGATAAGATTATGGACATGGCTCATGAACATCAACAACACCAACAACATGACGAACCGAGCGGAAGCGAAGAGGAAAATTATTACCGTGAGCAATTGCAACATATTCAAGACATGAAAGGAGATGATGATTTTTATCTTATCGCGGAAGAACGAGAACCTCCGGAATTTTATGGCGATGAAGACGAAGAAGTAATTTTCAATGACATAGAAGAAGAACCGTATTATGAAAGTGAGGAAGAACTTGAACTTCCCCCTGCATTAAATCAAGAATTGGAATTGGAAAATACAATTAAGGAAGATATGAAACGTCTAGACAAGGATAGTGTCAAATTATTGAAGGAGCTGAAAGCTACAAAAGCTACAAAAGCTACAAAAGATACAAAAGATAAAGCCGCTAAAGAAACGCTTAAGATTAAACCAACGGTCAAGCCAACGGTCAAGCCAACGGTTAATATCAAGCCAACGGTTAAACTTAATGTTAAGCCTACGCTTAAACCAACGGTCAAGACAGTAAAACAAGCTAAAGTGACAAACGTTAAGGTAGAACCTAAACCTAAATCCGTGCCTAAACCTATCACCAAGGTCAAGATCAATCCTACTAAACCCGTTAAAATTAAGGTACAGACGAAAACGAAGTCAACCAAATTAACGCCTAAAATTACACCGATAATAAAGGAAAAATAAATATTGGGACAAAGGTATATGAGCAACAACGCTTTACATAATAAGGAATGTCCCCCACTTATGTCCGATCAAAGATTTGCAACGGATTACAGACCCTCATGCTATGTTCATGATCTTATCAACAAGCAAAATGGTATTAGAAACTCACACCAACAGAGAATGTTTCTTCAACGTAACGCCGATAAACTTATGAGTTTGAACTTACAAAATTTCGGCCAGAAAGCTGACTGCAACAGCTGCAAACCATTCCATGTCGACCCCAACGGTCATGATCGTTATTGGGACAATTACCGCCAATGGTTGGAAAAAGGCCATGGTCAATAAATAAGCAAGTTTAAATAGAATTAAAATTTAATTTCTTCTGGTAAACTGTTAACTGGAACCAGAAGAAAAATGAGCACGTTGAGAAAACATTATGTCCTATGACAGTGAATTGGAAACTATGAGAAGTGCGGCGCGATGTCGGAAAAATAAGAGCGATGGATTTCAGGGTTGTCGCAACAAGGAAATCTGTGGCAGCCATGGATTTTACCTAGCCATGTATTCGAGGGAAGGACTCTGTTCGACATGCGAGAAGAAACTATTTCCTGACCGATTTCATGGATGTTTGTTTTGCCGTGGACAACAACCGTCATACTGTACCACATGTCCGACATGTTATGGTGGATTCACGAACTATATTGGGCAACATTTCAATCTGAGCGGTCAAGCAGCGCATCGTTTGTGCGATATTGATATTAAACCTCCTTCGATACCGTATGACGATTTCGCAAAATTGCCATTTGTTGAATATGAAGAATACGCATATGAATGGCCAGGGTTCTACATGGGACAAGATCAACAAGGGAACCATACATGGTCCAAACCCGATTTGTCTCAGGGAAGTAGAATATCTATCCCTGGTGCTACTTGGGGAAACTGCCATGAAAAATTGGAAGAATATCTCAAAGCACATGGGATTGTCCTTCGCTCATGAATTAATCGTAACTTTTGTAATTTTAAGTGTTATGAATGATTTCAGCTAATTTCATTTCCCTTCTCGTTAAAGTGTACATTATCTACGTATAACTGTTTATTTACTTTGCCATTTTTCATAAAGGCATCTCCGGCATAGTGATAGCTAACATTGACATTAGAATTAGAACCTGAACCGGTAAGTTTTTCAATGCCCTTGTTGTACTGTTTGATGAGTTCAAGCAAGATTTTCTCGTCTTTAAATTTCTTTTTATCTGAAAGCCTGGGAAACATACCTATAACGGCAATATGAACAGGTTTTTCTTCTTGTATTTTAGCTATTATTCGCTTCATGGCAAGAATCATATCCGCAACAGGAGCTTGTTCTATATCATTGGCCCCACCCATTACAATAACGAGACGAGGACTATGTGATTGGTAAATCAACTTCATTAACATTCCCTCATCGAGACGGTATAGCATATTACCAAGCCGGTCACCGCCGCATCCACAGTTAAAACATGATATGGAATCTAAGTATGTATCAAAAATAGCTTTCATTTCCGGTATGGTTTCCAGTCCCTGAATCATGGAGGTACCAAAAAGGACCACTTCTGGTTTATTAAGCATTTCTATACTGCAGACATGCTTAACATTTGTATCAACTGTTCTCGGTTTCTGTTGAGATGTACACCATTTAGAATTAGAATCGGTCATATTAAAAAATATGACTGCTTCATTTTATTCATTAATATACATCTTCGCCAAATCCAACGGTAGATTCCGTGGTACTAGCCACGACAATATTACCATTTATAAAGATACTTCCCAAATTATACGTACCGAACAGAAACAGTACATTTTCACCAGGTCCCTCATATAACTCCTCTTCTACGGAACCGTATGGCATAATATAACTGTTAAAAACTAAACCAGTATTGAACTGCATACCTTTGACAATGTCCATATCCCTGGTACCGGGAGGTACTGGCACAGAGAATATCGGTTCATCGCTATCGTTAATATCATCGCTATCATACGCATTTAGCCAAACAGTGGTAGCGCCATTGTTATACGCATACACGCTCCTCAATACTACTGGGTTTTGTAATCTTGGTAGCGTGATGCGTGTGTCGTTGACTCCCTCGTTAAGATTATATGGATATACTATTGATTCATTACGTACAGAAGTTACCCATAATGGATTTTCTCTACTGTATGCGGTACCATCAGGTGATGTGAAACAGGTATATAGAGAATTAGCTGTGGCATCCTCTGCGTCTTGTATACCACTGGTAAGAGTACTATCCACCTCAGTAGCGAGATACATTGCGCGTCCAGCTTCAGTAGCTCCTATAATGGGTTCAGTGGCAGCCTGTGAGTGACCACATACATCCGTAGTATGAACAATTAGTGCATTGACTGTTTCTCCAAGATGATTAAGTGTAGTTAAATTTAGACCATCGTTATCTCTTAAAGCCACACCCAGGCTACGACCATCAATATTTTCCGAACTGACAGTTAACAAAGAAATATTGTTGGCATCTACTGGATGTATATACAGCGCAGTGCCCTCATCACCTTCGGTTTCATCTACTGTGGTTGAAATCATGCTACCATCCATGCTGGCTAAAACCACATTAAAATTACCGGTATCGGCAACGCCGACTATACCAGGGCTACTGTCCGTTATTTTAATTTCAGTAGGTGTGTTGAGATATAAACATTCCACATTAAGACATCCATCCACGAAATCTCCTGGATCTCCAGATGTAGTGTAATTTAATTTGAACCACCGAGCCCGATGATCGCGAGCGACAGTATACGCCTCAGTTACAAAGTTATAACAAATATCTTCGGTGGCAATTACATGCTCGTCGAGAACGTCTCCTCGGTAACCATTGGACCACATAAGTTGAGCATTACCCTCAAGCGGTGAGTAAATTGTTAATTTAACATCAGTATAAGCCTGCACATCTTCCCAATTACCAGCAAAGTCTGCATTACCATTTTTAATGATGTTAACTAATGATGCCATATATACTCTGTATTAATTTTTTTGAGTGTATTGGGAAAACCGCTATTTAAAAAGATTCCCCGCAGCCAAAGATGAAAATTGAACATTTGATTGTTTTTAATGAATCAAGTTTTAAAAAACGAGTTACAAGATAAATTTGGCCCACTGGGCATTGTTGCATGGTCAGGCTGTTGTCGGTGGGGCTGCACTGGCTCATATGATGAATTTGCTAAAGAAGAATTTGAAAGCCGTGAAAATGGCATCTATTACATTCGCTTGCATCTGAGTGGTATGAATTACAATTCAGAGGTAACTTCTTGCGGTGTATCCTATTGCAGCAAAGAGGGCGACCCTCACCAATATCTTATGGAACACTGGGACGATGAAATTAAACTGTTGGTAAGTTTCTGTCAAATTCTTGGTCTTGGCAAAGGTGACTATACTATAACAAAACCTGGAAATTCTAATCTTAATGTGATGATTAATTTTACGCCACCTCTTGTGTTGGAATCAGTCCCCGAGAGCGACAGTGATAATCTTCATGTTCGCTGAAGTGTTCAAAATATTAGTTAATTTTTTTAGACTATCGTATGCATCATTCCATAATGTTTCGGCATGTTCATCAGTTGATTTAACTTTTCCATAATAATTCATGATGGCATATCCGATACCTTCATTATCAATACGATACGCCAATTCTTCAGGTGTAATTTTAATTGACTTTCTTTCTTTAATACGACACGCCAATTCCTCAGGTGTAATTTTAACTTTAATTTTGCTTTCTTGCTCCATTGATAATCAAAAGTAATCATTTTTTCATTTAACATGTTTATTGTATATTTTGTCGTTATAATTTTTCCCACGATAACCAAATTTACCTGGTATACGTTTAATTCCCGGTAAATCTACATTTGAATACAAGGTAAAGTTGCTCCATTTATTTTCTTTTACACCAGCATATTCTAACTTTGCTGATGTTTCCGATATCCCGTATTTCTTAAAACTTGATAACAATGGGTGTTCAAAACGTGTTAGATATGCTATTATTATCTTGGTTTTTGTGTTTCCCTTTGTAATTTTGTCTGTTGCTTCCAGTAATTGGTTTGTAGTTATACCACAAAAAGGCGGATCTATAACTAGGATTTCAAATCTT
>Ga0136555_1000139_pt1 | contig 28190 bp, 32 predicted proteins | sample AntRauTorckE5432_FD_104927 | JGI IMG/M metagenome (GOLD analysis project Ga0136555, IMG submission 104927) | Saline lake microbial communities from Rauer Islands, Antarctica - Metagenome Torckler E5 #432 | ecosystem: Environmental > Aquatic > Non-marine Saline and Alkaline > Saline | place...
GGAATTGGAATTTGTTTTGTCCCTGCATTGAAGTTATTTATTCATGGTTGGCATAATCCAACGCGAGTTCCGGGTTATCATAATATGCCTTAATATTAGCAGGTGCTGAGTTAAATCCTGACATTAGCTTGATTAGTTCTTTAGGAGCCATTGGATTCATCATTATCATAGACATAAATGGTGGGATTATGAGTCCGATTTTTTTGGCATCACTAACAAATGAAATTCCAGCTGCTCTCACGTCGTCTTTCTTAATGTATTCAATGGCCCTGTTAAAAGCCCATTCATAATCTGAATCGGTGTTTGTCATATTAATATTTTGCGTGGATCATTTTATTCGTTTCTCAGTAATAAAAATGAACATGTCCATTATTACAACAATGCCTACCTGCAGGAAATGTACCAGTAGTAGTTGTTATTGGTGCCACAAACTTCTATTTACACATTCTGAAGAGGATTGCAAGGATACTGTCATTGCAAAATCATGCAATCATACTATAAGCATTGAGTGCCATTTGCGACGCAACGGTAATGGCACTAATTCAGTGATACCTGTTTGCCATTCATGTTGTGCGAAAGGTCTCGGCGATGACTAGTCTTAAATTGATTATACATATTTTTTTACATGAGTTGCCAAACAACACAAAAGGAAAGTACATATAACCTAATTGTCGACGATGGTGCCAAAGTTCTTGTTGTGAGACATACAAAAGGTTACAATGTGAGCGACAATACCTTACGAATGTGTAAGTTTTTATATGATAAGAACGAGTTAGCAGCAGCAAATCTGGAACTTGTTTCTCCTAAGGAAGGTTCAGAAAAGGAGAACTATGCAGTGCCACAGATGTTGTTCACACTGAACAACATCTGTCACAGGAGGCTAAAGATGCACTACACTCTCATGGAGGTCCCGTTTGATTTTGATATTGAAATTGATTTATTTAGTATAAGTAATGAACGTTCATATCGAAAATGTCGCAGGTTATGTTACCAACAAAGTATACGAACAGGAAAGTTCCGAACATAAAAGTATGAAAGTTGCGGTAAGCCGATTGCTAGAGATTTTGTTGTTGAATACTGGTATTATGCTTTCCACATACTTTATTAGCGCATCACTTAGTATTTTATCCATCATGATGACATGTGGAAGTAGCTACATGATTTACAACATTATCAAGAAAATATACCGAGATTTGCGAGTAGATGATGAAAATGATATTACTAGCGAAATGGCAGACCGAGAATTCTCTAAAATTGTATCCCAATTTACAAATACTAGTTGGGAATACAGTATGCTCGGTTTATCACATGTTCAAGGAATGATACATAAATAGGCGTGATGGCATAAAGGCCTTGTCGCTTTTTAATTTACTTTGGCTCAGGTCCATCTTCCAGTAAAAAGATGGATATCATTAACTAAATTTGAATGAACAATTTTAGTTAATGAGCAGTCCATATGATGGCGAACTAGAAGAACTTACACATAATTGTCATAGTTTTTTAAAATCAACAGGATTGGTTGCAAGTCAATTAGATCTAAAGAATTTCTTAACACATTATCGCCTCAAGGGTAAGGATCAGTGTTTTATATATACGGGTCGGGGACCTTCTACTAATTATATGCATCTGGGTCACATAATGCCCTTTCGTGTAGCATCTATGTTACAAAAATACCTCGATGTGCATGTTGTTATTCTGTTGTCAGATACCGAAAAGTATTTATATCGAAAACCTCAGCAGAAACAATTATCACTTGCTGATTTTCAGGGTTTTGCCGAGAACAACCTTGAATATATCAAGAAAATGGGATTTAATACAGAGAAAACGCACTATTATATAGCGTCGAAGGACATCTCAGTATTTTACAATGCTATAATGCTATAGTCAATATTGGCGGTGCCGTTACATACAATGAAATTCGTTCTTGTTTCGGTTTTGATGATAGTCAATCTGTGGGGAAAATGGAATATCCTATATACCAAATGGCTCCTTGCGATTCCCGAACTGTTTTCCCAGACCAGCCAGTCAAATATTGTCTGGTTGTATGCGCTCCAGATCAAGATAATTATTTTTCACTTATCAGGGACAGAGCTAAAAAATTAGGATTCTTCAAACCGGCATTGCTTCAAGTAGCCTATTTACCCAGTCTAAAAGGACACGCCAAAATGAGTTCCACACCGGATAACCATGACTCTCGCGGCCATGAAAATACACTAATAAAACTAGACGACTCAGTAGAAGCTATCGAACACAAGATCAAAAAAGCACTGTCAAAAAGCACAGAAAGACATCTGGATATTTGTTACATATATGGCAAATTGCTGGATCTTCCACAGGAACAGTTACAATTATATACAACCGGAGATATAAATACTTCCGAATTCAAGACAATAGTATCTGATCACATAAGTATGTTATTGGAAGATTTCCGTGTCTAAATCTAAAAATGATCATACTGGTTTGAATAATGGAGACACACAGTCAAAGTCAATTATCTACTATTGAGGAGGAAACCAGCATCACCGGGCAACTGTCGCGTGTGAAGGATACTGGAAAAATGATGTTTGGTGAAGTGAGCCAAGGTACTTCAACCGTCAGTTCCAAATTTATCTATATTGGCTCTAAAGAAGAGTCATCGTCCGATATTGTTGCATTGCGGGAAGCCCCTGTTGGTTCAAGTGTAACGATCACTGGCATTTTGAAGGATGCTCCCAAAAAGTCCACGCAAAAGTATGAACTCCATATATTATCGGCCGTTGTCCATTCTGTTGTTGAGGACCCAGCAACTTATCCATATGGTCTAAAGATGCACAAGAAGCTTAGCCCAGAAGAGGCCACACAACGACTTACAACTATTCGTTCCGACACATACCGTCGCTTCAGAGATAAGACATTTCAAAGTATTATGAGACTGCGTGGCTACACATATTCCGCGCTCGCCACATTTTTCGGTGATAGAGGTTTCATCAAGATTGATTCCCCTATTCTTACTGAATCTGACTGCGAAGGGGCTGGAGAAATGTTTACTGTTACCACTCTGGATATGACTACCGGACACAGCGAACACGATAAGGACTTTTTTGGCAAGAAGATGCATCTTACAGTTTCAGGACAACTTGAGGTTGAGGCAGCCGCCAGGGCACTGATGAAAGTGTACACGCATGGTAGGACGTTTCGCGCAGAACACTCTAAGACACGTCGTCATTTGGCCGAATTTGAAATGCTGGAACCAGAACAAGTGTTCACTCATCCCGATCCAGAGAAGAGATTTGAACAATTGATGGATCTAGAGGAAGACATGGTCAAACATGTCATTCGTTCCATCTTCGGTTCAGATTCCGCACTATCTGATCTGTCATACTTGGATGAAACTTTTGATAGTGGTGTTGTCGAGCAACTGAAGTCGTGTATCGAAGAACCCTTTACCCGCATCACATACACTGAAGCTGTTGGTCTTCTACAGAAACACGTTGCTGAGGGTGGTCAATTTGATGACATGGATTTGTTTTGGGGCATGGACCTGGCTTCAGAGCATGAGAAATGGCTATGCGAACAAGTCTTCCTCAGACCTGTGTTTGTAACTCACTACCCACAAGACTTGAAATCTTTTTACATGAAAGCTGACACTGGATGTTCAGAAGACAGGGTAACTTGTCAAGCTGTTGACCTTCTTGTTCCTGGTATTGGTGAACTATGCGGTGGGAGCATGAGGGAAGACTGCCCTGAGAAACTTGAAGCAGTGATGGCTAAGAAGAAGGTCAGTAAAGAAGGACTTCAATGGTACATTGATCTGCGTAAGGATGGAGGACTGCCAACAGGAGGGTTTGGATTGGGTTTCGCTCGTCTTGTTTCTTTTATTACCGGTGGACAACATGTCCGCGACGTCGTACCTTTCCCTCGCTCATATGATGCTTAATTAGTTTATGTTTTAGTTTTAAATTTTTTGGTTTTTATTTACTTTGATATTCAAAGTAAATAAAAAATAATGAATGTAAACTACCGGAACTATCCAACAACAATCCACACACTGTTGCCCTCCGATCTAAATTCCTTGGGTAGGTAAATGTCTCCCTTCCAAACACTTTCATCAAAATGATGATAACGATCATCGCCGTTACCTTTGGCTTTCTTAAATAACTCAAAAAGAATTGCGTCTTCCTCTGTATGTTCCACTGTCTGGACATGCAAAATAAGTGTCTGTTTGTTAGTATCTCCCCTTGAATGGTTTTGTGGGACGTAAATAAACCGCTCCTTATCATTCTCGATATGTTCCCACGTTGCAGAGAACTTGTCACCACCAGAACCCTTGGCGGGTTTAGAGAGCACTAGAGTGCAGGTATCAGTAAAAAATTGCTCTTTTGTCTTAGCCATCTTAACTTTTCTGCGCAATCATTTTTTTTCAGCGATTAAAATTCGCATATCGGTTGCTTTCCTGCCAAAACGCTTTGCCATAACTTTTCGAAGCTTATTAGTAGGAGACTTTTTCCAAAAGGGTTTTTTATTTTTAGGTTTATCCTGATTTTCAGCGAACAGTTGGTCAATCGAGTTAAGATCTTGAACGTGGTCCTGTTCATGATGAATTTGGTCTTTAGGTGTGCGTGGCATTCCCCTCGTTGACGAAATATCCAAATTGTTAAGCATTTCCATGTCTTGTTCGTACGTACCTGCAAAATTAGTTAAATTGGAAACGCTCTGTACTTCCTCGGCTAGCAACCAATTAAGAAATTCGTCGTCGTGGCCATTGTGCCAGTAATAATAGGCGCGCGTTGCAACTTCGTTTGTCATAATATAATTTACTACTTTTCATTTTTCATTTATACGTATGATGTTTGAATTCCTGTAGGTGTGTCAATATCATACATCTGATGTAGTTCCGGCACATTCAAACCTAAATAATTAGATAGTGGCGGATACTTTTGGTATATATGCTTTTTAAATCTAGAATATATTGCGACTATTAAATACAAGGACATAAAATAGGAGGGTATAGATATCAACATGTACAGCTGCAGCGATGTTATGTCATCCACCTCCTCTATTATTTTTTTCACCAGGCCCGAAATTATCAATAAATTCCATAATATAACAGATGCCCACTCACCCAGCGCATTGTCAGACATTTTTCGCCCAGTGGTACCCCATGAAGTATCCGTTAATTTAACAAGGGCAAATATTCGCAAGGGTATCATCAATGATAGATATATTACCGAATAGAATGAATACAACAAGTATTTTAGTTCTCCGTTTATAATGACACCATACAATGAGCGGAGAACTGATATTATTATTAAACCATAGCAATATGTTATTATATTATCAATCGTTCCCGCATATACAATATATATTATGGACGCAAATATAAATAAACTATACAGTGTTTGATAGGTTATGTCTAATGTCATCCAAACACTTCTGTCAGGTACAAATTTCATAGTCCATCCCATCTCACGAGCACTAGATTTATTCCATCTCAACTGTTGACGTAGGAATCGTGTTATTGTTGTAGGTGTTTCCGTTATACATTTAGCGTGGTGTGTGAACACAGTATCATAACCTCTGTTTAGTATATGGTTTGTTAAATGGCGGTCATCGCCATAGGTACATGCCTTGCCCAGGAATTTTTGGTTCATCCATTCGTCCAAAAATTCTGATACTATCTCTGTTCGGTAAATACTTAATGGTCCAGACATGCAGAGCACGTTACCTGTAAATGACTCGTATGCACGTTCCATGTGGGAAGCAAAAAAATACCTCAACCGCGACATCATGGAAATCACACTTTCGTCATTAAATATGGCAACATACCCTGTGGCAGAACCGATACGCGTGTCGTTGAACATATTGTTAAGTTCAACAACAGCATTGGTATCTATTATAGTGTCAGAATCACTAGTCATTACGGCATCAACCTCAGTATCGTTTATTGACAATTTGAAACCGCTATACAACACTTCACGTTTACCTCCATGAGGTTGCATGATGCAAATATGCTTATCGTCATCTTCTATGATTGGTAAACTATGGTAGTTCAAATTGTTCAAATTGTGCTCCAACACAATTATTTTCCCATCAGGGTAGATATCTCGGAAAATATCCCTCATATAACCCTGACCATCAGCCTCTAGGCCATCGATAATGAAAAATATGTGCTTAATCCTCGTAGTTGGAGATTCAGCTGGGTTTTTGAATGAAGCTAGGCAAGCCCGGTAATAATCAGCCTCCTCATTATATCCAGCAATAACACAATTAACTACTCGCTGACCAACATCCTTGTGCTCATCGCTTATATCACCTAAACGTATTTTGTTAATTTTGCACCTGTTGCGTAAGGCAAATACCATTTCCAATACAAGATAACATACAATGAATAAACCATACAGGGAAAGAGTCGCCGAATCCGACAGACTAAATGCTATATTTAGTATAGCAAATGTTATCAATGCGCCTACTAGAATAGACACAATCATGACGCGAGACAATATTTTTAACTTGTTGCTCATATAACAATCTCATGTCGTTCAATTATTTCAATTAAAGAATGGATGACCTTTATTATAAACCTTTTTGGCAAGAACTTCTCTAAATTTCATTTGATCGCCATGTGCTCGGTATGTTGCCACTTGTTCTTGAAGAGATGCTATATCATATACCGTTCTATGCTGTCCAGCTTCGCGCAGTAGTTTTGAGTTAGCCTCAACCATAGCTGTATGTATTTCTGATTCCAATTTACTTACAATTTTACGACCACCTTTATCATCCACTATTTTACCAGAACGACTAAGATATCGGAATCTATAACCATCTGTACATGCGATGGGGAATCTGTCAGTCTCCACACCCTCTAAATATAACTTATCCACGATATCTATACTTTTTTCCGGTGTAATGTTATCAAGTAAGAACTGCATGGCCTTGCCGTCACTACCAAATTTATTGGTTAACGTGTGAAACATTTTCTCATCGCCTATTATTATAATGTTCTTAGGTTCTTGTTCAACCTTATCTATGCGCTCATGTACTTGCCGCTTTAATTCTCTCATTTCTTCCTGTAATTTCTCGAACTCGATATTCTGTTGAGTTTGAGTTTGGATTTGGACCTTATTTTTATTATTTATTTTGGGCGTATCTTTTTTAATTCTAACGGTACTTACCCTCTTCTTTACAACTTTGACAGGATGTTTATTCTGTTTATGACGTTCCATACTGGATTTATGTTTAAATTCCTCCCCACATAGGTCGCATGCTGATGATTTATGCCTGCAGTATTTGTTTATGTCCCTGCAGAGTTTCCCTTTATTTACACCAGTATTTATGGAAATGGTGCAAATATTAGACATTATATATAAAACGATTAAAAACTTTAAGAGTGGGATTTTAGAATGATGTCATTAAGTTGCTGTTCTGAAAATGTTTCTTTGGCATTTCCCCCATATGGGACAACCAGACCCATTTCTAGTAAATGTTGGTTAACATTATCACACTGTACATATTTCATACGGAAATAACTGTACTGTAATTTATGTATATTTCCCAACAACCTGCCATATTTTTCCTCCTTCTCAAAGATAATTTGTATTACGCTACCAACAGGTAAATAACGTCTTAAATAATCTCTAACCGCAATACCTGCTTCTTTATGTAAAGGCCAATTTGGAGTTGTTTTTCTAACAGGAGCAACTTCTGGAGCATCGATATCTGATAACCTCAAGCTATATTTCGCATAATGTTCGTTATCATGCAAGCGTGTCACAACAGTTATTGTGTCGCCGTCATAGATACTGTCAACTACCGCCATTTTAACACATCCTTTAAATGTTCGCTTATCTATGTTTTCGCGGTTTATCTTTCTGAGGCGACGATGTTCTCGGTTAATGCTAAAAATCAGTCCCATTAGTACTAATATGTCGTATTTTTTAGATGAAATTGATTAGATGATATAATTAATATGAATAACTCCAATTCCAATTCCAATCCTGGCTGTAATTGCATATTTTATCCCATTCTTACGTTACATTGCATTTCGCATTTAGGAGCGGTTCCATTCCCCAAGCATCAACTAGTTCATCAGGATACACTGTATCATGACCAACGTACAAAGAATGTTCCCAAACACAATGGGCAATTTCGAAGACTATTTAGATTACAGTATAGAAATGTTCGGTTTATCGGCAAGCATCATCAGAGATTGTCCGGTAGTCATACAGGTCGTACACATGCACGTCGTTAGATCGTTAGGATGATTAACCACATATGTGAGTTGATACAACAGACAAATTATAATCCAGTCCCAATAACTTAAGTTTATCTTCTATTGCTTTATTTCTGGAGTCAGATATTGTTTTTATTGGGATAATGACATGCTCGTCACCGCCCTCGCAGCTGCCCCAAAATTCACCAACAGAGTACTTCTTAAGAACGCACACTAGATAGACATCATTGTTGCAATTGCAGTCTTTGATTACATCCTCTTTATAGTTAATAACAATTTCCCCTAATTCTGGAAATTTTGCATGTATTTCATTTTTTACATCCCACCAATCCTCATTATCAGTATTATCTAGTAAAGTTAGTATCGTATCAATACCAAAAGCAGAGCTTCCGAACTATATCCCATATTATCTTACCATGCCTTTCAGTTTTTATATTACAATAAATATATGTCAAACTTTGTTACAGGTAAATATTGCTCGCCTAAACGCGCATATGATAACAAAAAAGATGGTAGTATCACATGTTATACTAAAAAACAATTAACTGAATTAGCCGTAGCTTATAATAAATCATACAGCAATAAAATACCACTTAATGGCTCAAAAGATGAATTATGGAGATCCATAAACCAAAGAATGAACGAATGCACTAATGAATGGTGTTGGTCAGAACAATTAAAATATAAAAAAGGTTTTTCCAGTTTCCGTCCGCTGAGGCCTGAAGGCGGTAAAAATGCGTGGCTGAGCACCACTGACATTAGAGATGTTTTACAACAGTATCAAGATCTTTATTCGAATTTTTTAGCTATTGGTCCTGTTCCTATTGATTTTTGTTATTTAAGTCACACTCTCTGTAATATGGATGTTATAAAAGCTTACAAAAAAGGCACGCGCGCAATAGGTGCCGTTTTTAATACAGACCCAAGCACTGATCCGGGCAAACATTGGATTTCCATGTTTATTGATATGAGACATCCAGATCCACGTTATTGGGAAATAAATTACTTCGATAGTTTTGGTAATGCCCCGTTGGCCAGTCAAATTGCCAAACTGGTAACTCATATAGAAGGACAATTCCGCAAAGTTACGGCAGAACACCATAAAACCGATCCCTCTAAAGTCAAAGTCATCAAAAAACTCAACTGTAGCCAAACAATGTGTACACATCGCGTACAACACCAATTCAATAATACTGAATGCGGTGTTTACAGCATTCACTTTATTGTCAAAAGACTCGAGGGTTCAACATGGGAAGAATTGGTCACAGAGAGAGCTACTATTCTCAATGATGCGTACATGACTAACATGAGGAAGTATTATTTTAGACCTTAAATTTTAAATTGACTTTTAATATAGTCTAATATGTATGTGTTTAAGACCAACGATGGTAAAGTGCATAAATTGCAAGACGTTATGCGTATAAGATTCTTGCGGAAAGGGGTCGGAAGGCGAGAAGCAAAGATTTTGTTCTATTTGACAAAACAGAGAGGATACTCTGTTGGACTATCTAGCAAAGATTATTCTGATGCCTTAACGTCTGCTAGTACGCATAAATTTTTGTCAAACAATGCATACATCGATTCTTGGGTAGATGCAGAATATAATGTTCTACCCAATGCATAGTCCATTAAATTAAACATGGTTCTGGTGAGTATCTCATTTTTTGGGTTTGGCAAGTTGAGCACTCATTACTGAACTGTCCCATTTAGCACCATTTAACATCTCAATACACTGCTGAGTTTCGTCAACAGTGGAACAGACAACAAACGCATTCCCATTTGGTTCTCGTGGACCTCCTGGATAACTCTCGTGTCTAACCATATTTACCCTACGAATTGTAAAATCAGTGTCGTCGAACAATGATTTTATATCCTGTTCGTTATAATATGTCGGAACATTGCACACAAATATAGTGCATAGTTTTTCGTCATCTTCTTTCCGACTTTCTTTCAATGTCTTGTTAAACCTGCTTTTAAAGCTTGATTGTTCTTTTACTGGCTCGTTTTGCAACTCTGCTTTCTGTTGTTTAAATCGAGCCCTTATACCCATTTTAGCTTTAGGTTGAGTTGCAGTCCCATTTTCAGAGATGTCCTGAGTTGCAGCTGACCCCTTTGATGGTCCTATGTTGCTACCCCCCGTATTAGGAGGTAGCTTTATGCCAAATTTGGTTTGAACGAACTGACTAAATAGGCGATAATACACTAGATCAGGTCTGTCTGAACGAATAATTTCTTTTATTTGGTTATCCGAAAAACCAAACTTCCGTGCTTCTCTGAGATATAGTCCATTGGGAATCCATTCATCAGTATACTTTTTCGCTGGTATAGTTGGTTCAAAAAACGTGTCTTCCCCTATGGTAGTGCAATTCATACTATTTTTAGGAGTCACACCGCCGAAATGTTTCCAATTCATGGCTCTATTCACAGCACCTCTTGGACCATGGTATGTTTTGTGCTTTTTAATTTTACGGTCACCGTTCGGTAGTTCATATGTTGTTTCAATGATATCTATCTGTACTACACCGCGATCTTCGGTGTATTTTTTGGTATCTATTAATTTTCCATCCACATCGGACATCTTATTATTTTGCTTTCTAATCAATTTTTAATTTACTTTATCAAAGTAATCTGCTTTAGTGTTTTAAGTTAAGTTTACGTTGAAACAGCATGAACATGAGAATGATGATGACCATGATGATGATCGTACAAATGTTCCAGGTCACACGTGAAACTGTGTATAGTTTTTCGTCACGGTGAACTGGAACAACATCAACCTGTGTCAATGAGAGTTTGAGAGGTTCGCCATTTTCGGTAAAATGATAACGCAAATAATCACGCATACCTGGGTCATCTACACGAACATCCTCCGTATATTCTTCTCCGCATGCATCGGTTAAGCCCATAGCAAATTCATCATCATCGGTGTCAGTTAATGTTATAACATTCAAGTGAATTTCGGACTTTTCCAGCGTACGGAGAACATGAATGTTACTGAAATGACGTGTTGAACGATGACACGTCATGAAGTCAATTGTACATATTTAGCATGGTGGTTTACATTAACCACAGAAAGAATTTTGCCTTTTTCGAGGAAAAAGGTGGATTGTTTGACTTCTTTTGCTTTCATTAATTTTGGTCTTTCTTTCAATTTTACTTTTAATATAAATGTTATGCATCTATGTACTTGTTTAATAATTTCATTTCATGCAATACTCTAACATTTCTTGGATGTGACACAATATTCTTTTTCTGCAATAAATAATAATTTTCCCCTTCTATACATCCCACATAGTGTTGATCGGGTAATGATGTTTCATATTCTTGTTTCTTGTTTTCATATGCGGATGTCAATAGTAAATCATCAAAATGGTCGTGACACAATTTTTTTATGAACTCGTAAGCATACTGTACTTGTTCATTTGTTTTTGCTGAAGTTATATTAATTTTTCCGGTGTTAAATACAATTATTTTAACTATTTTGTCCGGTACTTGATATTCTATAATGACACCGGGATAATTTGTCTTATAATATGTACATGCAACAACATTAAAAGGCTCTTTGGTTTCTTTAATCATGTCATTCACAATCTTGATGAGTGCCTTGCGATCCACGCAATAATTACAGTTTGTGCTCTGGTTAATTAATACAACAAATATATCATCCCATACAAAATCAATAGGTTCTGTATTGTCCAAATACGACGGTAGTTCGCAGCGAATTATACTTTTGTCACGATCTGTTCCGTTTTCTATGACTGTCATGAGATATTGATATGATGGTTCGTTAAAACGTGACACAAGTTCCTCTTCTTTATAATAACATTTAAGTATGGATATTACCGTATAAATATACATAATGTCGCTGATATATTCGGTGTTTATACGATCGTCACTGTCTTCTACAACTTCCATGAAACGCGCAAAACTTTCATCCGCAGTTAAACCTGGTTCAAATGGAGACAAGTCGGTGCTCATATCAAAATGATACACCATTAACTGATACAGAGCCCCAAATTTCTTACGAATGTCGTCTTTGAAGAATTTTTTCAGTTGTTTTCCGCTAAATGTATCAGGCAAGTCATATTCTACTACATGTTCCATTCCCTTTAGTCGTTCTAATACGATCTGAGTTGTAATTTCAGCATGTTTTTTGCTACGGCAACCAACATTGACAAATTTGCCATTATTGAACAATTTTGTATTAACAACCTTTTCACCGACATTAATATTAAACGTACACTGATTTTTAAATCGGCCGCATTTTTCATCTTCCGCATAATTTCCTTTTTTTGTGGTCAGGTACTTGATACCGATAACCTGATCATCTATGGGAAGGTTTTCTGCTATAACTTTCAAGTTAAAATTCTGCGGAACCTTTACATCTATGGTCATAGTAACCAATTTTAATGGACTCATAACAGGGGCCTCAGTTGGTTTATGTATACTCATTATACAGTTAATTGTGTCAATTTATATAGTAAATTGATCAGTATAAGTTGAAAATATGATAGATGATAAATGTCAGCTCAGGAACCTACTGACTAAGCTCAGAGAAAACAAACAACCTCCGTTCCCTGTTGAGAAACGAGGGTTTTACCACATCATGATGTCTCTTATTATTTCGCAAAAAATAAGATTCTCATCCGTTTACACTCTACAAGAGACGGGTAGTCTAGATGAAATTATGAACTTGACACCTGAACAAAGAAAGGAGGTTGGTCTTAGTCAGGACAAATGGACAATAATGCATGCTTTCGATCAAACATATGATTTCGTAGATGGCGACAGCGCGTATGATTATAGCATAGTCAACGGCATAGGAGAATGGACATGTCAGTGCGCACGTATTATGGTTGGGGATTATTCTGTAGGATTCATTGTAGGAGATCTTGCAGCCAGGCGAAAGTTAGGCAAGGAATTAGAAATGTCAGCCATGACTCCTCAAAAAGTATCCGCAATGCTAGAAGATTGCGATCTTGACGTTGAAGAGCAAGGGGAATTGTTCTCAATATTATGGAATTGGACAAGGACTACCTAGATCATAGACATTTACAAAAAAATAAATTGTTAATTTATTTTTTTTAATGGGAAACACAAATACTTCCGTTCATAATTATAATTGTATATGTTTTACTCGTAAAACAATATTTGCGTGTCAAGCAACAATACATAGATGCGGTTGTAAATATAATGATGTATGTTTAGCACCAGTCAATCACGAATGTTGCTGCGGTAATAGTAATAAATGTTTACCAATGCAGATGCGATATATCTGATAACAAATGTTTATCTCATCTACATTGGTGTAGTTGTAAAAATAATAAAAAATGTTTGGGTGATTATCATAATTGTGTTTGCGATGAAGAAGATGCAATTTGTTTGAAACACGAACAATATAATTTTAATATTATTTAAATCCGAGACTGTTCAGTGAGATCATTGTCTTAAGTTTCTGTTGTTCTGATGGATTTGATTTGAAATCCGGGTCATATACTTCCAAACTTGGAGGTATACCAGTATCCTCGGCTGTATTTTTTGGCCGATCGCCTAAATATGCTCTTTCTGCCGTTTTAATTGTTTGTTCTCTCTTTTGGTTTTCTTTGCACATCTGCACTAAATCATAAAGTTCCTTAAGATTTTCGTTAGATAATGAATCACGATCAAATATCAATGTTTTAGATTCCTGTGTGAAAAATCTCCGTGGTTTATATTTGCGAAGTAAAACATAAATCTGCTCATGAGATGCCTTGTCCAAACTTTGTATATCCATAGTTAACTTATCCAACACTCTGCTGTCCTTCAAGTCCTTCTCTGAAATACCCGTATTGGCTTGATAATTTAGTAATGGTAGCTCAGCTTCTGCTGCGGCCGATTTACCTAACGTTTTAATCTTAGTCGAGCTCATTAATATAATCAGTTATGCACTTTTAGTATATTGAAATTGAACGGTTTAATAATTCATTATGAGTTATGTTATCGTTGCAATGGACAAAAAAGGAGGAATAGGTAGGTGCAATAAACTACCCTGGCCCAGAGACGGTGAATATAAATTAGACATGCAGTTTTTCAGAGAGACTACCCAAAGTCAGGCGGTTATTATGGGTTATAACACATTTCAAAGCTTAAATTTAAATGGTAAACCTTTACCGAACAGATTGAATATTATAGTATCTATTGCACACTATGACGAGCTATGTGATACATTCAAGGATAATAATGAACAAGTACAAATTCACAGTAGTCTCCATACAGCAGTGGCCGCGGGACAAAAATACGAACGTCAGGCACAAGGCAATAAATGTTTTGTTATTGGTGGTGCCGGAATATATGCGGAATATATGCAATGGTATAACCCTGCTGGTTATTATTATTCCAAATTCGACGAAGATTTCAATTGTGACCGTTTTGTGCCCCCTAAATTACTGGATATGTGTGATACTTTCGGAGTTGGCAAATCTAAAATAGTTATTAATTGGCAAGAGAATCAATATATGGAATTATTTCAGACAGTTCTGGCAAAAGGTCATCGGAAAGGTGATCGAACTGGCACCGGCACATTTTCGTTATTTTCGCCAGGTCAATTGGATTTTGACTTATCTGACAATAATATTCCTGTTTTGACCACTAAACGCGTGGCACTCAAAACAGGCGTCATACCGGAACTGATATGGTTTCTTTCCGGTAAAACGGACACAAGTATATTAGAGGCTCAGAAATGCAATATTTGGAAAGGTAACACAAGCGCAGAATTTTTAAAGAAAAGAGGGTTGCCATGGAAAGAGAAGGATCTAGGTCCGGGTTATGGTTTCCAGTGGAGGCACTGTGGTGCAGAATATAAAGGTATGGATCACAATTATACGGGACAAGGTATGGATCAAGTACAATTTCTAATTGATGAACTCAGAAATAACCCTGATTCTAGGAGAATGGTAATGAGCTCATGGATACCGTATGCTCTAGATGATATGGCACTTCCACCGTGTCATATTCTTTATCAACTATATACCTATGAGCAAAACGGAGAACGTTGTCTTGAAGCTCAAATGTACCAGCGAAGTGCAGATAGTTTTCTGGGAGTTCCCTTCAATATTACATCATATGCAATTTTAACACACATGATAGCAAATGTTGTGGGTATGAAGGCTACCCGTTTGGTTTTTTGTTATGGAGATTACCATATTTACAGTAATCATGAAGAACAGGTTAGACAACAATTAACTCGGGACCCCCGCCCTTTTCCTAAAATTAAGTTCAACCGAGACTTAAAAGGAACTAGTATTTTTGACGTTACCAACAAGGATTTTGAGATTATAGGTTACAATCCTTATGGTAAAATAAGCGCCCCTATGGCCGTATAAATATAAGTGATTGGAATTCTTGTTCTTATTTCCGTAAGCTATCTACCAATGATTTCGCGCTTGTTGCTTTGCGTTCCAGGTCAGCTACCTGTTCGTTAAATTTCAATTGTGATTGTTGTACTTTGACCTGCGATTTAGGTTTTGTAGCCTTCATCTTCTTATAATTATCAGTATTCTTGGTTTTTGTTAAGATTCCTTGTATATCTTTTAGTACTTTTAAGTGTTCTGCAATGCTATCGTCTACTTTAAGGTCGCATACCATTTTTTGCGTTGCTTTTCCCATACTGTTTATAGATTTAGCTTGAATAAGTTCTTCTTTACCGGCTGTATTTTCAGGTATTTTTGTTTTTACATAATCAACATGGTATTTAAGCATGGATTGACGCAGTACATCTAATGTCTTGCTTTCAAGTTCGTTAACATCATCCTGTGATTTAGGTGATTGTAAATCAGCCACGCAACTTTGTGCCAATCCACTGAGGCTGGCTTTGTTGGATATAGCTTCTGCTAACTTATTAGCTTGGGCTTGTTGTAATAAATACAATACATCAGCATCGGATAAGGATGTAACATCTAGTTGTGATTGTAAGCCTTGTTTGGACAATAATTCTCTTAATTTTTCCCTTCTGGCCTTGATTGCGCCTTCGGAACACGATTTAACCATACCCTTGTGAACCAATTGATGGAAGCTACCGTGCTTTCTTATTTCAAAGTCGCTGGCGGTAATATTTTTGTCTATTGACCATGACAACTTTTTGATCTGTTCATCGGTATAACCCTTGTTTTTAAGTATAACCTTGATCATGTCAGCGTCGCAATTTTCTGATTTCGTGTCGACATAGTCTATAATGGGCAACTTACAATTCTCTGCAGTAGGGCATTTCTTAGCTTTTTCTATAGCTATCTCTTTCTGAAGATCAGATATTTTAAGAGTGGTGTTCTTAATTTGGCCTCTGTATTTTTCAGTATCGTCTACAGCCACAGTTCCCTTTTTACGATATTTCTCAGCGGAACTGGTTAAATGTTTGATACGTTTATCTTTACTTTGCAATCCTTGATTAAGTTGATAGAGATTTCTATGTTTGCACAACTGTCTGTTTTCAGACGCAATTCTCCGCACATACTTGCGATACTGGCCATACAATCCAGGATTAGTTTGCCTAAACTCTTCCATTTTCTTACGTAATTCAGGTAGAAGTTTTTGGACTGTAGTACATCTCTGCTTGGTCGTAATAAAAGGTGCCTTTAGGTCCATGAAATTATCAGTGATTTCCGTTGTTGTTTTGCGACTCAAATTAAATGCATATTTACCCTTGTACATAATTACATGACCATTGATCATAGTAGCTGCATCTATTGATGTTTCCATATAGGCCGTCTTAGACACTTTATCTAACCCAAGACTCGATATATACATCTTTCTGTTGCGACCTGTGCGCGTATCGTGTATATAGACATATCTGCCTTTATAGAACATTAAGTAATAACCAGTGAAAATCACAGAATCAAGATTACCCTTAACAACATTCCCTTTCAACCGAGGAAATACACTAACCAGTTTTTCTGGCGACGAAGCCTTCTTAGTTTCCATATTAACAACTAGAGCCTTATCCTTACGAAAGAGATATAATTTATCTGAGACTATGCACGCGGTATCTGGGTTTGAAAAGGCGGCTGGCAGATTTTGGAAATAACTGCCCATTTTCTCCGGTTTGGACATTTTATGTAGGTCAGGGTTAGATATATCATAAGTGGCGACGTAACCGTTGCCGAACAAATACAAAGTTTTACTGTTTTTAGGATCTGTGCTGGTGATGCTGTTGAAATAATATTTGCGCTTGGATGGTCGACAACACTTAACATGAGCTTGTTTAACTGATCCGGTGTTATTAGTTGTTTGGCAATTGTCTAAGTTCATCCAGGTATTCATTTTCCCACCCACTGGCACCAGAGCATTATGTGTATCGTAAGGACTAGCGTGTATAGCTTTCCCCTCAACGCAAATTTCATCAGAATTACACATCATCAACCCGTTTGCAGAACAAACCTTCTGTGCGTCCGACCAAGTAGAATCTTGTACAACATAGGGGTTATTTAATTGTTCTGTCACGGCTTGAACCTCTTGGCCCTGCATACCGATGTTATAAATGTAGAGGTGACTGAGTTCACCATAATATTGAGGAACATTAGGTGAATATAAAATAGTCATGGGTGCGGACGAAGTTCTTATTTGGTTGCCAGCGTCAGAAGTTTGAGCTACTAGTTTTCCGTCAATATATATTCTACGTCCCTTACTGTCTCTTGTGAACACATATGTTTGCATTGTGTTATAATTAGCTTTAACGTTGGCGGTCAATCTTTGTTTGCCATCGCAACAACCACCGATGTCACAGTAAAGTACGCCATTGGTCCATGTTGGTGTTATTAAAATTCCCCGATTACTTGCATTATCATAACTGAATAAATGTAACAAAGATCCAGCTGACAAACGATTTGTCTTGCATCTAAATACAATCGTAAAATCATCATCGCCACTAATACCAATTTCGCTGGATCTAGGCCCCGTCATACGCAAATCGGCGTTGGTCAGGAAGGCGCCATTTTTAATTTGCGCTTGCTTATTTAATTTGAATTTAAGACCGCGCGCTAGATCAGTGACGACAGTTCCCTTGCCTGGGTAACAATTTTTATTAGCAACATCTATTGCCAAAACTAAACCATCCTTTTGAGAACCAGCGGAAAGATGTTTCATTAAGGGATAACGTTCTTTACTTATCCGATGCGGTGCCTCTTTTTCTATTTTTTGATGCCATTCCCAAATCTTTTCAATATATTTTTTAGGTAGACCAGCATTGTACATCAGTAAAACCTTCATATCAGCGTGCCATTTACCGGCTTTACCTATACGGACTTTACCTGCTAAATCAGGTAAAATAGCCTGACCGCGATTACCTTTTGCAACTCTTTTTCCATCAATATAAATATCCAGACCTCCGCTTGCAGTTCTAGTAAAAACATACATGTGCTCTTTAGCGCTTTCAGCACCCATCATATGATATTGGCGTTGTTTATGTCGTGTACAACAACCCATGTTATCAAAATACACACGACGATCAGGCCAGCAAATATGTGTACTTATTCCACGACCCAAGCGACGATCACGGGCTGGAATATAAAATGGATAATCACCACTGTGTGATTTATCATGACATACCATAACAATAGTATATCCACCGTTGTTTGTTTTGCTATTTATTCCAAATTTATCGACATCAGGCCCATACGCCACCCCAGTTGAGGACATATCAACTCTAAAACCATCGGTAACTATTGGCGATGAAAAGTTAAAATGATTATTTTTACCGCTTAAATCCTTCCATTGTTTAGAACCAGGCGATGCGGAAGCAGAATATCTTGCATCCAAATAACATTGTAAGTAACCTGTCGGTAAACCATCGTTATTAGCTCCATGGTCGTACGTTCCTGGTCTACCTGACCATTTGCTAACTTTCATATAATGTTCAGCCGCTTGAGTTTGATCAGTAGGAACATCGTCATACATTATTTGATAATCTTTTACATTAAAAGATGCTGAACCTTGTTGTCCCAATTTTGGAAGACCTACCTTTTGCCACTGTGCTTGCAGCTCATCTGGTTTCATTTTAGCTAGTTCGTTATGAGCTTTGCTATAATAATCAGGGTCAAATATGCGAGCACAGGATAATCCACATTCTGATACATATGTTACATCCCCGCAGTTGTTGAGTTCTTCTGCCACTATCTTAGATCTTTTGACACTATAAATCATCAAGTAACTGCCTCTGATTCCCAAATCGCTAAATTTGCGACCACCCAATTTTTGCACGGCATTTATAGCATCGGTTCCCAATCGATTACGAGCTTCATCATACACACCTACTATAACTATCCCTTTTTTAGATGCAACGATGTCATTCAGTTTGCTGGTAAATTCCTTTGATTTATAAGTGTTAGCATGTGTATCATATGCTGCATTAAAAATAAGATCACCCTTATCGTCAAGATGCACAATATTTAATCCGCGACCAGGCGCCTTGCAGTTATCCCGGCAAGGATCCGTTACTTTAGATTTAAAGACATCTGGCACTCGACCTGCAATACCTACATACATCTTGCCATCCACTACGACACCCATAACACCAACACGCTTTTTATCGGCACATGCACTGTTAGCCCAACCACCAGACCAAACATAAAGATTATATGGTAAACCGAAGGGTGATGTATCAGTCTCGTTGTAAGTAATATAATTTTTCGAGTCAGGTATTTTTGCAATACCTGCTGGAGCTCCTCCTTGTTGTGGCATTTCTACACCATATTCTGATGGATATGAGAAAGCGGTGTATTGTGGAGCTGATGTGCCCTGTTTTTCATAATATCCATAGCCTCCTTTTCCGTAACCTTTAACATTATCTGGTTTACACCGCGATTTAAAACATCCAGAACTACCGTTTGTCGAAAAACCATGACAATCATCCTTGGTTGCACATTTGTCTTGCATCTGTTGAACATTTCCATGACCACACCCAAGCGTGGGGTGATTGTAACAATGAGGCCACTTTCCTGTATATTTCTTGTAGTATTTAACACCGCCTCCTGATGGGTAAGGAACAACTATTCTTCCCGCCTTTTTGGCTTTTTCAGCTTCGGCTTTGCTATTGATCTGTGTTACCGGAAGACTTTGACTACTGTACATATGTAGATTTTTTAACGGATAACGCTTCATTCCGCAAATATTTATAGCTTTTTTACTGAATACTAGTGATAATTCACTAGGTTGAGTGAGCTCGAATATTTCACCTTGACTACCGCATTGTAAACCTGTTGCTCCACTGTTATTTGTTATTTTTACTGATGATACCTTATCGTTCCAACCATGTGGTACAAAACATGATATAGCCGATCCTGATGGTATTTTCCAAGATCGTCCGCCAAAGCCCCCGTGTTCATATACAGTCACATCTAAACCAAAGCCTATTTTAGCTGACGACATATCATCGTTAGGTATACCCGCAGCTACAACCCATGGATAATTTCCCACACCAAGCCCGCGTTGCCAACCTCCATAATTACAGTGTTTATAGAACCATGCTTTGGGTGATTGTCCAGACAATTCCAAAAACTTTCCGCTACTTTTGCTTTGAATTTTGTAACCCTTGTCAGTAGTCAACAATCTCCATTTAGCATCCGTTGATATACGCCGTGTAGAATATATTTTACCCGTAGTTGTGCAACATAGTAATCCGTGCGCATTTTCCAAAATAACATCCTGAATGCTGCTTCCTTTAATTACAAATTGTTCCCATGCACATCTATTAGGATGCGCGTATGGAATTTCACTTGGTGGTATTCCAATATGATAGCCATTCGATAACGCTTTGATATGATATGATTTATTAAGCGCGAGTGTCATGTGTATATACATATAAATATAAATTACCTTCAAAAATGATTGTTGTTTATAAATATAATGTCCAAGGAAGTGTCTTACAAAGAGCTGTGCGCAGAAGTATATTCTATTACAAGAGTTACACATAAAGATGGCCCTGTTGATAAAAATCCTCGTGGGTATTCACCAGATTGGTGGCTTCAGGGAAAATTAGATAGACGCGCGGAAAATATGTTTTATGCAAAACAGGGAGGACCTGATTTTAAAGCTGATGACAAAGGAACCATCGCGTGTTTTCACATGCCTAAGGGTGCTCACTAACAACGCCAGAGTTCAAAGTTTCTGAGGTCTTGACCAAAGTTTTTGTTTGTTCTTTGTTGTTTTGTTTGTTTTTGTTGTTTTGTTTGGCACTGCGCTCTTGCTCAGCAATCGTCTTCACTCCACCATTCGTCAGCTGCCGTCGCCGCTTCTTCGCGTTCTTCGGTGTCAAGATAAGCTTGATACTCGTCCCATTGCGCCTCCTTGTCCTGAGATTGGACAACCACTGCCGCAGCGCCCTTTCTCAGGACAACCACTTCTTCGCTCTCGTCCATGAGCTGGTCATCCACCAACTCATACATCTCGTACTCAACATTGAACTCCTCAAGTGATTGGAGTTCAATGTCGCGTCGGCGGCGCTCAGCCGTCTTTCGGTTCTGCTCGGCTCGAGCGATAACCGCTGGGTCGACGAAATCGCTGTCAAGCACGGCTGTTGAGGATTTGCTCCACTGTCCCAAGGACGCTGGAGCAACAGGCGCAGCTCCCAAGGATTCTGGAAAGTCGCCCTTCTGTTGCTCGAATGGAGAGACAGGCTCAACCTTAACGGTAAGCTTGTCGCCCTTCTTGGCAACCTTGCGCACAACCCTCTTCACCTTTTTCTGTTTGCTGTAGCGCCCAGATTTAGATGGTTTGGATGGTTTCTTCGCAGCCGCTGCCGCAAAAGACTTGGCTGCCTCCGCCTTGGCCAGCTCATTGAACTGGTCAAGAGACAGGGTCTTAGGCTTAGTCTTGGTCTTGGTCTTCCGTCGGACCTTGCGGGGTGCGGAAGGGGTTGTCACTTGAACCGATGGACGCTCAGGCGTCGTTGGTTCAGCAACGGATTCTTGTTCAGAATCAGAGGCAAAAAGGCCCAGAAGGGCAGCCTCGGTAAATACAGATTTGTTCTGTTGATAAGTCATGTTGACATTAGTTCTTGGTTTACTAGGCTGGCAAGGAATCCGGCGATCAATTTATGCCCCGGACACCCTTAGGCATTTAAATAAATATCGGTTCGTAATATAGATGTCAGACAACATGCCAAAATGGTCAAGTTCAAGTTCGAGTCAGGAGGAAGAGGAAGAGGAAGACATATATGAACAAGGTGTGGTTAACATAGATAAATGCAAATTTAACATGAGTATATTAGGAGACATTAAACCAATTGGTAATTACATCGAGGAAGCGTCAACTGTTGTAACCGTACCCGCCGTATACACCGTAACTCAACGTTCATGTCATTTGTATCACTATATTAGAATATTTAATAGTCTTGAAACGCATTGGTGTAATATCATGATTGACAAGGGTTTCCTCTCCATTAAGATAGCTGAATCTCTTGGCAATCCTGAAAAATCTGACATAAACACCGGTATGATTAGTTTTCAAGACACCTATGATGACGGTACTGGGCATGGACATCAACTATGTTATCTGGTCATAAACAAAACAGAGCAACTGTTTCTATTTGATCCTAATGGGGGATATATTGGGCTAATGGGAGATGTTAATAAAGATAGGCAAACGGAGTTTGAACTTATTATTGATTCCATCATGGCTATGCTTCCACACACTAGAAATTACAAAACTTTATATCCAGAACATTATCAAGGATTGCAGTCAAGCGATCATTATTATTACGGTAGGGGTCAGTGTACTTTATGGGTCGATACGATCATATATCATATGATTTATTTATACGAGAAAAGCCCTGATTTATTTACGAATACGGTTGATGTTCTTATGAATAATTATGAACGCTATATATTATTAACCAAGGCCAGTAATAATCCGGTTAAAGTTATCAATGGCATGTTAAAATTCCACAAGCTTATGTCAGATTAAATTGATGGAATCAGAATTATAATATGAAATTTAAATTTAACTATCTATCAGATCTACATCTGGAATTTAGCACACTGGCAAAAACTCTAAGAATTCTTAAACATATCGTTCCATCACAGGGTTCTGACACATGCGTGTTAGCAGGCGATATAGCTTACCCATTTCAAGAGAATTACGCTGCATTTCTACGGGGAATGTCACAGAAATTTAAACATATATTTCTTATTCATGGTAACCATGAATATTACCAATTAAAAGAAAATTCTACCAAGACTATGTCCGACATAGTAAAGAAAACAGAACATATTGAATGTACATTTTCTTAATAATTCACATGTGGACGTGGATGACATACGGTACATAGGTTCAACACTGTGGTCTAAAATATATGATCCCAAATACTTAGTAAATGACAAAGTACACATAGAAGAATTCAACGTACATCATAACAATATGATGTACGAAGATAATAAGGCTTACCTTAAGAAAGCCTTGTTACAATGTAAACAAGATGGAAAAAAAGCCGTTGTAATAACTCATCACATGCCATCATTTACCCTAATAGACCCCAAATATAAAGCCAGTTTGTACTCGCAATGTTTTGCCTCAGATTGTGATGATCTAATTATGGACCCTGTCGCGTGCTGGATATTTGGGCACACACATGCGGTGACAAATGAAACTATACATGGGATTCCATGTATAGCAAATCCAATAGGATATCCAGGGGAAAACAGCAATATAAACTTTAACCGTAATCACTGTATCCAATAATGCAATGCACCAAAGGGTCTCAAAAATTCTTCTATGTATGCAGGTACATGCGGGAAGTCCATTGAATCAATTTCTAAAAGCTCATCCAATACAGGAACGCTTTCAAGAGTATTTTCTACCTCGTGTCCCCAGTATACATTGCCTTCCTTATCTGTTTGTGCAAACAGAATGAATGTTCCAGTGGTTCGAACTGTTTATATTGCTCAGGACTAAACTGGAATCTTGGTGAGTTCATATATTACTAATGTGTTAATTTCTTTATAAGTGTCATCTTAATTTAGAATAATGCAAAACCTTCGACCAATTCATCATTGGCTTTGGGAGCCTCCGGGGCCTGAGCTTCAGCCTCAGCCTTTTCCTTGATTAGCTCTCCTTCTTCCTTTTCAGTAGTGCCTACGGCTTCTTTAGTTTCCAGGGTAGCTGATTTTAACTGAGCAATTGCCTCATCAAGTTCAGCCTCCACTTTTGGAGACACATTGCTAGGTATTTCGATGTCAACATTGTATTTGGGTGTAGTAACTACATTTGTAGGTGCTGCTAACATTCCTGCACCATCGACAGATAGATCAACACTGTTTGTATACGGTGAGCATCCACATGCTGCTTTGCAAAATAATCCTCTAAGGGTACGGAAAAATCCAGCTAAGAAATCTAGCAATGCATACAGTGTTACTACAATGATACTTATTATAAGACGGTTATTGATACTGATTTCCTTCATAGGTATAGCAGTGGTTGCGTAAAACACAATTAACCCCAATACTGATGCGCGAAATAATACAATCATTATGTATCCAAAATCCATATACACTATTTGATATTTAATTTTAATTCTCGTTCCCAATGTGAATGTTATTATCAGTCTGGCAAGAAAAAAGGCGAGCAGTGCACAGCTCCTGCTAAAATAGGTATATATTGCGGGAGGCATCAAAAGTGCAAGATAACTAAACCTAAATCTAAACAATTACCAGCTGCTAAGCCGATTAAACAAGTTAAGCCGATTATTCCGGTGCATAAGAAAATAAAACTAGAGATGGGTAAATGCATAGCCAATTACCTTAACGAATATGTCCCCGTCAAGGTACACAAGGAACAGTATATGAAGTATGTCGCAAAAATAAGTGTGATTTCGTTTTGAAAGTGGCCATGTTATATGGAAATGATGTGGGTGAAGGCAAAATTGCTACAACGGCCGGTGATTTAGGCATTGGTCCAAAAATATATGAATATGGTACATGTAATGACGGTAAGGAGAAGTATGAATATTTAATTATGCAGAGGATGGAGAAAACATTAGAAGATGTCTATCCCTACCAACCTAAGCTGTTTATTAAAGCGATACAAAAATATCAAGAACTACAAGATGCCGGCATTTTTCAACAGGATCTGAAAGTTAACAATATTATGTTGGACGCAAAGGGTAAACTATACATAGTAGATTACGGTATTGCTATTCTTAAACCGAAAGTACCTAAAGCTGACAGAGACAAGAATCTCAAAATTAATACCAATTTACTTCTTGATACAGCATTTTTCGGTGGATACGAATATGGCACACAACGAATATGGGGTAAAGATAAAGAACCTAACAAAATGAATCAATATGTACACGTTGCCGCAACAGTCAGCAAATTTTTGCGCGAGCAAAAAATTATTCATATGCCTATTCCTGGCAAAGAACTAGATTATGATGATCTGGATTATATTACCGTTAAGCTTAAATGGCGTCGTAATGGCTTTGAAAAAATATTGGGCGATAAAGAATTAGATGATAAAATCTGGGAAATTATGCTCCGTATAGCCAACCTTGACATGAAAAACTATAAATACATTAAGTCTTGAGGGGTGACAACATATGCCCATTGAAGAAGACCTTGACGTATAACTGGGCTGATACTAAAATCATCATACTCTGAACCTGCCTTTTTAAGCTTGTTTATAAGGTTTTTCTTCCATCTGCCACTTTTTGGCCCTGTATATTTATTCCATCGGCTAATTTGTCTTGTATCGTCATCGCTACGTCTACCAGCATAAAAACGACAATACCATTGTACCCATCCATATGGATCCTGTTCTATTATCCAGTTTTTCTCTTCCCAGGCAGCTAAACTGCTTCCTGCCTTTACACTACACATATTAATCTTGACATTACATTTGGAGCTAGTCAAATGATCATCAGATATATTATCCCACCATCCTAAACTTGAAAATTCTCCATGTTGATTTTCAAGTTCAGTCCCCGTCACACCAGAACTAATGGGTCGATAATAGTTACCACCAAACACACCCAGTTCAAACATTTCTCTTGGTGTAACATTAGGTGTAAATTCGGGATGATCCTTGAATATCACAGTTTCTCCAGGTTCCCGCTTAATTGGTTTAATTGGCTTAATTGTTATTTTTTTAGACATATACTAAACATACTTATTTCATTTTTATTCTGTCTCATATCTTCGACGAACAGCCCGTTGTCGAAATTGTCGTTGTTCTAGGTATTCATTGCGATCGCGAAGTGTTCTAAATTTATATTCCAGTTTAGCACATCTTTCCTGTAGTTTCTGATGCTTTTCCTGCAAATCTATATATTGTGATACTAAATATGAACGGTTGCTCCAATCATTACCAAATATAACATTGTTAAATTCACCGAAATCGTGATTCAACGGTACTGGTAGTGATATATGATTTTTGATCGATAACAACAATTCATTAGGTATGCGGTCCCATCTATAGCTACGGTGCATTTTATGACGAGCGGTCTCACACCATATATCCAATGTTTTAATCGTTATACCATATGTATAAATGCTCATAATTTCATCAACACATTTTACATAATCTTGCGTACTTCCAGCAATGGTACCGTAGTTCTCAAAGTTTTTACCAATATTTTGATGATAATACATATATCTGGGATTATCTTCATAATTAGCAAATTCCATAACACGACCATATTGTTCGAAATCTTCAGCCATTTCTAACTCATATAATAAATAACGAAGGATATTGAGACGTCCGAACTTCAAGGCAACATCAATCAGACCCATATATACTTCGACATGGTCATAGGTATCGCACAGTATTTTAAGTTTAAACATTTCTCCACGAGCGATAACGGATTGTAGTAGAAAATCGAAATCCCCTACGTCGAAATAGTTATCTATAAGGGTTTCAAACAGCATATTGTAATTCTCATTATTATGCTGAAGACCTAGTATATAACGCTTGTCTGACTTAATAATATCTCCACGGGAGCCCAGCCCAGATAACATTTTAGATACTTTCACCAGATATGTATACCATGCTGACATATGTGTAGGATGACCCTTGCCCTGCAGTACATAATCGTAGAAATAGTCATATACTACGCGCTTTTCATCTAGTTCAGCAACAAGCATCAGCGGATTCTCACTTATAATATTGATAATATCCTCTCCATCACCGTTGTCGATGTTGAGCAATTGTTTATAGAAATGTTTGTTCATGATAATTTTCTTATTACCTCCATTTGTGACGAGATTTACGAATGTTTGTGACTCTTTATCCAGTTCCATTTATATATTTTTCCTCGAATTATTTCTAATTTTCTAAATGTTAGTATAATGAAATCTGATGATATGGATTACTTATATTACCTAGTGGACACTATCAGTCTAACAATAGCCATGATATTTTCGCTGTCACAAGCTTATGCTGCCGTTATGTCTGGGCAGTCTTATCTCAAAGAAATAACTTTGGTAGGTGTAGCTTGGTTTTTAAGATACATATACCTAATTTTCTATTTTGTCACTAAGTTTGCCCTGGTATAAGGTATCAAACCTTCCAAGAGCCTCACGATAACGGTAACCGCCTTTAGCAAGAACAGGAATTTCATGACATGGAGGACAATATGAAATTTCAGTAATCTGCTCTGTAACTGGTAAGAAATTATCAACATGTTTTCTATCATAATTGCTTCTACAAGATATAATACGCGGCAGTTTAATTATTAATAGGGGAAGTTCGAGTTCGAGTTTGGTGCTTTGGAAATCATGATAATCAATGACGCACACTATGTGAAATTTGGGGACTGTAGTTGGCACATGATACAAATATCTGTACATATAGTCCTGCCCATTGTTGAATGCTTTCAACATCTTGGAAATTTGGAAATATTGACCAAATTTCCAAGATGTTCGGGACTTTCATTGTAGTCTATTATGACTACATTTGTCTTGTCCGGTATCTTGGCCAAACCGGAATCAAATACATTTAAAAAGGACCGCGGAACATCACATGTGCA
>Ga0136555_1000142_pt1 | contig 28005 bp, 25 predicted proteins | sample AntRauTorckE5432_FD_104927 | JGI IMG/M metagenome (GOLD analysis project Ga0136555, IMG submission 104927) | Saline lake microbial communities from Rauer Islands, Antarctica - Metagenome Torckler E5 #432 | ecosystem: Environmental > Aquatic > Non-marine Saline and Alkaline > Saline | place...
TAAAAGAAAGCGGAGGATACATGACAGTCAACCTAGCATATAACCCTGATGAAGGCACCTATCTCCTTAATGCGTCAACTAACCCTACACCGGGGCCGGATGATACCATTATGGGCGGTTGCTGCTGTGAAGGAGAGGGCGTAAACCACTTCTGGCTGGGAATAGCCAGTCTGACACAGGTGGAATCAGAGTCTTTATCTGATTACCCTTACTTTGCGAAACAGATAAGGGATATACGTTTAGCCGTGATGGCCCAGCGTGATTATGTACCTAATCTAATGGATGTTTTTGACGACCTGAATATACTGGAATTCGGTGAAAAATAAGAGGATGGAAATAAAACCGATTAAGGGTTAATTTATATAAGAGACTTTTCCCGGGTGCGGCGTTTATTTTTGCACCTCCGCGTAGATTCAGACGCCGTTGCCCGGGTCTTTTAAAGATGAAAAGTCGTATATATACGACAATTGGAGAAGATTATGTTACCAGATATATGTTTTAAGATTGGAGAAAACTGGGCTGACAGTGGACAGGGCAACCCCAACTTCGGAGGGGGTATATCTTCTGGTGGAACGCTTATGGATCCCCAGGGTATAGAATACGCAGACAATAAACTGGTTACAGGCGGTTGTGTTGGTAAACCTGTTTTGTCTACTATGGCGCAAGCACCTTCTAAATTTGTAGTAGCTTTGTTTGACAGTCAGAATAACCCTGTTGATCTATCCAGTACAGATAACGTTATCTTTATAGCGAGAGAGATGACTTATACTGATACAAAGTATATCAGCAAAAACTGTCCTATAACAGACGCACCTAACGGTCAGATAACTTTGGAATTCACCAAATCTGATGTTCCTTATGCAGGCTTATGGGAAGCAGCTTTCCAGTTACGTACCACAGCAGACGAGGTTCAGGCTGAGTTCCGTATATACCTGGAACTGCAGAAAGGGATGCATTATGAACTGAGCAGTCAGAATGATCCCATAACTATTGGCGAAGTAAGAATGGCTATGTTCGATCGATGCCCGGAAGATAACAGTTTTCTGGACGATGTCGAGTTTAAAGATACTGAGATTGTTTACGCTATACGTAGAACAGTCGATATGTGGAATGAGCAGAAACCTATTATAAGAGGTTCACAGTTTACTATGGCTACATTCCCCTACAGATATAACGGAACTAACGCGGCAGCAGGTCAGTTAATGCTTATGAAAGGCAATAACCTTATGCGTAACAGAATGCCGTTAAGTACCGGATCAGGGGTTATTGATGATAAAGAAAGAGCTAATCCTTATATTCAGATGGGAAGGGATATGATAAAAGAATACAAGGAATGGATCGCCGGGGAAAAACACAGAATCAACGCAGAAAATTGTTATGGGGGCACCCGAAGACCTAATGTCCCTATTTATGGAACACCGAGGTCATCTAGATGAGTTGCTCCGATTTTTATTCAGTACAGGCTTTGGCAACCCCGGATAATACTAAAAGTATTTACTGGAGAATGTCTTCTGCTTTCGATGATAAAGGGTGGGATCTGGAATTCTATGTAGACGTTTCCAGTGAATCACTGGGTGACTGGGTTACTATGAATCCTATATCCCCCGTAGTGGACGGGTGTGTTTTCGTAGACACAGTCATTCGCAGATATAATATGGTCAGTGATATATGGTACAGAGTCCGTGCGGTTCTTAAAGATCCTGACGCAATAGAAGATGATATCATTTATACATCTGTACCCACTCAGCTTATGGGAGCTCTCACAGATAGAGCGTATCTGGTAGGCAAGACTATTGTAAAAGCCTTTTACACCAAACTTAAGAAAGGTGGTGGTCAGCAGGGATTTCTGCTCAAGAGAAAGATATGGGGAACCCGATGTCCGACATGTACTGATTTTGATGTGGAAACTATTATAAACGGAAGTTGTCAGGTATGTTACGGAACAGGAATAATAGGAGGCTTCTACGAGGGTATAGAATTCTGGATTATGCCTACAACAGTTATGAACAGGGCCCGGAAACCCTCTGAAATAGGAACGACAGACGATTACTCAATAACAGCTGAGTGTGTAGCCTACCCGTGGATTGATGCTTATGACATATGGGTTGACGCGAAAACTGATGAGAGATTTTTAATAAAGAGCATAAATCATGTAAAAGAGTTAGAAAGAAAACCTATCATACTTAATCTAACTCTGGCTAAAATAGCTAACACAGCTATAGACATGGATATCCCCATAGCTGACGTGGACGAAACTTTTGAAAATGAAAATGAAGCCACGGGAGAGGTACAGCCCATCACGGATAAATTTCCAGTGAGTGACGAAGAAGTTATTAAATCAGACGAAGCTTCTACGGATAAGGGTTGGAGAAGAGGTCTGGAAGGAGATGACTGGTAATGCAGACTTTCCCAGAACCGACATGGACCGATGAGCAAAAAATAGAGACCAAGTGTATAAATTCACTTTACTCTATAAAAAACCCATATATGTTAACGGGTTTTTTTGTTCAATGGGTCCGTAGTCTGTTCAAACGTTCTGAAAATATAATGAACGACAAACTTAAGGATTATACATGGGACGAGGATACAAAAGTATCAAGGATAACAATAGATCCGGCGTTCCAGGATAACCCGGAAACCGAAAGGAGGCGTCCGGGAGTATATGTAAAAAGGACAGGTGTCACACAGACTACACCAGGCATGAAAGGGGGATTGCACACAGTGCATGTAGACGATGCAGGATTTTTCCATGGAAAGCATTTATCTACAGTTCTCTCAGGAGGGCACCGGTTTATATGTCTGGGCAACACAGAAGCTGAATCTGAGAATATAGGACTTGAAGTTTTCAATAACCTGCTTAGATATACAGCTGCTGTCAAGAACGTAGGAGGACTGGGTGTATTCTGGGTCGAGGCTCTATCTGAGACCCAACATGCTGGAAACGGTAAAGATTACTGGATTTGTAATATAATTACCCGCTGGCACTATACATTTAACTGGACATTGGACAGAGATGCACCTATCTTAAAAGAAATAGGATTTAATCCCATTATGTAAACAGAGGAACATAATATGAGCTACAGCGAACCACAAATGAACATTTTTCAGGTGTTTGAGCCTGCCTTGGCCTCAAACGTCACACCTCTCCACTCCTGTGATGTAGGGCCGATGTTCGGCCTTCATAGATACGGGATTAGTGGTGAGGAACAATCGGTAGGCGCATACGACCCTGCAGCAAGCACAGCGTATCCATGGCCCGGCAAACAGTCAGGCAGTATTGTGGACGAAGCTTCTGCTAAAGTTTATGCAAAAGACGCCCTTCTAAAATATTTACAGGAATCAGGAAAATTCTCAGTACCTACAGGGTATGACGGAGAGAATCAGATACTGGCTTCTACACTAACTCTTCAATCTAAGAACGGTTTCTCAAGAAGCACTGTTTTTGGAAACAGGGATGTTGCTATCGGAGACCGCGTAAAAGTAACCTGGAACGCAGGCGCCAACGAAGTGGACACTTTGATAACAGACATTAAAGGAGAAGCAGGTAGTGATATTGGAACCCCTACAGCTGAATCAGATAATCAGGCCGGAGTATCACCAGCCACAGCCATACCACCTGCTGCAGATAACGCAGGTGTGACCGATACTGACATGGTAGCCACAGCTGCCGGAACGTATAATGGTATCGTGGACGGATATGTTCAGGAAACCTATAATATACAGGTAACAACTCTGGGTGCTTTGGGAACCGCAAAAGCAACTGTTATATCAGCTTCAGGAACAGATGATGTTTCTGAGATAATTCTTGTAGCAGCCTCACAGCTTGTCGGAAGTCGTGGTATTACTATGACTATCGATGATAATGGCGGGACAGCACTATACGCAGTGGGTGATGTTATTGTCGTAACGGCAACTCAATTATACGCATTCCCGACCCTTACTGAAGGTGGGGCATACACAGGTAATAAAACATCTAAATATGTTGTCCAGATAATGGAAGGCGGAGAAGTAGGTGTTGATACTCCTAAATTTAAAGTAACTACAACCAACGGTTATGATATTCAATCTGTAACCACTATTGTTGACGGTGTAGCTTCCATCATCGGAAATTACGGAATAACTCTCCTGTTTGCAGGACAGCTCGTAAAAGGTGATATATGGACTATAGACGCAACTCCTGAGTCAGCTAAAGCTATGACCCGGATCATCCTGGGTGCTAATCTGATTGACGGAGTAACCGAAGCTGATTCCGGAGATACTCTGGACGTAACTCTTATGATACTCGACAATGTACAGGTAGACAGTCAGTATTTCTCGGCTGCGACTACAGAGATTACAGTTCTAGCCGGTGCAGGTGTAGAAGATACTTACGGTGATACAGGCAATGATCTTCCTATAATGGAAGGCGAACTGTTCATCGATTATAGAGAGCAGTTAGGCGCACCTGCAGTATTCGGCAGTGTTTCAGATCCTCTGGAAGTAGAACCTGCTCTAGGCCCTATTGTTCCTGAAAACACTCTGGCATACGCTGTGTATAAAGCGTCACTTAATGCTAACGGGGTGCCTGTTTATTATATGAGTGTACTCTCAGATGACCTAACAGGTTATTCAGATGCACTTGATAGAATAAGTAATGAAGATATCATCTGGAGTTTAGTTCCTTTGACTAAGAATGCCAGTGTAATCGAACTATTCCAAGGATTTATCAATACCCAGTCCAGTCCTATTAATAACAACTGGAAGAAAGGATGGTTCAGTTCCAACGCAGAACAGGAATACGCTCTTTATACAGAAGATTCATTGGGCGACCCTATTGAAGCTACTATTTCAGATACAAGCCCTCTTGGTGTTACAGATGCAGGCAACTACATTTATGTTAATGCTCCGGGAGCTAAATTCGTCATGGACGGCGGAGTAGCCGCAGGTGATATTCTGAAGTATAACTCACGTATTGTTGATACTGTTAAAATATGGGATTCAGCAGTTATTCTATCCGCTACAGATGAGAATCTTGTTCTTACATCTTCAGCCATGGATATTCCGGTAGCTTCCGAGGTGGAAGTTTACAGAAATGCTTCACTCACAGATTTCGCAGACATCATTGCTGCAGAGTCAGGGGGTTACTCAGATCGCAGGATTAACAATGTGTGGCCTGATGTTATCAAGAATGAACTTGGTGTGGAAGTAGAGGGATATTTCCTCTGTGCAGCTTTGGCAGCCTATAGAAGCGCCGCCGCTCCTCATCAACCTCTTACAAGAGCAGAGATAACAGGATTTGGAGATCCTGATCGTTCCACTATGTTCAGCAGAACACAGCTTAACACAATAGCTGCAGGCGGAACCTGGATCGTTACTACTAATCTCGGTGGAGCCGTCTATACAAGACACCAGCTTACTACTGATATGACGAGTGAAGAAACACAGGAAGATTCAATTACATCTAACTTAGATAGTATCTCCAGACTTTACAGAGATAACTTTGAACCTATTATAGGTAAAGGTAATGTAACTCCTGATATGCTGGAACTTCTTGAAGGGCGTGTATTCACATCCTTTAAGGCTATCCATAATCTACCGTACCCTAGAGAGCTAGGTCCCCAGATGCTGGGATATGAATTGCTTGAACTGTCAATAGACTCTATATTGCGTAGTAAGGTAAGAATCCGTATCAAACCGGAACTTCCTTTACCTCTTAATTATCTAGATCTCTTCTTCTACGTAGGTGGATGAAGTAAATAAAGGAGCATATAATGCCGAATAAAGATGTTTTTAATGCGAATATTAGGCCCACAGAGGCGTGGTCCCTGGACGGAGCTGTTGTCACTATAGGCAACGGCACCAACTTACTTGTAAGCCAGGTCACTATTAACTACGCCAGAGCTAATACTCAGATGAAGCCTGTCAACCAGAACAAGAATATTATGATTGTTGGTGAAGGCGCAGGAACTGTTAGCATGAGTGTCATTGTAGGACCTGGGGATAAACTCAAAGAGTTTTTATCCCAGTACTCTGATCCATGTAAACTATCTGAAAACACTGTGCGTGTCACAGGTGCTGTCAGAGATGAGTGCCATAAAGATAAAACAGGTGATACTGTGTTTGTCTGTGGTGATGTTCTTTCCAACTCCCTCGGCGTATCTGTCGCCGGAGGTGGTCCTGGAGGAATTGCCATGATAAACGGAACCATCAATTTCACGATAGGCTCTCTCAACCTCGAATAATAAGTAGAGGAAGGAGGCCTTATGACCGGTGGTTATCTCACACAGGGAAAAATAAGCCGGGTGGTTTCGACGCATGGTACATACGAGGTGCTTGCTAATATAGGCCCTCGTTTTATCTTTGCTACAGGTTTGAAGGAAACAGCTTCGGGATTATACGGGGCGCATACCTCCAGTACCTATCCACCTGGAACCTGGGTAATTCTATTTGTCCCCGACGGCTCTGTTTCGGGAAATAGTCTTGCCTTCATCCTGGGCGCATGTAATGATACCCCTGTTGTAAAAGACAGCCCCTACAGCATATTGAGTGTTCTTGATAAAACAGTCTCTTTCCTCAGCACAGGCACGCTTAATGATATTAGGTTTGTTCCTGAAGATACACTTATGGAACATGATTATTCTAATGGCAGGGCGTCTGATATTATTCCAGGAGAGTGGGCTAAGACAACTTATATAGGTGGTGGTTTTCTTCTCAATGACTTTATGTCCTCTATGAGTACGAATGAGCGTACTAAGATAGAAGCTTTCTACTTTAAAAATTTACTGAGATTCACAGCCGACAGTCTTCAGCAGCGTATTGCAGCCAACGATACTGTTTCCTTTCTTACAGACGGGGGACTTAATAATGAGGTTATCAGAAGAGGGTCAACACTTATTGAGAGTCTGGGAGGTCTCAGAGGTGATGTTCCCCTGGAAGCCACCGAAGCTACTAAAGAGCTGCCATATGATTATACATACACCACAAAACAGCCTTATTACAGTTACCAGAAGATAACAGGTGACATGTCTCAGGGAATATTGGAAACTTATACTGTACCGGGTCAGAGCGTAGATGATAATAACCCTCCCGGGGCCCTTAGTATCTATAAAGGGTATGACGGCTCGTATGCAGTAAAGGCTCTCAACAGTATATCTTTCGAGAAAACATCTATCATACCTGTGCCCTGGGCTATACAGGACCCAGATACTTATCTGCCTGTGGGGGATCATTCAGACTATGATCCTGTGATCTATCCTATGCTCCCTGAAATATATTCCTTTTACGGAGCGGACGCAGTCACAGATAAAAACAGCTATGATCTGGAAAAGGATTCGTTCTATAAATTCAGAGTAAGAAATAAAATATGGAATATACCCAAAGACAAAGATGCTGTCCTGGCCAATCTAACTAATGCTGGCTTTTCTTTTAAAGACCAACCTGAACTCTCTGCTCTTCCTATAGAGGCCCCTTATTATAAAGATGCTCCTGTAAAGAACTCACTGGAGTCTTTTGTTAATGACGACGGGGTCAGGGTTAAACAGGAAGGGGTATCTGTTTATGATATGTCATCCTGCATAAAACAGCTCCCTGACGGAAGTATTACTATCAGTGGGGGTTTCGGGGAAGAAATAAGAATGTACCGCGGTAATGTTTATATAACATGTCCAGGAGATGTAATAACACAGCCTGGCAGGGATAACGTTGTTTTTGCCGGCGGTAATAATATACAGAAAGCTAATAGAGGCACAACCGAAATAGAAGGGGCCTCAGTTACTGTTATCTCAGAAGGTAATGTACAGGTGGCTGCAGGAGTAGATGGTGGCCCTGCTACTTTAATAATTGAGAATAAGTCAGAGGAAACTCCGGATCTGTCTGAGTATGAAAATAATATGACGGATAACAAATCCTCCGGAAGCGGTGTTATTATAAAAGGAAAAGCAGTAGCCACTATATCAGATAATATTTATCTGCAGGCAGAAGGCACTGAAGATAACCGTCTGGGTAATTCCCAGATAAGAATGAGATCAGCCAGTATAAATTCTGTTATGGAAAAAGCAGTATCCTATCTTCAGAACGGAGGAAGCTATCTGATAGCGGGTGGCAGGAGCATGCTGACACTAGGCAACGGCACTATAAACATGGTAGCTGACAGTGGGCTTAGGTTGAACACAGGACAGGTTCTATGTCATTCCGGTAAGATTACCATACCTTTCCAGGATATAAATAAAGATGAGATAACCACCACCACTATGGGAGTGGGGGATCCTTCTCAGCTGATAGTCCAGAATGGTATTCAGACTTCAACAGTACAAGCGGAGAATATTTCTAACAACAGTGGTCAAATGGGCACAAACAGCCCAACCTATTCACGTAGGTTTAATACTATATTCACTAAGCCTCCGCCAGGATCGGGATTCGAGAGCTACAGAATGGACGGTCTTCCTGTAACCACGGAGTTTGTTCATAAAAAACTTAAGGAATGGGGGATAGTACTCCCTGTAAACAGATACGCTAAGATGGAGCTGCCTGTTACCAGATGGCAGAAGATGCTGAGTGGAGAACCTGAAGTATGGAAGCCTATTTATGTAAAGAGAAGCTTCCTGTCAGACGCTAAAACAAACAAAGCAGATTCCGAAACAACGTACCCAGGATTAGTTAATTCTAAGTTGAAAGGTAGCTTGAAAAAGCTTGTAAAAGGGGGTACTATAAAGGAAGAACAATTATCGGTAGATCTTATAATAAACAGTAAATAAGCGGAGGCTATTATGACTGAGGAAACAAAACAGGAACAACCACAAATGGTAAAAGGCAATTTCTGCCCACATTGTGGGTATGACATTGACACACCGTCGATCGAAATCACAGAGGACGACAAGAAGGAATATTTCCGGAGAATGATGTCCGGGCAATTGTTTGAGAAAGAGTTTGTTTATATGAGGGGTGATGTAGTATTCCGTATGAGTGAGCTTAATACCCATCAGACTGACAGGTTGGTAGAACTTCTGAGAGGGGTGGTAGATGAACAGATGATAATGGCGTATGCTTTCAGATCTAAGTTTATGGCCTGCTGCCATTACATGAAGATAGGTACAGAAGAGTTAATAACAGAGAAACTGGAAGAAATAGGCACTATGGAGCAGATGAGTGCTCTGTATGATAAAACGATAGGATCAAAAGCAACTCCCATAGCCCATCTGGCAGATGACTGTCTCAGGGATTTCACTAAGATAGTGGACGGGGCTGTTCAGGCAATGGTAACATCCAAGTCTTTTTAGAAGGGCGCTGGGCGACTCTCGTTCTCAGTGCCGCAACAACAGGGGCGTTGGACCTGTCACAGATAACCGTATTTGAAGATCTCTCTATAATAAGAGAACAGGTTATTCTGGATGAAATGGATAAACAGGGACGTCTTAAAAAATACGAGATGCAGATGAGGCTATGGCTGGTAGAACCTGATGAAGAGGATCTTAAGCGTGCCTTTAATTGTTATAATCTTATTAACTCTGTAGCTAGACCCTGGGAGGAGCTTGTTGAACAGAAGAAACTTAAATATACAGGCGATGATTTGATGAAGTTATATCCGGATATGTTTCCGGATGAAATAAAACAGGAATAACGTAAATGGCCGACAATAATAATAATCTAACTATAGAGAACTTTGCAGAAGCAATAAGACAGGTTGTCGGCGAACAGATTATGCGCGGTGGTGATTCTTCCTATGGCCAAACTGCCAAGCAATGGGGATCTAACTTCGGAACAGGGATTGCTCCTTACATTACAGGCAATCCTATTCTGCAGGCTGGTCTAGGGACCATTATGGGCAAGATGGGTGGAAACATCATGTCGGCCCAGTTCCCTTCAGGAATGACTGGCGGTCTGAATGTAGGCGACTCTCTTTACAGACAGCAGCTTAATGAAGCCCGCGACACCCAGATGGATAAATCCAAAAGGGATATAGCCGCCGGGCTGCAGGCCACTAAAGAGTCTTTTGCTAAAAATACATATATGCAGAACGGGTTTCTGCGTCAGGCAGGTTTTGCTCTTTCCGGTGCCGGCGCACTGGGTAAGCAGATTGATCTGGAAAGTTTTGGTTTTCAGACAACTGTGATGGGTAGTGCCGGTTCAGAGATGACCGCAGCTCAGGAAGAGAGGAACAGGAATATAAAGAGAAGGGTATTCGGGGACGGGGGTATTATTAATTCACTGTCCCAGCAGTATTCCGCTGATCCATCAAAGTTTGGTATAAACGGTAAAGACGTGGGACTACTGGCTAATGATTATGTATCAAGAGGTCTTGTAGGTGATTTCGGGGAGAAGGGCGGAGATAATTCAGCAGCTATGATGAAGATACAGAAAGCCGCAAAGAGTATCAGTAGTATACGCGATATAATTAAAGGCCCCCTGAGGGAAGTTGTGGCACAGATGGAACAGACTTTCGGTAATGGGTATCTTAATACTTTCGGAGAAGGCGGTGCGGCTAATCTTGTAAATAAAATAAGAGCCGTAGGACAGATGAGCGGATTCTCTCCACAACAGTTAATGGCACTGGCTCCTTCGGCCAAGGAACTCGTCAGTGCGGCCGGGGGTAATGAAGCCAACGCTATGGAAAACGTTACACTAACCGGACTCATAATGGGACTTACCAGGGGTAAAGACAAACAGTTTGTAAACGAGGGCCATCTTACAGGACAGGTATTGAAGACAGTAGTAAGCGCACAGCAAAGCAAACTGGGTAAAAATATATCCTCAGCCCGATCACTTGCCGATAATAAAGAAGATTTTGACGAAAAGGTTGAGGAAAGGATAGCCAGTGGAGAGCCCATAACTCTGGAGTTTCTGTCTAAGACTTCTAAATCTTCTGTCGGTAATATTGTAGGTAACAGGGATTCTCTGCGTACCAAGAAATCAATGCATGAGTCCAATATAGGAGCCAGAGGCGCTTTAAGCTCACAGTACAACGAAGCTACTGCTAAGAGAAGAAGGGCCGCCGAGTATATACTTGGGGGGAGGGATGAACTTGATAGAATAGCTAAGTTGAATAATATGTCATCGGAAGAGCTTTTGTGGTCTTCTATTAATGACCCTGATAAAATTAAGGGTATGGATCCTGGCAAAGGTGGTCAGATAGAACAGGCTTTTTCACGTTATGCCAAAAACGCCGGAGATCAGAATTATATGGAGCAGAACAGGAGACTGGGCGATACAAAAGAAGCACTGGCCAGAGATGCTAAAGCAAAGATTCTAGGTAAAGTTTACGAAAAGACCAGTTATGGCGGAGACTTTGGTATGAATATGCTGAAGTCTCTTCAACAGGAAAAAGGGAATTATGCAAAAGTAGCTAAACAAATGCTCAATGTTATGCAGCCTGAGGATCTTAAGAGAATGGGTGACGAAGCAGGTTTAGGAAAGTTTATAGAGGGTCTTGATAAACAGGCTGACGAGCTTAATATGACAGATACAGAGAGAGCGGAATTTTTCAAGAAAAACATGGTAAAAGGTATGCTCTTTAAAGGAAAAGATTATTTCAAGGATAACGAGGGATATAAAGAAGACGTCCAGGCATATAAAGATGATATGTCACGTATCTTTGATAGGAAAGAGGAAGGCAGTAAAAGCGCAAATGAGCTAGCCGCAGATGATATAGCCGCCGCGAATAAAATAAGTAAGGAAAAGACCGGGAGAGGAATAACCGAATCTAAAAAACATGAGTTAATAAGAGAGCGCCAGAAAGGCGCTATACTAGAAGAGATAAAACGTAAGTCCAAAGGTCTTACGGGTGATAAAGCTAAAGAGATGGCTGATCTTTATACTAAATTTGAGGGCGCAGATAGTAACACTGATTTAGGGGCTCTGGCGCACGAGAACGAGGCTTTGTTGGGGGGTAAAAAGAGTCTTACTTCAAAATTCGACAGTGCACTGGGAGCGGCTAAAGATACTGCTATGACAAAAATGATCGATATGCTTACAGAAAAAATACCGGAAATGGCCAAAGCTCTTATAGATATGGGTAAGTTTTTCGGGGCGATTATCGATATTATTAAAAACGGGGCTAGTGGTATTACGGGTATAGGGACATTATTTAAGAAAATGAAAGAAGGACTATTTGATAACTAAAGGTATACTATGAGCACACCTGTATTTGATAAAACATATTATGGATTCTCCAGAGAGAAAGGCAGAGTAGTAAGCTGCTCTGTTGCCGGTTTCCAGAATAATTTAATAGCACTTAAGATGACTACTCAGGATACTCCTAATATCCAGATGGATCTGTCACTTAACTCTGATACATATTTACTGGACTTTGGAGAAAAACTGTCCCCCCTTACAGTATCTGGAATAGTACCTGTGTCCAAAGGCTGTAACCTGAACACTATTAAAAATGTTCTCAATGACTTATACACCAAACACAGACTGGGTGCTTCACCAACTAAAATAGTGGTAGGTACTGATACGTACACAGCTTACGTCACAGGTAAATCTACATCCGTATCTTCCGAATCTCCTGAGATAATAAACTTCGCTATATCTTTTCTGGGGTTTAAGAATGGTGCAGGAGCAGGGTTGGGTGGTGTGGACCTTGGTAGTGCAACAGATGCGCTGGCGACCCCTAATCTTTCCGTAAAAACACAATCTATAGCATCTACCTCTGTTACAAAAACAATAGCACAGATGGAGCATGATAATGCCTTGTTAATAGCTATAGAAGAAGGGAGGACAGCCTAATGTATAACAAATTATTTTCCATATTAACCAGAGGTAAGGGCGAGCTAAGACAGGTATCTAAGTCTTATAAAAAGAATGAGTCGGTTAAAAATATCCATAAAGCACTCGTGCCCGATAACGGTCTTAGCCCTTTTACGGATTACGCAGCAGAACAACTCATTCAATGCGTACGCAGTTCTTACATGAAGGAAGCTTCTGAATTATTTGACCCTGTATCGAAATATCAATACCCATTATCTTTCCCCTCTATATTTGAATACAGTGTATCAGACATGCAGGATAACATAGTAGTATCCTACAGAAACATACCTGGATATAGTGTTAATATGAATGCTTCGTATATTGTAGAAATAGATGCTGATTTAAAAAAAGTTTCTTTTATGAGTGGTGATAGAATGGGAGAAGTAGTATCTTATTCAGTAACCGATGGCCTATCCGAACCCATTAAAATAGTGGACAGGGTGTTCTTCAGTATATCAGATCTAAGCTCGGGTACACACACTTTAACCATATCATATAAACTGCCTTTTACGCGTACGCTTCTCGATATAATATCCGATCTTCCTATCAGTGTCTCTTCCAGATACGAATATATGAAATACAATCAGCTTCCTGATTATATTGCCGGAATAGTAATGGACGTGTGCTACAATCAGGAGGTTAAGGAATGATTGTAAAAAAAGTAAAAACTTCCTTAACTGTTGATAAAATATCCTACCCGGTAATAAACTACCAATTAGGGCTTGCTGTTAATACACTGCCCCAGATAAGTTTTGTAATATCGATGGGTGATCTTATGACGGGGGGTGGTCTGCTGGGTAAATCTACTGATGTTTCTAAGATACAGGAAGGGTCCGAAGTAGTATTTGAGGCTGTTATAGGAAAGCAGACAATAAAATTTGAAGGTGTAGTAAAACAAACAAGTGTCCAGGTGTCTTTGTCTAATGTGAGTAACTCCTCGGGGAGCTACAGTTTTATAGCACAGAGTAAATTAGCTTATTTAGGGGGTCTTTCTGTTATAGATCGTGTATTTGTGGGGCGCGGCAGAACATCAGGTTCTAAACAGGAAGGCTACAGAGATTTTGTAAAAGACGGCGGTTTTTCTGTTACAGATTCTGACAGTTTTATGTCTGAGATGAATATGGGAGCACGTAAGAATAACGGGATAGAAGGAGTGATAATTTTATCAGGGTCAAAGAGTCTTCCGGAAGTTATACTGCAAGAAATAAAACTTATGTATAAATCCGAGAGTGAATTTGATAACCCTGAAGTAGACGGGGGAGCAAGGGAATTAGATACAAAAGCTCTGGAACAGCTAGACGAGCTTATCAGTAATATTGTAGGAGGGATGCCTAAAGGGGATGTATCCAATTTTGACGATAGGTGCAATTTTATAGAAACACTGATAAAAGGTCTGTACCAAAGCTGGGGGAGCTCCAACGGTCTGGATATACTTACAAACGCACTACATAATATTTTCTTTGCTTTAATGCCACACCAGGATGGATCAGTAAAAGTGAAACAGATGTGCCCTGTGTACCAGACGGAAGACTACATAATACCGAATAATGTTATATTGGGAATAAACAGGGCGGATGTTTTTGAAATGACACCTACCGCGGGTGTACGGTTAAGGATACCTGAAACGGACTGTGGTTCATTGGCCAATGAGAAAACAGGCGCTTATATCCAGTACCCGGATTCAGGGGCAGAAGGTCTTTACAAATATATTAACACAGGCCACTACGCTATATGGTTCTCTTTCAGTTCCGCGTTTCAGCAGGTTAAAGAGAAAACCAATGGTAATGCAAATCCCAGGTCTATAAGTAGTAAACCAGATACCCCTAAGAAGACAGAACCCAAGGTCCCGGGAGCCAGTGTAGAGGAATCAGATGCCAAGAAAAAATTACACATAGAAATAGCTAAAGCAGTTTATGCATTACAAAAGTGGCAGAATTGTAGTATAGTAATAAGAGTGGCGCATACTGGTACTATAAATACCGGAGATTTAGTAAAGGTAGATCTTACAAAAGATTCAAAAGCTCTGGCTGCCGGAATACCGCAGGGTATTTACTTTGGGTTTGTTCAGTCTGTCACCTTTTCAGGACAGGCTGGTAATGTGGTTATGAATGTCATAATATCCCATGTAAGGAATGAGGCAGATAATAAAAAATATGGACTAAAGGATTACCCGATGTATGAAAAACCAGCAACCTAATAAAAATTTATATCCGGCCTCTTACGGAGTATGGGCTTCTTCCCCTTCTCCAGAGAATGCCTCCGCTATACTCAAAGACCTGAGCAATACTATATCAGGTGCTGTTAAATCCTATGGCGGTGGGGATGTGAGAAATACCACCAGAGCCCGGATACTGGCTATGAAAGCTATAAAAAGTTATGACCCAAGTAAAGGTGTTCAGCTCAACACACACGTAATGTCACAGCTGAGAGCCTTAAACAGAACTTCCAGACAGAGGCAGAACCTTGTACATATCCCGGAGAATATTTATTTTAATCAAAAAGCCATCGCAGAAGCCAGGAAAGAATATCTCAGCAAATATAACAGGGACGCCTCTGACACAGCGCTGGCAGACGAACTGGGTCTTACTGTGCGACAGATAAAAAAAGCAGGCGCATATAATAATGCCGTATCTTCCTCGTCTTTTGAGAGTGATAAGGGGGATGCTATGAAGGATAGTGGGGATCGCGATTATTATGATATCTGGGTTGATTATATTTATAATGACATGGATGATAAAGACAGAAAGATTTTTGAAGGTGTATCAGGTTATAATAATAAACCTATAAAACCTAAACAGGCAATAGCTAAGGAACTTAAAATGTCACCGGCGGCTGTGTCTTATAGAATAAATAATATTGTAGGTAAGCTACAGGAGATGCCAAAAGAAAATGTCGGATGAACTTAAAACAGAAGATCTATTTGATAAACTGGCAGATCAGCTTATAAATCTGGCCGAGGCTGTAATAGTTATGAGCAAGGGTGCTTATGCTATACCACCGACTTCTGGTATAAAGAAGCTGTGGGATAAGCTTGATAAAGAGCTTGCTGACATGGACTCTTTAAGGCGGAATGAGTTTGTTGTCAGAAACGGTAATACCTTTTTCTTTGTGAGCATGTATCTCAAAGCGGCCAGACTTCAGGATGTGGATAAAAGAGAAAGCATTCTGTCAGGGCTTACGTATGCACAGAACTTAGGCGCTAACGCAGGTTTCCTTAGAAATGAATATAAACAATTGACAAAACGGATGGAGCAATGAGTTACGATATGCAGATAATCCCGGCTATAACCGGCAAGATAGTATTCGGTGTACCTGAACAGCTCTGTAACGGTATTAATAAACTTATGCAGCGTGTAATAATTATACTGATGGCAGAAGATGGGGAGCTTATACATTATACAGGTGGCAGGGCTATCACAAGATCCCTTACAGAAGAGGTGCTGACAAGGGAAACCGCCAGAGTGGCAGGAACATTACAGCGTAACACACCCAGCAATACTCCTGATTCTGAAATACTTGGCGAACTCGTACTGGCTCAGCTGGTGAATGAGGGCTCAAGTGTTCTTATAGATATATCGGTAAAGGCCGCTAACTCAGACATAAACAGTCTAATATTTAACCTGTAGGTGAAATGACATGGATTTTGAAACAATATCAGAAGAGCAGCTTGCTAGTAATGAAGCTCTTGTAGGTGCTTATTTATCAGAAGTCGGGCTGGATGCCAGCGAAGGCACAGCACTTAACGAAACAGCAGTAAAGCCCCCAGCTTTGCTGTTCACTGTAACAGATACAGCTTTCCAGACTACTCTGGATAATCTTGATATCAACACAGCAGCGGATGTTTATGCTACACGCCTGCTTAGTAATTATAATCTTGTCCCCCAGTCAGCAGGCCAGGGAACAGGGTTTATCCTTCTGCTTACTAAATCCACAGAGGATTTAATAATAAGGAACACTGTTACTTTTATAAGTGGTGGTTATAACATATTCCTGAACAGGGATTATATAGGGACACTAAACTATGCTGCAAGTCTTCCTAGTATTTATGTCCCTCTGCGTAAATACAATGACGAGTATTATTACATTTTAGTTCAGGGTACTACCCAGGGTGATATGACAACTCCCCTGCTTCCGGGAACAGCACTTACACCGAGTCAGTCTGTGACCAATCTGGATTCTGCAGAAATAGCAGCTACTTTTGCCACTGTGAGACAGAGTAAGACTCTTGCTGATCTTAAAGATGAAGTAGCTAATGGTGTCAGCGCCAAGATACTTGCAGGCCCTGCACATATTAAAGCGATGCTGGAGGAGTCTGATCAACTGTCTGTCATAGACACCTCTGTTGTAGGTATGAACGATATAGAGATGCTGCGTGACAGTAAGAATATATATGGTACCAGTTCCGGAGGTTATGTTGATATTTATGCTAAGACCCTGGAATACGCAAGCTCTAAAGAAGTTCTCAAAACAGCTGTCGCGGTTTCACCAGGCAGATATAAAATAATGATAAACAAAGATGATGCTCCGGGATTTTACTACATTAATAGTGTGTCTTATAACGCCATAACCAAGACAACTGATCTGGGAATGTTCAGCTATACTTTCGGAGTGGATATCAGTGACGCCATATTTGTCCCTACGTTTCCTGATGATAAAGACGGAAGGTATTCAGAGTTCCAGAACTGCGCTGTCGAATTTAATTATGCAGGTGTGGCGGCAGATGACACAGCCCCAGAGTTTCTTGTGGAGCTTATTTATATGCCTAACATAGCAGCAGTACAGGCGTTTGTTTCAGATCCTGATACCAGAACACCATCCGCAGACTATGTAGTTAAGGCAGCTGTTCCTCTGTTTTTATCAATAGACTTGGTAGTGTCCTATAATTCGGCTGATACAAGGCCTTCAGAGACAGATATAGCAGAAGCCGTGTCTACAGCGGTAAATAGCATCCCCATGGGCCAGCGCTTCCTCTCAGGCGCAGATATAGCGTGTGCTGTGACAAAGCTCTACCCTAACACTACAGTGAAGCTCCCTGTGGTACTGGAGGCTTTCATGATAGATAACGAAGGTGTCTTCAGGAGAGAGCGTAGTATTAACACTCTCGAGATACCCAGTTTCCCTGAACAAGGCATAACTGAAAAGACAGCAACTTTTATGGTTAATCCGTCTGACGTAGGCGTAAGACTGATCGGAGATAAAAAATGACAAAATACTTTGGAGATTTCTGGACAAACATATACGGATATAAAGAGCCCCAGGCTTCTTTTATAGAGGCACTACAACGTTGTTATAATAATCAGGAGATCCAAAGCGCGTCTTATGTAAAACATATTAATAAGGCACTTTCCAGACATACGGTGGATAAAGCTGTCCCTATTAAAAACAGGCTTGTTGTTTACAATGAGTCACAGCTTAATGACCAGCATTACATATTTGATGGCACACTTACCTTTGACGGGAGCGCGTTTTTCAATTCCAAGATGACAAGTGTGTTTCGCATGGCTGTACCCAAAGATATTATAGAACCGGCTTTTATAGCTGATGATCCGGCAGACCCTAAGATAATACTGCAGAACGGTATTGATTTTATCTATAATGATGGATTCATTTATATGAATGAGGATATAAGATCCAAGAATTTCAAGGTAGGCTTTGATGAATCCTTCCCTCCTCAGCAGACTTTGTCTTTATGGTTTCTGAACTGCGGAGGATTTTATAACACCATACAGAGATTATATGGGGACACAATACAGGCGGCTTCATTCAGTAACAGAGAAATAATAAATATTTATTGGGACATGCTCATAGAAGGGTGCTCATCTAAAAATTTAAGAAGACTCCTGTGTGCCATAACAGATACAGACTATCTGGGTGTGACAGGGACAGTTCAGGAAATATTTACAGAAAATAACAGGATATGTGCGTATATAGAAGATAATCTTTATACAGCTCCGGAGGCTGCAGGTATTCTGGTTTCTGTAGGAGACACTGTAGAGGAAGGGCAGCTCATATTCGGTAATGCTGTTATATACGAAAAAGATGATACTATACCTGACGGGCTCTTTCCTATAATGCATCTTAGTGAGGCTATGGTAGGCGCTGATATAGCAGGTGGTGTCAGTATATCCAATCAATCATCGGATATACCCGGACTGAGAGAAACACTGCTTATGGAAAATGTTTCATTAGATGCTGTAGAAGCCCTGATATCAGGAGATCCCGCTTATTTGGTGTCAACATCAGGGGGCTACGAACTTATCCAATATGCTACGGAGCCTTACACAGAACTTAAGATGGTGAGAATACTCGAGGCACTACCTTTCAGAGGCACAGACGAGAATGTTCTGGCTTTTCTTAATAAACTCAACAGCCTGGCCATACAGAATAACAAGACTATATTGGACATTCTTATAGATAGCAGAGACGGCTCTGTTCCTGATACGCTTAATCTATTCGATCAATACAGAAAAAATCTATTTGGGACTAATGCTACATTTATTTCCATCAAAACAGAACTGGCCCCTAGTGATATTAATCCCTCAGCTTGTCTGGCTTTCCTAAAAAGGGTTCTTAATGCAGGTACTGCACTGTTGACATTCTTTGCCTCGGAGAGTATAGTAGAATATTCTTTGGATGCTGTCTTGGATTCGGTAAGCACTTTTATAGTCCCAGACACTCTCGCGGAGGTTTTTGATAGCGTTACAGATACTGTAAAAGCAGGCTAAATAAAGGAATTAAAATGCATAAAGTAAATTTTATCGACAATTATGTTAAAGGTTTGATCAAATTGTTCTGGGTAAAGAATGGTGTATGGACACTATTCCACGAACAAAGTAACCTGGTTACCTATGAGGCTGCTGATATTCTGGCTGCCGCTGTTGCCGGTACAAGAAAAATTGATGGAATATATGTGGCTTTTGAAAATGATTCAGGAGCGGTTGAATATACAGCTGCTCCGGAAAACAACGCTGCCTATTATGCAGTGGAGGAAGCTGATCGAAGTTTTGTCCGTGTCACTACTCTGGGAGAGCCTATTATAGAGCAGGACGGCACTGAGTACAACGGTAATAAGATAACATTCCTGGGTGTTACTGATGGCACATCATTTTTCCCGGCATCACCCCTTACTGATTCTGTATCCGTCATGTATCATTCAGCTCTTGTATCCCGTGTAGACGGGGGAGTACAAGACAGTGATAAAATATTTAGCTGTGCTGATTTTGCTGTGCCTGTTACTAAGATTGCAGGCTCACAGTTAGGCGTAAGATGGGAACTTGTATTTAATAAACCCGTTGTTTAAAGGAGCTTAAAATGAATTGGAATAGCGTAGTAACTAATATAAAATCAACGGATCCTGTTTCATCTTCCGTAGTAAACGTACCTATAAACCAACTGGCCGAGCGTACTAATTATCTGAAAGCTATTATGGATAATATAACTGCCAGTGAGTTTAATTATCTGAGTTATATGCCCGTGTCCGCAGTAGCGGAAGTAGGACAGGCTGTTTATTGGGATTCTGCTAATCGCAGGTTCGGACAGACACAGGCTGGATGGGACGACACACTATCACCTTACGGATCTTTACTGCCGGCGCAGTCTTCTTATATGACAGGTATACTTGTGAGTAAACATACAGGAAATACAGGGGCTGTAATAATATCCGGATATATAAGTGATTTCCAGAATCTGGAAGCGCTGTTTGGTGAAGCTTCACCCGCTGCCGGTATCTATTATGTGTCAGGGGATGTCAAGGGTCAGCTCACCAGCGTAGCCCCTCCTATGACTATACCTGCTGTAATGTATGATGGAGAGGGTAATATCCTTTTCCTTCCTACAGGTTCAATAGTATCACAACATGACCACCACGAATACGAATTGGTAAACTCATTGTGGATAGCAGCTAATTCCACTAATTTTCCCGACATGACTATTCCTGCAGGAGCACTCTGGGGATATGACATAGATGTGGCAGGATCAGCTATTAACAGCCTGTTTACTCTCTATACAGGAACAGGGTCGTTTGTGTTAAGAGAATCCGGGACCATACTCAATGATGATTATATTGAATTCACTCACGAGAATATCTGGATAAAAGATGCTATTATGCCGCCTGAGAATATCATAGCCCATATAGCATATCCTAACGCTCACGGTCCTAATATTGTAAGATCGGTTACTACAGATACACCCGCTTATATCAGTTTTCTTATAGAGAACGGACTTCTCACAATAACTATGCTTGATTTACTCCTGGATGATGATGTCAGTGATTCGTACATCGTTATTAAGGATATTGTAGATAACGAAAAACAGATGGGACCTGTAGTAACACAGCTTATACAGGGGCCGGGTATTGTTCTTACGAGTGAAGATGGTGATGGGCACGGTGAGTGTTCTATAAGTCTGGAGTCCGAAACTGATAGAATTGAAGATGCTGATCTGATTAATCTCAACAATGCTATCCAGAGAACAGATGGGGGACTCCTCTATTCTGTATTCCCTGCTAACAGACCTTCTTCCATGACATGTCTTGTGGACGTAGGTAAATGGACAGGAGCAGATAGATACTTTAAGTTACGTTTGTGGATGAAAGCTCCGGCTACCGGCACCCCGGTAACACCTGAGTTTACACTTACTTTATTTTTATTCCCTAAAGCTACAGTAGGTGGAGTTACCGTGCCTACCGGTGTATCAGCAACCATACCTGCCGGATCCATAGCAACGGATCCTGGAAAATATTATTTATGTGAGGTTGATATAGGAGCTACTCTTCCTGTATCTTCAGAATCCCAGATACAATATGAAATAGAGCCTACGGTTGAACCTACCCAAGATTACCTTATATTAAGGCAGGGGATAACAACATATGTAGCCACACCTTAATTAGAGGAGGAATAAATGCCTAACACGTTACAGGAGTTCCTGAACGAGAATATGCATCGAAACTATCCTATACTGGATAGCGGCGATGCTCAAGACACCACAGGGACTTATAATTTACCTACAGAGCTTATCGCTGATATAAATCTTATTGTCCCTGACGGATCTATAGCCTTGGGAACTTTTTTTATCTCATCTGTTGTTATAAGAAGATACACAATAGATGTTGAGATATCTTATAAACCAGATGCCGGTTCTGCTATAATACTAGGCTGGTTTCATAATATGGACACAGCTGCAGAATCTTTCCTGGATTATCCTTTTACCTCTATACCTCAATCAGATCCCACTTACGCGGAATTTGAGGATACAGTAGGAACTATGGTGGCAGGTGTGGGCCTGGCAGCAACACTGTTCCCCGGAACATGGGATTTCGGGGTTACCAACTGCCCTTTAGTCCCTACAGCTGTCTCCGAGCAGCTGACCAAATTCAGATCACTTCAGGTAGGGGACGAAGTTTTCACAGGTAACATCATTCTCAAGGAGGGGGATAACGTATCAATATCCACATCCTATGACTCGGGTACAGATACGACAACAATAACCGTATCAGCACAGGAAGTGACTACTACAGGAGTTGCTATAAACAGCGACGCTGATCTCATTGATGCTCTCACAGATTTATATGGGCTGCCTTTATTATCCATAAACCAGATACCTCCATCAGACGATGGTAACTTTAACCTACTGGGCGCTGATTGTATTTCATTAGCTGATCAGACTAACGGTGTACATTTCACTAATCCGTGTGGTAAACCATGCTGTGATCAGGAGTCTTATCTTACGCCTGTATACGACTCACTCAACCAAATCAATTCACGCCATGTGCGTCTGGAGGATTTTTTAAGAGGCATTGTAACTAATTCCGATACCCTGCTCCGCAGGATGAAGGATATGGAGAATTCTATCGGTCTCGGAGGTTTCTAAATGGCGTCTCCTAAATTTATAGAATCTTTAAAAATAGTTCATAGCAATCTATCCGAGGAAACTGTGATAGGTAGTAAGCTTGTCTTAAACGGCGGTCCTTTGATGGATATTATACCCGACGCGTCTGATAACTCACTTACGCTCTCCGCAGGCCCTGAGGCAGGTTCTGTAGATCCTGCGCTTATGGCTAAATATAATGCTATGCTTAATGGAGGCTCCGGTACTTATAACGGAGAAGCCTATACTTTTACAGGGGCACCTTATTATTACAGTTCCGTTGATGGTGTGTACCCTAGAGACGGCCAGCTTTTTCTCACAGTTAAACAGTGTGTTCACTGGGGCCTTTTCGAGGATAGTGTTCACCCGTTTGACGGAAGCTATGGTAATCTGGAGATAACGGATGTATGCGCTCCTTGTGTAGACTGTGAGGAATATGGCACACTATATGAATATATGGATGCTGTAAAAGACGCTTTAGACGATAAGAAGGATAGGATATATCTGCACACGCCTTATGTTCCGGGAGAGCGTCAGAATAATATACTAGAACTGAACAAACAGCTCATGCTTTACTGGAATAATATGGTGCAGACGACATCCTGGAGATGTGATGCCATAGCAGACGGTAATGAAGTTAATGCCGCCTGTATGATAACAAATCATTTTGACACAGTTATTCCTGCATATTTGGAGCTTAGTGCCTTTTTTATAGATATGCCTTCTGCTGCTCGTCCCAAGGGATATATTATAGATCATACAGTTCCATCAGGCTGGACGCAGGGTGTCGAGTATACCATAGAAACAACACCTGCCGGTCTAGTATACACATACCCAGCTACCTGGACAGCTAATTATGGTGCAAAGACTCTGGCGGTGGTATCGGATACCCCTCCTACCAACCCGTTCCCTATATTAACAGCGGGCGACTATGTTCAGATAACAGCGAGATCTGGCGCTATATGTGGTCTTAAGGCTTATGTATTATCCGGTGATGAGAATAGTTTCGTTATGAATGTTCCTGATATGCCCGCTTCGGGTGACGCTACAGGAACGATAACATGGTCTCCAGTAGTTAAGTTTATTCTGACAACTCGGGAAGACCTCCCTATAACAGATTCTATCAAACTTTATGTAGGGGCTATAGCACCTGATTATGTAGGAAGCAGTGCTAAAGCTGCTTTACGTTTCGAGAATAATCTAAGTGCCCTGGGATTCACAGGTTTTGAAGCGGCTAAAATTATAAATACAAACAATATGGTTTCAGTGAATCCATTATTATGGGCATAATATGATAACACAGCAAATATACAGTAGTAACACTACACGTCCTTTTCCTCTGGCAGAGGGAGGATCGATTGACGTGCCTAAAGATATATTCGTGGATATGTCCATAACGGTCCCTGTGGGTGTTGTTCCTATTGTGACTGCTATTGCTATAACCCCTACAACCTTTTTTATGTGTCTGGAGGACGAGGTAACAAAAACAGCTATAGGCCAGGTAAGTATAAACTCACCTTCACCTTTTATGGTATATAAATTTGAGATGCCTATGGTAGGCGCTTTTGGTTGGATAGTTCCTGGGCCTGGAATAAACACAGTTAGGACCATAAGGGATATCGATGAATATCTAGATCCGTCTGTTGTGTTGTCCGCTCCTGCAATACCTAACGCCCTTACAAACGTAACGATAAATGATACTGAGTACGATATAAGTGGCATTCTAGGTCTGGAGACTTTATCCTCCATGCTTAAAATAACCACTGAGACAAGAGAGATAGTAGGAGAAATTGACCCTGTTGAGTGTATTGTCATATCCAGAAACGATGCAGTACTTACTACAGAGCAACTTTATTACTCGTTTGCTGAATCAACAGACAATACAGGTGCTATATTAAGAATAGCGGGGGCATTGCCGGATGCTGACGGGGATATACAGTTAGTGACGGAGCCCAGCGCGTCTTTCCTGTGGGAAAAAATATTAACACCCACCAGTACAGGCGCCGAAGAGATAGGTATTGTTTTTGATCAGACAATTGAGGTATGTACTAACGACGCGCCCGAATATAATATTCTTCACGGAAGATGTGAGCAGGGGATAGTAAGTTATGACGGTTTGCCATGTGATCCCCTTGTGGAGCTTATACACCCTGAGTTTTTATTACCAGACTGTGGATGCAGTGAACTTTAGCTCGAATAAGGAAAGCTATTATGGACTATAAAATATTAGACAGAGAATTCAGAGATTACTCAGCAGAACTCAAATATCCTTTTTCGGATAGGGCAGTGCTAGGGAGTACCGCAGGCCTGGCTGTTCCTGCAGGCGCTTTTATAGATGCTTTGCTCTATGTTCCCGGTTCTGTGGAATTGCCTATATACCTCTCCAGCATGAGACAGACAGACGACCTTGATATAGCCATCGTGGAATTCAGAGATACTTTCGGAAGTTTTGTAGCTGACTGTCTAGTTGATCTATCCTCAGATTACGGTATTATATATCGCTATGGTATAGAAGCGGGCTCTCTTGTATATGATCCTACTATTATAAGACAGCTTGTTCATGCAACACATGGCGATTCTTTATCCTTCGGAAGCAATCTCCCTATCCAAACAGGCAGATGCTTCATGTATGCACCTCCTTATATATCAGGTGTAAAAGACAGTAGCGTAGGTAATTTAGCAGGCACAGTACATAAAGAAGATATTTTTATAGTAGCGGCTAACGGGGTTCATTTTGAAGTAGACGGGGGAGATACTGTGCTTATCCATCTATTAGGGGAAGAGCCTCCTGTGGATAAACCTGTGTTATCTATAAACGGTGTCGCCAGGGAACATATGTGGATAGCATCCCGTCCGGACTCAGGTGTTAAAGTAGAGACAATAAATAACGGCATAAGATTTAGGAGTATTTTAGATGGGTAGACCACTTAGCAGTAACATTATATATCCTTTTATTCCCGGAACACCTTCTGATGATAAAATAAAAGGCATCAAGGATATTGTTCTGTGTGTATATGGCACTCCTGAGGTGAGTACCGTGTCAGTACCTTCTGCGCAGAATAAGGCCTTTGCTTCACTGACGGCTAGAGATACAGTATTCTCTCTCACATTCAGTGCGTATATTCCTTTAGGTGGTGATGAGTTCACTGTAAGGAACATATATTTTGATATAACAGAGACAGAAGGTTTCGGGTCAGTAAGCAGCACCGACGGCTATAGCACGTTATTTGTAGCGTTCTCAGAACTAACAGCGCCTGTGTCTTCAGAAACTGCTACACCTCTGGAGTACGTATTAGAACCGGGTACTATAAGATGGCTGCAGTCAGCTGCTGTTACTGTAACAATGGTGAACGAGCAGAGATTGTCTAAACCTACGGACAGGTCTAATCTCACCAACACCGCGATAAAAACATTTGACAGCGCTAACCCTATTAAACTGAAAAACGGATATAATGTTGATCTGGGCCAAAACGGCAATGATATTCAGATACTGGGTAGCGCCGAAGCGGGTATGGGTAAAGCTCCTGATAATATGTGGGAGGATATATCACCTCCTGTTGCAGTGAACACTTTGCAGAGTATAAACGGTAAAGCACCTGAGACAGACGGTGATTTCTTTATAGAAACCACAGATCACGTTTATCTCAGCATAGACGGTAGCGAAATAACTATAACAGACACATCACTGGGGTAATAAATGAGCGGAAGAATACAACCAGATAGAACGGGATATAATGGGTACGCGTGCGGATGCACGGATCCTTATGACCCCGGTTGTATTATCCAGCCTTATATTCTGGAATGCATGTGCTGTGTGGGTGAAGGCCCGGGGTGTGAAGAAGGTTATTATGATATTCCTATAAGACCCTCTAAATCTACCGATAGGGCTTCCTGGGCCTTAGCTAACCGTTCTTATATAACAGATAGCGATGAGGTTGTGACGGGTACCTCCAGGCATATATGGATAACTACAGACGGTGTAACACCTCTGGATTGTGAGGACGACACGCCTATTGCTTATGATTTTCTTGAAACAGAATATATTGATGTTCCTCCCATACGTACCCGCGGTCTGAGTATGGCACCCATAACACCAGAAACATCTATATCCAATGCCTGCCCGATGTGCTACGAAATAAGATTCAGCTCTTCCTCAGGAGAAGCTGGACAGATAGAGAAAGTTTACTATAAAGATGATAATCTTAATGAGATAGAGGCCCCAGTTGACGAGAATAATAACTATATGCCTATAGCTGTTGATATTGATCTTGTAGAAGAGGGTGTGCACGACTGTTGTCTGGGACTGTCCCCTACCTGTCTAATACCACCTGTGCCGTGGGCTAGACAGGTAGTGTTCTCTTTCTGCCCTATAGTGCCAGTGGCGTGTTCCAGATGTTATAAAGTCACCAGGGATGGGGAGGGTGTTATTACAGAGGTTTATTACGAAAACGAAGCAGGCTCTCATGTTCTAATAGACGCAGATCTGGATGGTAATTATCAACCTACCACTGTGGCTATATCTCAAGTAAAACCAACCACAAAAACAGAGTGTGATAAATTAACTGAGTTAACAGACCCTCCAGACGGTAGTAACATAGCAGATACTATGGGAAGAAGAGCCGTTACTCAAGTCACCTTTAGCCTATGTATTGAGGGTACCAGTGGCGGCGGTGGCGGAATACCTTTCCCTGTATGTTATAGTGTAAGGCCTGCAGGGTCTTCCGAACCGCCCAGAGAAGAGGGAAGCCAGATAGTTTATTACCTTGATGAAAATGGAAGTGAGGTAAAGATAGTACCTGACGCACTTACCGGGGACATAGAATCTCTTGTTTTAGATTTGGACAGCGTAAGCCCTGCTATAAAAATAGCTGCAGAGGTCGCTGCCGCTACTTACGTGTTATTTTCATATTGCCCTCCTGCTCCTTTTGTGTGCCAGCGCTGCTTCTTGGAGAGAGAAGGCGGAGGGGGCACTGAAGTGTACTGGGAGGATAGTGCCGGTGGTGAACACATAGTAGCCAACGATGGAGGTATTTATCACCCTGTCTTGATACCTTTCAGTAAAGGGTCTACCGATGACGCTAACGGCTGTGACGCTAATTGGAATTTCCTTGGGTTTGCTGGGGATGTAGGTGCTAAGAAGATGACACAGATACAGTACTCTAGATGCTTGAATGAGGAGAGTATCCTAGACAAAAGTAAGTGGGTAACCTGCGATGCCTGCTACGAGGTTGATTACGACAACGGTGTAGTAACCCGTATCTATTACTTTAATAATGACGCGACTGCAGTAAACGCGCCTACTGACGCAGACGGTAATGTAATGCCTATAACAGTAGGGGTAGATGACGTAATGCTGACTTATGTTAATGACTGTGTGGACGGCACTCCGGATAAAGTGTTAGCTGTAACATTCCAGTA
>Ga0136555_1000144_pt1 | contig 27929 bp, 39 predicted proteins | sample AntRauTorckE5432_FD_104927 | JGI IMG/M metagenome (GOLD analysis project Ga0136555, IMG submission 104927) | Saline lake microbial communities from Rauer Islands, Antarctica - Metagenome Torckler E5 #432 | ecosystem: Environmental > Aquatic > Non-marine Saline and Alkaline > Saline | place...
AACGGAAAATCGGAAGCTGGCCCGGAGAGGCGCCCGCGTCTTAGCCAGCGGACCTACCTTCCACGACAGCAATCTCATCTTCCGATAGTCCGTACAACTCGTATACCAGGCGATTGGTGAACTGTCGTTTCTTTTGCGCTCATACCGTCACCTCAGTATCCATCGAAATTGTCGCAGGGGGCGTGAGCGGGCCGTATTTAGAGGCATGGGAGGGAATCGAACCCCCGATCTTCCGGGTTGCAACCGGACGCCTTACCATTTAGCTACCATGCCCTATTGTGTGTGATAACGAAATGGGTGACACGTGTATTTCACCCAAGGTCGTAACCCCCGTAAGACTCTGTAAGGGCCACTAAGAGTTCCATGCAAAGCTCCTGATTCTTCTTCCTCAGGGCCAGAATCTCTTGGGCCATAAGGATAGCGACCTGCTCGGCGTCTGGTTTCCCTTCGGGGTCCAGAGAGGCTAAGTGCTGTACAGTATCTTCATAGTCTTCTGCCATAGGCTAAAGGGTACTCCATAAGTCAAGTCCCGTCAATTGGTTGTCCGGGTTGTCCGGGTCATAGTACTTCCTTGCCCGGAAGGGCTTGCCATCCACCGCCTCCGTGCACCCGTAAACCCACAAATTGGAGGGGTTAATGTCGAGACTTGGCGGCAAGGAGAAATCAGGCAATGCGCGGATAATCCTAGTATCTCCCCTTCTCTCTTTATACGCATCAATGGCATCATGCAATGTGTCGTGCTTACTGGTAAGGGACTCATGCTCCAGTAGGTAGTAAGCGTCTTGTTCCCGCGCCTTTTCCAAGCCGTAGACGGTGCGTGGGCCGTTAACATGCCACCACTTCGACCGCTCCTCTTTCAAGGGGTTTTTTTCCTTGTAGGGAATGAAGAATAGCTTGGAAGCCAAGGCACGTCCTATCTCCGACAGGCCCACGGGCCATGATAAATGACTAGGCGGGCCTTTGCTTCCATAATGGATGAGGCCATGCAGGAGCAGAAACCCGTCCCGGTCCAGTGGCCATACCTGTGACGTTCTACTTCGATAAAGCTCCAGCAGGCGGCATAGGTCGTACTCGGACATCTCAGCCAACAGTTGCTGAGGCGATAATGACCCCTTGTTCATTGCAATCAGTGCATTCCTAAGGCCGCTTAACGTATCAGAAGATAGTGTTACTTTAGCCCCCTCGTGCTTGACCGAACACCGCCACACGCCGTCCCCACTCTCCCGAAGAACATAGCGGCCTAACCTGTAGAAGCCTACCGACCGTGCACCCTCTAAGTGGTGTCTGGCTTTAGCTTGATAACACGTGCCTGCGATACAGCAACCAAGGCTTTGACACCTCTTGCATATCTTCCCGCCCCACATTGTACTGTCCACCATGACGTGTCCAAACTTTTCACAAGCACCCGCCACGGACACCGGCCTTTTCCGCCTAAGGGTGAGTTTACCAAGCATTTTTCCTCTCTTCCTTGAGGGTGTTTTTGATGACGAAGACCGCCACGACGCCGTTGACTAGGATGGTTATCAAGAATACCACGGCGATGGCCCACGGCGGAGGCTTTACACGCAGGTATTCAAACTCCTTAAACTCTCTGCGCTGCCAGCTTGCCTCTAGTTGTGGCCTTAGCCAGCGTCCCAGACCAGCTAAGTCCAGTTCATCCATCTCCTCGATAAAGTAGCGCGTGTCTGTCTTGAGCCGTTCTGATTTGGTCCATGACAAAATCTCTGCCCACCTTACCGTGTACTGGTCATCAATACCGATGGCGATGACGAACTCATTCTTATTGGAGCCAACCCACCGGGCCTCTTGGTACCGTGCGGCCTTCCTCGGCTGGTTTTTGAAGATGAGCACGTAGACGTGAACCTGCTTGGAGCGGCCTAGATAGCCATTGATGAGCTTGATGATACGCTCACCTTCCGCGTGAGACGGCCCAGCGTCCCCCATAACAGGGTTCTGAGTGTAAGGCCTACGGATAGGCGGGTAGTCGTAAAGACTGTATTTCTGGACATCCTCAGCCGTCACAGGGACAAAATTAAAGACAGATCGTGAGGCTTGAACACGATTTTCGTAGTGGTGTTTGGTGGTCGTTATTTCAGCAGTCTCGACGGATTCATCCCACACCGTGATATACTTGTCTCCGTCTATCCTGTAGTAGTCCCTGTTGAGGTCTACGAATTTCTGGTTGCCGAAACGGTCTCTGAGGTATTGGAAGTGTGCTTGGCTGATGCGGAATACTTCTTGATTCGTATTGTAGGCCCGCCATGTCTCAGAATGGTGGTCCACATCAAACATATGTTGGGTGCCGCAAGCGTAGCTAGAGCACGAGTAATGACCTTGTGAGTCTGTGGAGCAATCTTCGCAATACTCCGTGTGAGTACAAGGGACCGTCTCATCCCACTCCTCAAAATAAGCAGCCTCGGTTACGATCCCGCCCCAATACTCAACGTCGGATGTCTGGTGGCGCAGGATAATAAGCTGGGTGATGCCGATACACAGGACGGACACCCCAAGTGGCGCCAAAAGTTCTACCCAGACGACTTCTTTGTGGTAGAATTTCCACAAGAGCACCGAAGTTATGACGGGTATGACAAGGGCAAACCAAATCACGAGCGCCCCTTAGAAGAGTTTGGTGTTGTCGTCGATACCCGTAGAGATGACTTCTTTGGACCGGGTAGAAGTGACTGTCTGGACCTCAACAGGTTTTTTACTGCCCAAGAACATGCTGCCGGGGAAAGTCTCAATGTGACTTTTGTGTTCCCTTCGGAGGTCCAAGAGCTTCTTTTGCTCCCCATGAAAAGACTCTCGATGAGACTCGATGGCCCGTGAAAGCTCCACGTACAGTGCAGTGTCGAAGTCGGGGTTATCCTCTTCTACCATCTTGAAGAGCATCATACGCGCGCCGTCTTCTCCGCTATACCTACCCGCAATGAGTTGTGGGTATATCTCAGAGAAGGTGTCCCGGTATTCGTCAGCCACACCTGCTTTTTGCTGGAGGATCTTCCACATTTTATCATGCTCGGATTCAAGCACGACCTGTTGCGCCTCGATTTGGTTGCGCAAGTCTATCTCAGTATTGCTCGTGCTCACCCCCGTAACCAGTATAACAACACCGACCACGGAAAAGATGGCTGCGAACAGGATTGCGATTTTGGTCTGTTCCATAAAGACTCCCTAGAGGTTAGGGGGCTAAGGTACCAGCTAGAGGGTGTCCGTCAAGATACGATAATGCGTTAATGATAACCTCCATTTAGAAGACGGAGGTAGCCCGTGCCGGGAATCATTAACCAACACAATCCTGAAATCGCAGTCAATGCGCCTTTTATACGGGTGATCCATTTGCGCAATAGTGCGGGTTCGTTGTTCATCAACGACGTGGACGATAACGTCTACAACAACCGCACTCAGTATCAAGTCCAGTCGTATATTCCTTTCGGGAAAACCATCGACATCTTAATGACTGACCGGGTGCTCACCTCCTACCATCAAGGGGGCATCCGAAACCTGATGAACAGAGGCTTGATTGCCGCCTTTATCCTGCGAAATCGGGATGTAGTACAGGCCGACATAGGCTTTGTCTACAAGGTCACTCCTACAGAAGATCTTGTGCTGGCTGATACGTCGGCTGGGGCAGCATTCATCACCCTCCCCTCCGCAGAAGATGTACCCGAAGGTTTCACCATACAGATAAAGAAAACCTCGGTAGACGCCAACCAACTACAGATCACCTCCCCTGACGGCCAGATAGATGACAACGGCTCTCTCTACGTCCTAGCAGGGTCACAAGAAGCGGTCTCCCTTGAGATAGACGAGAACGGCGACTGGTGGGTTCTGACAAAAAGCAATGCCGTATCAGGTGGGGGTGGGGGTACATCATCCACGAACCACGAAAAGAGCCTTCATGTGGGTGTGGTCACGGGACTCAGTGCAACCGCCGAAGTCACCCGTGAGGCAAAAGCCAGCCTCAGGGTCCGTACTACAAGTACCGGAGCACTTAGTGACGCTGCTTTCACTGGTACGGTCATTGTCGGGCTGGTCAAAGAGTGTGATGCCGACCTGACGGTGAACGCCGGTATCACAGCGAGCGCAGAGGTCACACACCAAGCCTCCTCTACCCTGTCTGTCCGCTCCACGGCGGCCGGGGCTTTGAGTCGCAGGGTCAGTGAGCGTCGGGACTACTACCTCACGGGTGCTATAGCGGTACCTAAAGGCGCTGGGATTCTCTACCTCAATGAAGACAACGTAACAACATCCTCGGTCCCCTTGGTCGTGAACCGACGAAGCAGGCTCGTGGGCGGCTCTATCCGTGTCGATGTCGTAGATCCGGTGCAGACGTATGACCTAGAAATTCTGCTCAATGGTACGGTCGTGGAGTCCCTTCGATTACCTGTCAGCACTTTGAAGGTCAGTTCATTCGGCTTCTCCACCCCTGTCGCCCCTGATGATGAGATTCAGGTGCGCCTGTCTCGTGTGGCGGGGTCCAACAAGTCTCAGTTTGTACACTCGCGGGTGTCTTTGGAGCTTGAAGAGCTATGACTGTTTTCGTGATCTCCAATGCGACCTCTGGGCAGGATATCCTTATCCCCGACGTGGGTGTATTCATCCCAAGCGGGGGCGGTAACGAAGAATTTACCACCACTCAAGAGATAACGTCCCTCATAGAGTCGACCGACCTATTGACCTTGACCTCCGATAACTTCGGAGATGGGAATCCCAGCCTCAAGCTCAATGACGGTACGAACGACATTGCACCGGGTCAGGTTACCACATTCTTGCAGGGGCAGCTAGAGGACTTCCCAACTACAGCCCTTCGAGATTCCATTAATAAGAGTCTTGTTTACGTGGGGAGAAAGCTCCCCTCTGCTACCACTGCCGACCCTGAGTGGCAGATTTACCGTGTGGACATCTCACAGGTAATCCGAGTCAAAGAGTATGCCGATGGTGACGCTCTTTTCGACAACATCTGGGACAACCGTGAGAGCTTAACCTACAGTGCGATATGAGTTATGGCCGGAATTTGCTTTTACTTTGAAGACAACGACAGTGACGTGTACAGCGGTCGAGACATTGATCTCGACGCGTGGAATTATGCGTGTAAGGCGGCTGGTGACATTGACCGGATGATCGTAGTCAACCGTACGGACAATGTACTCAAGACCCCTGACTCGGATATGCGGTTTGAGGTGGTGACCGAACTCCCCGATCTGCCTAACGCTGTTCGTGTTTGCACGCCTTGGAAGGGCGGGGAACCCCTCTGGACATTCGATCACGAGGTTGACTGGTACGTGTTTGGCCCCTCTGAAGGTTGGCCAGACGTATCCAAAGGCGTCCATATACCCCTAGCGGGTAAGGCGGCTCTTCATGCAGTTCATGCTGCTACCGTCGTCCTCACTCACCGGTACGGAGTTAAATCATGGCAGTAACACTCGTAGGCGAGGTGGTAAACCAGTGCGACGCAGCAACAGGCTTTGGAAGAGGCGACGTGGATACGGACATTTTCATTGAGCCGACCGGCTCGATTGGAAGAAAGGTCTCTGCGGCAACAACCTCTTTCGCAACAACCTCTCTTGGTGCCACGGCCCCTTACGACTTCTCAGGGGCGGGCGGAGAGTCGGGCTTCCACGTCATCATGTGGTTCAACGGCCTGACGCCCCTTAATACTACTGCCGGAATGAGAATCACCGTAGGGAACGGAACGGACCGGGGAGAGTGGTACGTCGGTCCTCCTACAGGATACACCGGTGGTTTCCAGTCACGAGTGGTCAACACAGCCGCTGACTTCGATCTTATTAATGCCGGTACGTGGACACTGGCCGGAAACCCGGCGCAGCTTACTGCAATCAGTGTGATGGGGGGGACCCTCCAGACTACTACCTCGATCATGGGTAACTTCAACAATGCCCTAATCGACCAGATTACCATCGGAGAAGGTGTACGGGCCGACGCCGGTACCATAGGTACTCCAAACACGTTTGAAACAGTACGTACCGCTGACGGTGGTACGAACTTCTGGGGCTGGTGGACTTCCTCAGTAGGAGCCTTTGTAGGGCAGGGTAAACTCTTCATTGGGCCAGCGACAGGGACAGCCACCTCCGTGTTTACGGACTCAGCACAGGTTGTTCTCTTTGCGTCTGCAAATGTCGCGGCAGGTTTTTATGAATTTAACATACGAGGCTCCGGTACCACTGTAACATGGGACGGTCTGGTCATCCGAGCAGAGTCGCCAGCGAACGCCCGGTGGGGCTTGACGATGGACGGGACATCGGTTCCCGACTTCACAGACACCGGCTCTCTGTTTCAAGGTTTCGACACCCTCACGCTCCAGTCTACCGCCTCGCTTACGAGCACTACTTTTGATAACGGTAACAGCATTATCCAAAACAGTGCCATTATCTCAGAATGCGCTTTCTTGAACTCAAACACCGCAGATGGTGTTGCACTCATTACGAGCGACGACCCCTCGCTTATCTCCGATTGTGATTTCACGTTCTCAGACGGACACGCTATTGAAATAACCACTGCGGGCACTTACTCCTTTTCCGGGAACTTTTTCACAGGGTACGGGGCGGATACGACCAATGATGCCGCCGTGTACAATAACAGTGGGGGTGCCGTCACATTGAACATCACAGGAGGAGGTGACTCCCCTACCGTACGCAATGGCACAGGAGCTACAACTACTGTCAACAATGTGGTGAAGTTCACCATCAACAACATCCAGCCCGATTCCGAGGTCCGAATATTCGATGCCTCCGACACAACCATTGAGCTTGCCGGGTCTGAGAGTGTGGAAGGTAGCCTCACCTCATTCACGATTACGAACGCCGGTACAGGTTATACCGCAGGTAACACCTTGACTCTATCTGGAGGAACATTCACAACTGCCGCCCAGATCACCGTAGACACAGTGGGGGGTGGGGGTGAAATCACTTCAGCCTCTATCACCACCGCAGGTGCTTATTCGGTAGCCCCCTCTAATCCTGTGACCTTAACAGGAGGTACGGGTGCAAGTGCTACGATAAATGCGACCATCCGAGGCTCCTTTCTCTACCAGTACAACTACACGACAAACACACCGGTTATTGCCGTTGTGTTTGCTCTGGGATTCAAAGATTTGAGAATTATAGGCCAATCACTCCTGTCTACAGACCAGAACATCCCGATCCAGCAAAACGTGGACCGAGTGTACTCCAACCCGTGACCGGTGATTCATTTATATAGAGTAGAGGTGAGTTAAGTCGTCTCCAACCAAAATGCTCAGAAGTAGGGTGCTCCGATGGCAATTATTGTAGATCCTGACAACATGGACCGATTTCAGGTCGTGTTCGGGACAAACACACAGAAACTTTCTCTTTATCCCGTAGGGGCCCCCCTCACGGCCGAAGCCACTGACGGCGTTACTACCGCAGCGGGGCTGTCATTCACCGCTGCCGGTGCTACTTTCAGTACAAATGGTGTGGCTCCCGGAGACGTGCTTGTCATCCTTACAGGAGCCGACGCTGGCCACTGGATCATCGACACAGTAGACTCAGAGACGGCGCTTACTCTCACGGCTACGACAGCAAACCCCACCTTATCTGCCACTGACTCAGGATTGACGTACACTGTACAGGAGCCGACAGGTGGTTCGACCGCTGATGGTGTTACGCTACAGGCCATCTACTCTTTCTCTAAAGAAGAATGGCGTACGGACCTTCAAAACTTCGGTGGGGACGACCTCATCCGACACGAATTCCCTTTCGAGGCCATTACCTCTGAGCAGTTTGAGATTGGTGGTGGTGATGCTCACGCTGACTGGACGTGGTGGGACGAATTCACACGCAAGCAGATTCGTACCGGTGGTTGGGCCGAGAGGAATACTGCAAACACCATCCTAGCAGAATGGACGGGTATCGTTACTCTTGGTGCTCTTGATGCTGATACGCAGGTCTACTACCAACAGGTAGATGGCGCTGTGCCTAACAACTTCAAATTCCTTGGGCCGGTGAACGAATCCATCCAGACCTTTGAAGATGGTGGAGCCGACAATCGAGGATTCCTTAAACTGTTCGCCCGTAAGAAGGGTCGGACCTACGCTGGTTCTGAGATTGCGGACATTGGTGTTACGTCAATCCAAACCATTGTCAACCGATTCCCTCTTTCGGCTGTGGTTGACCCTGCTATTGTGGCAACGGATGGCCAAATTCTGGGTACCTCACCTTTCAGAAACCAAGGTGCTGCCCTTACCACTGCCTCAGATGGTTCGGTAACATCAGGCGCTACTACCTTCACCTCCGCAGGTTCTACCTTCCAAACGGATGGAGTAGCAGCAGGGGATGCGCTAGAGATCACATCAGGTACGCAAACGGGTGTCTACACCATCGACTCGGTTACTTCCGAAACGGTCCTAGAAATCCGCCCCGACTTTGAGTTTACCACATGGGGTGCAACCGAAAGTACGCTTAGTTTCTCCGTCACGTCTACTGTCATCATTGCTGAGATTGCTGATGATGCTACTCTAGCTGACGTGGACGGGGCGACAGGTACCCTCACATCTACCGCAGGTGGATTTACAGGTACGGTCGCTGCCGGTGATCTGGTCATCATCACAGAGGCTACTGCACTGGCCGGTGTCTACGAGGTTATCTCGCAAGATTCTGATACGGTCCTCACCCTTGACACCACTGATAAGGTATTCGCCGGTGAGACTCTTGTGGATTACAAGATCGTCGAACCGGGGATGTACCTCCAGTACAAAGAAGATGTCATTGGGCTGGCCGCTACGGGCGACCTTACCTTCGCCAATGCCAACCCCGATACGATTCAAAGAGCGTCCGGCTCGTGGTCGGCAGACGGTCTGACTGTGGGTTCAATCATCACAATCACAGGGTCGGCCAGTAACGATGGGAGCTACACAGTGGCCTCCTTTACTACCACTTCAACATCCGACGACACTGCCGTACTTGTTGCGTCAGATACGTTGGTTGCGGAAGGCCCTGTGTCGGCCACTGCCACCGCATTCGACGCCTTTAATAGAAGCATCGGCGGCACCACGTATGCCTTTAGATGGAAGATTACTGGTAACAATACGAGCTTGGCGAGCATCTATCAGTTCGTCCAGTACCAGCTTCGCCAAGATACGGACATTGACAACGGTAATGACACATTCCGTGGGGACGTTACGGACCTGCTTATGCAGTTCTCGATCCCTACCGGTACGATGCTGGACCTCTACATTGATGGTCTTGCCAACACCGATGTCAACAATGCGACCTTCCAAGATGCGACCGGCACAAGCCGTAACTTCCCATTCTTGGCTTCGGTAACGATCAACTTCAACACCAACCTCCAGAACGATACGAACGCCCAATACTGGTTGTTCTTCTCAAACGACAATGCTGGCGACAATGCTGGTGCAGACTTCTCTACTGAGAATGCCATCATCGTACAAGATAGTGGCAACTCTCCGGTTGAAGGTTCGGTGGCTGGACAGCCTAGTATCTCGTTCTCATACGACTACGACGGCAACCAGCAAAGAGGTGTTGGCTCTGAGGGTACGGATGCTCCAGTCACACTCATCGCCATCGGCCTTAACACGGCGCAGTACGTTATCGTGGCAGGAACGATCACTCGATCCACTGCGAACTCACTGTCGGCAGTTGCCGCCCTTGAGCGTAACTACTCAAATCCTTGATTTAGAGGGAGCACCACATGGCTAAGAAGAGCAAGAAAAGCGAAAAGAAAGACGGGGCTGTGGGAGTCGAAGAACTGGAAATCAAAGACATGGAAGTCATTGGTTCCGGCTCAGTAGATGACCTGCCAGAAGAACTCCGGCAGATGTTATCGCAAAAGTCTCCAGCACCACCGAAGCTGCCTAAAGCGGAGGAAGCGGAGGAAGCGGAGGAAGCGGAGGAAGCGGAGGTCTTTGAAGAGGTAGAACACGACCCAGAAGACCTTGAAGAGCAATCTAAGGTAGCTGAGAAGGCTGAGAAGTCTATCGCAGATATCGTAGGTGTCTCAAGCCACATGCTAGACCTCCTCCAGACCGTCCAAGGTTTCAAAGACCGTAAAGACGAACGCATGATCTTGGCCTACCGCCGCAAGATCCGTTACCGCTGCTTCCGTATCCGAGAAGGGGGGCGAATAGCAGACGCACATGATATGGGTCTTAAAGACCACATCGAGCAACAGTTTGAACAGGGCATGACATGGGCCAATTTCACGTTTGAGTGGGACATTGCGCCGATGGCCCCTCTAATGGTTATCCCCCGCACCATCATCAATAACGAATGGCGAGCGAGCGGGGGGCAGTTCAAGAACGACAAGAAATATCCGCCTGCTTTCACGAACCAAAAGTAGCACGAACCTGTGACTGACCGCCTGCCCCACGCTGCTTTCGGGCAGCGGTACCTTTACACGTGTAGAGGGAGAATCATTAGAAAGGTAAAGAAGAGATGACTGATCGATTTATTAGAGTACCCCCAGACTCTACTGGAAAGCGTTCTTCACATGCCCTTCTTGTAGAGGTCCCCTACATTAACAGGACGGGCGACTTACTTGTGAAGTCTACGGTGACCGGACAAGTCACAGGCACGTTCGGTACGATTGCAAGAGTTATTCCTTCCGAGGGAGACGACACACAAGGTCTAATGGATGTAGTCATCGACACCACCTCTGATAGCGAATTCTTCTCAGGTGGGGAAAACCTTATTATTGATACGGTTCCAGTTGCTGAGGTTAATGGGGCAGTTGGTGTGGATACAGGCACTGACTTCTACTACGGGAAGTCGGTTATTGCTGGCAGTAATAACCCCCTCCAAGGTGCCTTCGTAGACAACAAGGGCCAGCTTTTCACTCGAAATGCAGAGGGGGCGCAGCAGTATGATGCTGTCGGTCTGGCCCGTACTTCCACCCCTAATATTGTCGGAGAATACCGATTTGAATATGGCTTAAACGTCCGACAATGGTCAGACCTGAGTGTAGGAGGAGTACAATCTGACCTTCCTGATGAGTCTGCCATAGCCCTTGATGTTTCGACCGCATCAGGTGAGGTAGCTTGTATACGAACGGATCTTTACCACAGATATCAATCCGGTCAGGGGACGACCATTGAATTCAATGTTGTAGCTGGCGATACAGGGAAGGCCAATGTAGTCCGGGAGTGGGGATATGGTGATGACCAAAATGGTCTTTTCTGGCGTCAGGAAGAGAATACCGTGAGCGTGCTAATTCGTAGCAGTGCCTCGGGAACAGTAGAAGAGGTTGTTGTCCCCCAAAGTGAATGGAATTCAGACAGGTTAGATGGGGCAGACTCGCTTCGAAACCTCAGTAATATCACTCTTGACACTACTAAGAGGAATCTCTACTGGATCGATTTTGCATGGCTTGGAGCAGCCAATGTCAGGTTCGGAGTATATTCAGGGGACGGGAGTCGAGTTACCGCCCACATTTTCAAAAATCCTCAAGGAGCTTCGCTCCCTTTCACGGCCACTGCCCAATTACCCGTCCAATTCAGAATTGAAAACACAGGTGTAAGTGCATCCCCTTCCCGCCTAAAGGCGACCTGTTCTGTGGTATTCGTGGATGGCCAGCGCCAAGAAGACCGCGAAAGATTGAGCGACAAAACTTCCCATATTGGGGTATCAAAAGCTGGGATTACTACAGAGACACCTATCTTCAGCTTACGGGCGGGCCTGACTTTCAACGGTAAGACTAATCGCAGAATCACCATCCCCGAATTGTTCTCCTTTCGAGTTGATGGAAATGCGATTATTCGCTTACGAAAAAACGGTACGCTTACAGGTCCCTCATTTAGCACCAAGGACGGCAGCAGTGCTGAATATGACGACTCTGCTTCAGCAGTCAGCGGCGGAGAAGAAGTGGTCACTTGGGTCTTAAATGCGGGTGCCTACAACATCGAAACCCTCCCTAATTTCGGCATCCTTGGTGAAAATATCAAAGTCTTAGCTGATGGGTCAGTGGGAGACATTTACACGCTAACGTGTGAGGGGGACGGAGGTTCCGTCACGGCTCGCGGAGGCATGACTTGGATTGATATCGACTGATGGCTGTCCATTCTCAGATATTCAACTATGATTTCGCCTATTGGGAGTTACGTCATAAGGTAACCTTTGATGGCGAGCGCCGCCTCATCCTCATCAACTATGGGGAAACTGCTATTGACTTTGAGACGGACATCTATTCCGACTGGAAGGAATGGCTTAAACTCCGACGAAATGGCAAGTACGCCCAAGCTATTCGTTCAGTGGGTGGTGACCCCTTGAACCAAGAAGGGGACGCTCTCGGAGCCACCTTCTTCCTCGTCAATGGCTGGAGAATCCAGACTTGGGATGGTGACCACGAACTCACTATCTTCGGTAACTTTGTTGTTGATGATGCTTTCGGCTTGTTCTCAGACTCAGGTGGGGTATCCGCCGACCCAGCCTTTTCTGACCGGGCAGGGCGACCCTCCGTCCTCCCTCAAGGCCCTAATTCAAACAGCACTATTCAAGTGACCAACTCGGTATCCAACCTTGTGGACAAAATCAACACAGGGGGCGGGGGCGGGGGCGCTACAGCAGAAGAGATCGCTGAGGCTGTTTGGAGTAAGATTATTGAAGCAAACCCCACGGCAGGAAGCTATGGGGAGAGGGTGGCACTACAGAAGGTCTTCGTCAACCTCGACAAGGATCTTGTCATTGAAGTAGACGACTAGTAGGCCCGGTTGGATTTGAACCAACAACCTTCAGTTTATCGGACTGATGCTCTTCCAGTTGAGCTACGGGCCTATATATCCTATTGAACACGACGTGTCCTGCCTCTATTCCAAGGCCGATCCCTCATTCCCTTCCTCCAATGAAGAGCATCATACACATACCAATAGCGCCCGCATAGAGTGGTTCCCAGCCAATGAGGATACCTAGAGCATACCCCGCTCCAAACCCAATCCCGAGCCGAATAGACACTCCGAGGATGAAGGCAACGATGTAGGCAAACCCTTCTGTGGTGTGGTTTACCGTCTTTTCCGAAGGGAAGATGTCCCCAAACCACCTCTGATACCAAGGGCGGAAAGAGGGTTCTTCCTCCTCTGGTGTGTAATCCGTATCGAAGTTATGTTCCATGAAGATCCCTTTGGAAGGCGTGCTGATGCGCCCAAGCCGGGCGGCAAGGTTGCTACGCTTCATCCCAATATGGAGGTGATGATACGCCACCCCTGTGTGATGGGTCAACCTGAAATGAGCCGAGAGGGATTTGAACCCTCGACACAGGGGTTAAAAGCCCCTTGCTCTGACCTGACTGAGCTACCGGCCCTGAGATACGCCAAAGGCGTACCAGTGAACCGGGTAGGAGTCGAACCTACAACCTATCGATTAAGAGTCGAGTGCTCTGCCATTGAGCTACCGGTCCAGAATGAATTCCTGAACCGGCTTGAGGGGTTCAGGAATGACGTTTGTATTTGCGTTTGTGTTTCATCGGTCACTCCTGTTCTGCGAGGGCGCAGTCCTATGTTCAACAGAGACACTACTAGGGTCTATTCCCGTCAAGTGCGGATAAACTGCCGGTAGTGGGCTAGTTCACCTACAGAGTGGCGAATATCATCCAGCGCACGGTGCTCTGACTGGCCTTCCGGGTCGAACGGCGGGATGTCCCAAACCTTCCCAAGCTCTTTGAGAGTAGATACGTCAATGTTCCGGTAATGGAACATCTGGATGAAATCTGGCATGTACACCTCCATGAAGGCACGGTCAAAGGATACCGTGTTACCACACAGAGGGGGTCTAAAGGGCTTGATCTCCCCGGTATCCTCATCTTGACCGCCTGCTTCTAGGAGATAGGGCTGCAACCACTCGATGAACTCCGACTGAACGCCCGCAATCGAGCGTTCTGCTTTAGTGCACGCTTATGGGGTTCCCTTCGTCATCGTACTGTGTGACGACTGAGGTCGTTATCTTCCCGTCGCCATCATACGTGAACTGCTCATCCGAGGTCTTCACCAACTGCGCGCTGGTTTCAAACTGGTCGATGGAGCTAAGTTCCCCGCCCACGTAGGTATAGGACTCGAAGGATGGTGCCGAATCTTCGGTCACGATATCGGCGGAGAGTACACCAGCCCGTAGGAAACCTCGTATGTCCCCGTAAAGGTACGAGGCAAGTACATCTGATGTAAGGGGAAGTTCCACCGAACTGCCAGCCGGAACGTAAGAGACTACGTTGTTGGACTGGCGAAATTTGATCGTAGGGGTGTCAACGACATCTGACAACCTCAAAATCATAAATCTCAGTGCCTCTAACATCTACCTCACAGGCATCGCACTAATAGATGCCTACAAAAAGATTAGTACTGGAGGTGGGATTCGAACCCACACTGTCAGCATCCTAAGTGCTGTGTCTCCTGCCGTTGGACTACTCCAGCATAGTGCTCAAAGAGAGATTCGAACTCTCACGGGGTATTATCCCACCCGATTCTTAGCCGAGCGCGTCTACCAGTTCCGCCACTTGAGCCTACTCTCACCTACAACACGATACCCTAGAATTAATGTAGGGGCAAGGTGTTACCAAGGTAAGAGAGGAGGGTGGGGGAGTCGAACCCCCGTGCCGCAATAAGCGACGCCTCGGATTAGCAATCCGGCACCTTAACCAAGCTCAGTCAACCCTCCAAATGCTAGAACAAGGCTAGAGTACCAATTGTTCCAGCAAATTGTGGAGAGTGACTTCAAGGTGTCCTGTAGGAAAGTTTACCCACACAGGCTCGGTGCATTGAACAACCCCTCCCCTGTTCAGTACGAAACCCGTAAAACCATCGAGGTCTGAGATGGATTCAGCACACAGGCGGTTGTAGAACGCTGTAATGAGGTCGTTGAGTATGTCAGAAGGTACGCCCGGAAACACTTGCTGGATCCGGCGTGTGGGGCGAGTGAGAATCCAACGGAACATGCCAGTATCCTTCTCCAACAGCATGATGCCAAAATTGACCCCCTCGCACCGGGAAGGGTCGGGCATGTACTGGATGAGGGAGTAGTATCCGGCCATTTAGATTCTCTTTAGCTGCTCCTGCATCTCTTTCAGGAAGGCGTCATTGGTGATGTTTGCAGCCCAATTAATCATCGAGGCGGCTTTCTGTTCCCCCATCTCTGCGATAATTCGCTGGGTAGCCGCTCGGGGGGAGCCGAACTCTGAGATATTCTGGTCTTTGTCTAGGCCAAGAATTTCGTGCATCTTCCCTTCTTCAACCTCCACATCCTCTTTCTGGAGAGGCGCAGCTTGCCTGAGCAGAGGTAACAGGTGAGGACGCAGGTGTGGCTTTCTAAAGGCCACACGTATGGTTTCTTCACGTAGTGACATTGACACTCATGTAGGAGCTTAGGAGGCCATTGATTTGATCTGGACGCATGGAGAGGTCGAAGTCAATCCGTCCAATAATGTGGTCCAGAATCGTGAGGGATTCGTACTCATCGGCCCCTGTGAAGCGTTCAATAAGTCGGACTGCCTTGTCTTGTGACCGGAGTTGACCGCCGCCCGAAGAGGATGAAAGCTCAATCAGCATGTCCTCAATAGCCGAAGAAATCCGCCCTGCCTCAGAGCCGCCTATGTTTGGCCCAACCAATACCATCTCAGCCGCTTCTTGAACGTCGGAGGCACTAAGCTCTACCCGCATAGAGTGGAGCATCGTGGTAAGAAACTCAAAGGCTTCTTTCTGTCCTAGCGAGTAACCCAAAGGCATATCGCTCTCGACACCCTTCGATAGCGTCGCTGCCAAGCGAGACAGGATGCGGCCCGGATTAGAAGTTGGGAACGGTGTAAGACCTTGCCGCGCAAAGCTCATCAAGCCTTCCTTGACCGCACTCAGCAGCTTACCGCTCACGTTGGGTAAGTAAGCCTTGACTACCTTGCGTGTGAACTTCGTAGCGACACGCTGTGCGATGCGGCTCTCTTTGGCTTTCTTGTCTGCATCTTCCATTTTCTTTTGCACCTTTTCCGCCCAACTTTTGCCGGGATCACCACCCCACAGGAGCCAGCTAACGTAGCCGTTGTCCTCCCAAGGTGTGCCTTTATGTTCCTCTGCGATATCTTTGTTCTTTTCGTGCCGGGCGAAGAAGGCGACCATCTGATTGATGGTGTCCGGTTCAAGTTCATCTCTATTTTTGAGATTCACGGCCCGTTGAACGCCGGAGCCGATACCTTTCTCACCGGCCTCCTCTGTTGTTAGACCCGCCTTGTCCCCTTCTTGTTTGCGCCGGTACTCCAACCCTTTCTCAGCGGCATCCGCGACGCTCTTTGGGGGCTTGAAGTCAATGTGGTCATACTTCTCTGGTGCATCTGCTGTCCGGCTGGCTTCTACCGGTCTAAGGATGTCGTTTCCGTTCTCGACCAGAAAGTCCATGATGTCTCGTAGAGCTATCTTGAGTTGAGGTGCACGCACGCCCATAGCAAGTAGCAGTCGTTTGACCTGTTCAGGATTCATAATAGTCCAGACAAAAGAGAAGCGGCCAGCGTCTAAAAAAGGACGCTGGCCGCTTGAATCACCGGATTAGAGTCCGACTGCGACGCCGATACCACCGGAGTTGCTGTATCGGATGGAGCTTCCAGCGTCAGCGAATGGGCTGTTACCCGTGCTGTCGCCATCTGCTGCCAACTCACCGTAGGTGCTTGATCCGTCGATGATGTCGGTCACTTTCACGCCAACGTCTTCCGAAATGAGAGCGGAGTCCGATGAGAAGGTAGCCGAGTATGATTCCATCCAGCACGCTTCAAAGAAGGTGAGGAGGGCTTCATTCACACCGTCAGAGGCCGGAGATACCAGCTTAGGCTGCAAGCCCTGCTCTGTAGCAATCCGGCTAAAGACAAGCTCTTGCTTGATGTCGAAAGGCCATTGGTGATGCTTCAGGGAGCGGACAAGTCCGTCCGTACCAGCGGCATACCCGAACACTTGGTAGACGTTCGAGAGGTACAAGAGCGTCCGACTGATCGAAATGCTCATCGAAGGCGTGGTGCCCGGTACCAACTCAGCAAGCTGGTCACCGTAACCAAGTCCTCGAACCTCTTCAATGGTACGCGACTCGGACAGGCCGAATGACGATACCACACCAATTTGACTGAACGCAGAATTTCCTCTGGCTACAGAGTAGATCTTGTTCTTCTGAGAAACGGCAATACGGGTATTTGGCGTAGTCCCGCGCCGATAGATGTAATTGTTATTGTCTTGCATGACAACCTCTTACGGGGGTTAGAGAAGCGACAGAACTACCTTCAGTAATCCAGACCATCTTCAAACTCATCATCAACATCGTCCATCAATAGATCACCGTCATCTATGTACTCACCATCGTCTTCAAAAGCGTAGTGCGCTGGGTCAGACATCGAAAAGTCAGACCAATCGGCTTTTTTGAGGAAGTCCTGTACGCCTTCATAGTTGAAGTCGACATCCTTCTCGAAGCCATCGGAGGTCTTGGGGTTCTCATAGTCGTAGGTAGTCAGGTCGGCCATTTCCTGAATTTCCTTCTCTCCAGCCGACTTGCGGCCAAAGTAGTAGGAGCCGTTCTCGCTCTGGTCACCGTAGATAGAATCCACTTCTCTCTCGACTTGCTCCAGTGTTGAGATGGTGTGCTCTTCGGCCTCCAAAATGCGGGCCATACGGTTGATACGGGCGAGTAAAGTGATCCTTTCTTCTGTGGAGATAAAGGAACCCTCTACCACAGCATCAAGGACAAGATGGTTGATTTTCTTGGCGATTCGGGCTTCAGTTTCGGCCCGTCGTTGGTGCATATCAGAGATGTCTGATACCCACTGGTTGTATTTGCTCATGACCTACTCCAACGGTGAGTCCCTTGTGAATACGGACACTAACCGTGGAATATAGAAGGATAACCGTGGTAGCTGCGTCTGAAAAGAAGAGTGCCCCTGTATCGTCGGGTGCATACGCTGACGTGTCCTACACCGGGAGGACATTACCGGTGCCGTCCGCAGGAATCGAACCTACGTGAAACCATTAACGTTTCGTCAGCCCATTAACGCCGGGTCAGCGCCGTTTCGTTGTTGAAGCACCTAGTTTGGGGAGTCGCTAAACTCACCTCAGCTTCCGTCTCAGTACGGTTGACGCCACCTCCCTTGAGGGTACTAGAGTGGGATTCCCATTGCAAGGCCATTATCAGTTAAGGCCTAGATCGGACAAAGCCCTCTTGCGCCACTCTTTCCTGATTTTTCCAGTCGAGGCACCTTGCGGTCGTAGAGGCACCCCGAGTTCCTTAAGTGCTTTCGATATAGTAAGCTCCGAAGCGGAACCGATCTTCTCGCCAAGGTCTGCTAGAGAGAGGTCTTCTACCACGTAAAGCCGAATTAGATTATCCACATCTACCCTCTCCATGAAAGGGACCGGCTCCTCATAATGGCCCAACTCAACAAGCAGGGATTTCGCCTTGACGGTTGAACAGTCGAAGTGGTCAGCCACTTCTGAAATACTACTGTTCGGGTGGGATCGCAGGTAGGATTTGATTCTCATCTTGAGCTTCTTTCTTAGCTTTCTTAGCTTCTTCTCAAAGTCAGGCTGTTCTAGTTCCATCTGGTTGACGTGGTACCAAATACACTGCTTCGACACGTCACCTACCGCCTCAGCAATCTCGCGTAAGGTCTTGCCTTGCTTGGTATACATATCACGAATCTTCGTCTTGTCTTCGTCGGTTATTCGTCCCATTTCTGACTCCTGTGTACAGTCTAATCAAAAACCCTCCTAGTTGTCGTCGTCAGTCTCGTAGTCGTATCAAGCGTACTCCACTACCGTTCGCCTTGTCAATCAAGCATAGACAGCTTGGGGCGCTTCTTTTGCTTCCAGTAACGGATGTGGATATGCGAGTTAGGCGGGCGCTTGCATTCATCAAAGCAGCCCGTCAATGCCCTTGCTACGCCGATAGACAGGTCGGCCACCCCTCGCCACTCGCCGGGATTGGACCTCCATATCTTGAGTACCCATTCCCCTTCGTACATTGCCCCATAGGGTCCACGGTCGGTTACTTCAGCCCATACCCGTCTGCGAGTAGCCTTATGCTCTATAAGGACCATTGTGCCCAGCGGTATGTGCCGGTGTGCAATGGTCATCTGGTTGGGTAAGAAGGGTTGACCGTTTGCCATGACCTTCCCGTTCATAGAAGCAGGGCTGAGGTCATAGTAAGTAGACCACCCTGAGCTTTGAACAGGGGGCGTGCCTATATCGGGAACTACAAGGTCGCTATCCGCTTGAACATACATCATTCCCATCATCACAGCTAACTTCACGAAACTCATAAGCAATCTCCATTCAATAGGGCCAACACATACCTGACGAGGGTCTGTTTGTCAACTTTTCTTCTTATACCTCCTGTAGGGTAGGGAGGGGTCATGTCTAAGAAGTACCCATTATGCGCTATTCTAAAGCCTGCCCCTTGGCAGACCTTGGAAGAATCTACAGACCCTTGGCGGGGCATGGATGAGCCGACTGTTGCGGTTGACCTCAACGTCGAAGACTTGTTCTGGGACAGGGAAGCAACCCCCGAAGGCACGCATACCGCTGCCTTAGCCAAGAACATGCGTAACATGTTCGACCCTAACTTCATCGTCATCGACGAGGAAGACGAGTATAGTGAGCCTTTCGTAGACACTGAAATCTGGGACGTGGACGTTTGGGATGAAGAAGATTAAGCTGGTACTTTCGGGGTCAGGAACACTCTACCCTCTCCATGTGGGGGCTGTTAACTGCCTCCACCGGGCAGGCTATGAGATAGAAGCTATCACCGGAGTAAGCGGCGGCTCCATTGTGGCGGCTGCTTTAGCATCCGGCTATCAGCCGGGCAAGGAGCTTACGGACCTTGTACTAGACAACCTCCCCGGCCCTAACAAGCTCATCGACTACACACTGTGCCCTTTGTGGCATTGGGGACTCATTAAAGGGGGCCGCCTGCACGCTAAGTTCTCTGAGTTAATGCCCACATCATTAGAAGAGACTACCATTCCACTTCGTGTGGTGGCGGTGAATATTGACGAGAAGGGGAATTACGACGACCCCATCTACACAGTTTTCGGCACAGAAGAAACCCCAGAGATAAGCGTCGCTGATGCCGTCAGAGCATCTATCTCCATCCCCGGCATTTTCCGACCGGTCAATATAGGTGGGCACCGCTATGTTGATGGCGGTGTAGCTGCTAGTTTCCCTCTGGACATCTACGGTGAAGGCAAAGACGTGATTGGCCTACATGTAAGAGGTAACCGCAACTACGCCAACCCTAATGGCATTATTGACTATGTGCGGGCCATCATCCAGATCATGCTAGAATCGGTGAATAGAGAGTACGTCGAAGATGCTACATGGGCACGCACCATAGTCCTGAGAAGTCCTACCACGGCACTAAACCTTTACATGGCCCGAGACGAGGCGGAACACCTCATCGAGATAGGGTACCGCCAAGCGGAAGACCAACTCAGGGCAATAGAGACCTGAGTGCTGCTATAAGGGTGGGCCGGTCTATGCCAGCTTCCCCTACTAAGGTCCCGTGCTCTATCCTCCAAGTACCCTCGGTGTCGTGTTCTTCTAGCAGCCTTAGAACCTGACCCGGCTCAAGATAGGGCGTGAGTGCACTCTTGCGGCTCACCAATGTTTCACCCCCTCGGAACCAAACACCACACAGGTAACCTTCACGGTAAAACTCGTCCCAAACGTAGTCCTCACTCTCGAAGGCCACGAAAGGGCCGTGAGCCTCCATCACCTCGTACTGCGGCTGGGGCAAGGTTACAGGAGGCAAGGTTCCCTCTGTAATGTAAGCCACAATCAATCCCACCGCTTGCTGTAGAACGCTCAGGGCCTTTTCTGTACCCTCTTGACTCCCCACGAAAGGCTCTGTAAGGTTACGCAACATGTACGCCAACTCTTTGTGATCGTAAGGGACATGACCGAAGGCCGGAGGGCCAAGGCGGTCGACCAGATCAAAAGAGTTCACGAGGTTTGAGCAAGAGGGTTCCAGTACGATGTCAGGTTGGACAAACATAGCAGCGGCCAACAATTGATCGTACCGGTACCAGCGCGTGAGAACCATTGTGGCGGGCATATCCTGACCCATCAAAACACGCTCATGAAACAACCTGAGAGAACCGGGACTGAAAGGGGTGTATGCCTCACCATGATGCTCAAAAGCATACAGGGTAAGGTCTGCAACCTCCTCTGGACTCGCCTGCGTCTCAAAGCAGATGACGTCCGGTCGAACACCGGTGAACGATGGAATAATACGAATCTGACGGTCAGTCATGGATTACCTTCACTGTCGAAAAGCGACGGATGGGGTTGTAATTCATTTGTATACTCGACGACTAAGGGGCCAATAAGGGTCGCTCGTCGAATTCGTAAGCAGCATCCCTCACCATCCGTCAGTTCAGGAGGTTGTTTTGAGCAAGAAGTGGACAACAGAGCGCATCGAAGAAACACTCTCCATTCTAACCCGATCACATGACTACAGTCAAGCCTTGGAGGAGATTGAAGAGACTTCAAACTCACTAGCATCGGCCTTCTCACGACACGGGCTTGAGGCCCCGACCACCTATCTCGCAGAGTCTGAAAGTGAAGCACTCTTTCGGCGGACCCGTACGTTACCTGAGGGAATGGAGTCTATCGTCGTCTTCAACGACGTACACGTACCCTTCCACAACAAAAATGCGGTCGCTGCCGTGATGGAATTCTGTCGGGACATTCAACCCGATGCTATCGTCATTAACGGCGACTTCCTTGACTGTTACTCCATCTCATCCTTCCACAAGGCTCCGGGCGCTCCTACCCTCCAGAGGGAACTGGACGAGGGCCTAGAGATTCTGGACCAGTTGCGCCGGTTCTGCCCCCTCTCCAAGATTTGGTATACCGAAGGCAACCACGAAGAACGCCTGCGCCGCCTCATTAAGCAACAGCACGGGCTTTACGGCTTGCGGGCATTCGAGCTTGAATCACTGCTTGAGTTTGACCGCCTCGGCATCGAATACCACCAGTACGGCGATATCGTCTGGTTTGGTGATCTGGCCATTTACCACGGTACGCACGTCAGTGGTCACGCCGGGTACTCCGCCAAGCGTGAACTAGAACGTGGTGGGTTCCGCTACTGCATTACAGGGCACGTCCACCGACTTGCCTTCCACCACCGCAAGGGCTACACTGGTAACCGTTGGGCCATCGAAAACGGTGGACTGTTCGACATTGAACAGTGTGACTACATGCTGAATCCCAACTGGATGAATGGTTTCTGCATCATCCACAGAGATGATGCAAACGACGTCATGCAGCCTAACCTTATCGCGGTCGAATACGACGGGTCATTCCTCTGGAACAACAAATACTATGGCAAGTAGCTTATGGTCGTTGATGAAGCGGCAAGGCTCACAATAAAGTGGCCTCACTTTCTTTTGACGGAAGGTTGTTTACCATGATCAACATCTTCATTGACGGCATCGATGGTACGGGTAAGACCACCCTCATCGACAACCTCGTAGACCGAATCTTGACCGAACCTATTGTCTACGAGGAGCTTTCCCTCTTCCAGTTCCCCTCTAGGATGCCAGAGCAGCACGAGAAAGCTTCCGACCTATGTAGGACGATGTTCCACCTCCAAGACTTCTACGAAGTTATGAGAGAGCATCGTAAGCAAGAGGATATACGGCTGTTTGACAGGTCATTCCTCTCAACACTTTCGTATCAAGGCTTCAATGAAGGTATCGAAGTGAACCCCCGCTTTGAGTCGATTGCCCGCCTTGGAGCAGAGTGCTTACTTACATCCGGTCATGTGAGCGACACCGCCCGACAGCAAATCTTCATTTCAGTTACCGCTGACCCTGAGGTTGCTGCCTCCCGTGTGTTCAAACGAACCACGGACAGAGTGTATGACATTGAAGAGATAGAAGATTTCGACAGTGTGGTAGATAGGCTGGCACTACTCCAAGAGAGATTTGAGATGTGTTACCAGCACTGCAAGATGCACCTCCCCCAACTCTTCCCTGAACACAGCTACCGGTACATCGTGGTAGACAGTACAGAGAAAAACCCCGACGAAGTGTTCGTCGAGGTCATGTCCAAACTTGAAGACTTCCTTGCACCACCGCAGCTTTCGCTCTCGGTTTAGCCCTCACCGCCGTATGCCTTCGTGAGCTTGCCATCGGCAGATAGAATACCAGCACGGACCGCTATCTGCACCCTCTCTTCTAGAGTCATAGCGTTCAGGGCAGCAATAGCACGGCGAAGGAACTCTTCCTCTTCTTTTCGAGTGTCCATATACTTCACATCTGGAAAACGGTAACGCCGCGCCCGTTGTCCTCTTTCTCTGCCCCTTCTTTCTTCTCTTTGTCTTCGATATAGCGAAGATAGTCGGGCGGAGGCTGGGGCACACTAACACGGGGACGACGTTCATCTGTACGTTCCTGCTCTTCTTTGTCAACCAAGTCTCGAATTACGATGTCCATGATGGATACCGACATGATGGCCTCTCTAACAGTAGGTGCGCATTGGTGTGTACCCTATCCCGTAACTTAAAACTATTCTATGCGCAGGGAAGACACTAGGATTCCCCTCCCAACCTCTTCCTGTAGGAGTCTTTCCAGTGCTGTTAGATGCCGGGTGTCAAAGTCACCCTCTCGGATAACATACACCGTCTGGAGCGAGGAATCAAAATCCTCGTACCGAATCAAGCACTGACTAGGCTTCTCCAACTTGGATTGCCAGTCTAGGAACACGTCTTCTACTGCGTCACGCATCAATTCAATCCTTCGGGTAATCAGTCGTGTAAAACCCACTGCCCTTGAACTTCAAGGTAGGGGCTGAAATCTGTCTATCTGTCTCGCCACCACACTCAAGGCAAGAGGGGTCTTCCTCATCTAATCGCACGATGTCGTCAAACTCATGCTCACATTTGTCACAGACGTAATGGTAAAGTGGCATCAGTCTATCTCCAAGGCCCATGCAGGTACGTCTTGCCCGAACCACTGGTCACAGTAGTGGTAGAAGGGTATGCCCCGCTCGTGGGCTTCTACGGCTTTCACACGCAGCGTAAGGTCGTCGCTCTTGCCCCAATTACCAGTCGCCTCTTCCTCACTTTCGTACAAAGGGAAGTAACGCGAACGTAGGGGGTACAACCCTTCATCTAAGAGGTGGTTCAAGTCGCCGCTGCTTACGCCACAGAACAAGTCCGAGTCGGGGGCACATACGGGGTAATCAAACTGAGTGGTCGTGTGAAGTTTCTTGGCCCGGAACCGCACCGCATCTTCAGTCATGACAATATCAAAGTAAGCATCAGAGTCTAAGTAGGCAAGCACTTCCGTAGCGGTGGTACTCACAGGTTGCGTATCGTTGAACCCTTGGACAAACTCAAAGACGGTCGTGAAGCCGTTATCGTCCAATTTCAAGCCGAATGCTTCTGGCACGCTGCGGGTAGCCTGCAACATCAGTCGTCGTAGTGTTGTGCTCATTAAAGTACCACCGTGATCTTACCAATAACTTCAAGGTCGATGATGTTGCCCCCACCGCTGCCCTCAGTCTGGCGCGGCCACTTCTCTGGGAGGTCGCTATCTACTCGGTAGCGAACCCACTTATGGCCGTCAGACACCTCGGTAATCTCACTATCAGGTAGCAGAGCAGCGACGGCTTCTAGAGGCGTCTCGCTGGCAACAAAAGTGCCCGGACCCATTGGGAGAGAAAGACGGTATCGGGTCAGGACTCGTGTAGCCATTGCTTACCTCTAGACGATGAGAAACTGGTCTTCCGACCATGCCTGTTTAGCTCCTACGAACAGGCGAACTTTCTCCCCTGTCTTCCCTCCAACGATAATAGTGTCAGGCCGGATGCGAGAGTGGGCGAAGAAACGGTGGCCCACAAAGGTACCCGCATAGCCGGACTTCGAGGAGTGGCGCTCCACTTCCAAAGCATCACGGCTGTCCTTACGAAGCTTGTAGTATATCTTGCTGTGCGTGAGGATGATGAGGTCTTCAACCCCATACGGATGTTCGACCTTTGCCAGCATTTCAATGATGGCATCAGAGAGGTAAGCTCCCGTGAATTCCCGTATAGGAATGCTCTGGACAGTTCGATCAGAAGCGTGCACAAGGCCAGTGATGAGGCTAGATGCCTCTTCCACGGTCTTTACATCCGTATCGAACGTAATGGTGACTAACTCCATTTGTCTCCTCTCAGGGCCACTAAACGTGTATCACAAGTAGATTATCAAAAAAGGCTCAACCGAAAAGCTGACCAAGGGAAACCTGCTTCGGCTCGGCATCTTCACTCTCCGTATCACCGGGCAATGTGATGTTAGGTCGCCTTGCCCACACCGGAAGCTCTTCAAGGAAGGCTTCTCGGTGCCCCTCCAATCGTCCCCGGATGATGTGCTCATAGGAGCCATCATCATTAAGTTCGATGAGTTGTACGTCTCTGCCCGTACGCATAGCAGCTATACCTGTCGTACCACTCCCGGCGAAAGGATCCAAGACTGTATCCCCCGGCTCAGTGAGCTTAACGATTAGCCACTCCATTATCTCTATCGCTTTTACGGTCGGGTGGCAACAGCCAACCGCCACGCGCTCATCGAGAGCTTTACGCTCTAGGTACTCTTCCTCGCTAATCAAGATGGCATTATCGTCTTGGTAACGCCAGAAAAGGTCTTCACAGCCCATGTTTCGCTCAGAGCGTGAAGCTTTCGCCGTGTAATAGAAAGGTGCGTCTGTCATGTATGGCTCCGGGCCTTATTTGCCGAACAGTGATTCAAAGGAAATCTTCTCAAGTGGCTCTTCTTCTACCGGGCTTTCGTGTATTCACATCGGCATAAACGCGGTGATTTGGCGTAATAATCTGGTCGGTGTTGTCGTTTTTCAGGTGTACCATCGGACCCTGATAGGGGGCCTGAACTTTCTTCTGAACTCCCTCGAAATGAATGGTGTCACTATCTGAGTCCCACGCGGCAACAAGGTCGCCTACCTGCACGTCGGAGCCGTCCACCCAGCCGTCAGGAGTCAGGATTTGGGTGTCAGAGCTATAGCACCCGTACAGCCACATCATGGTGTCCCGGATCTCAAAACCGCCATCCTCTATGCTCACAGCGAGGCGGTGCCACATTCGCGTCCCACCAAACGCCAGAAGGTGTCCCCCCGGCTTAAGCACCCGAAGAGCTTCCTTCCAGACCTCGGGGGAGGGCACCCCGTGGTCCCACTCCTTACCCATGAAGCTCAACCCGTATGGCGGGTCGCAGAAGATGGCATCGTAGGCATTGTCCGGCAAGTCTTTGAGAACCGCCAGAACATCGCCAGTATGTAGGGTGAATTCTTCCATGTAAATAACCTTCTCTTAGGAGAAACTATCCAGAGTGATACCATCCGGCAGGGTGAAGACGTAGATGTAATGAACTTGGCTGGGATGACCTGAATCATCTGTCTCTTCTGCCCGCACTCCCCACCCTACGGCTTTGTATTGGCTTAGGATAGGCTCCAAGGACTCGGGGGATGCCGCTAGGGGTATGGAACATGACCGTATCTCATTCCACGAATGTGCCCGCAGATAAGCATCTATAGTCTGTTCCCAGATCATGTAGTTTCGGTGTGCGACTTCTTCAGGCCGAATCATGGTTACATCCTTGATTGAGTCGTGTTCGGGCAACGCAGGCCCGCGCGCAGCAGTTAGAGCGGCGTCACGCACACGCATCTGTATATCTGGCGCACAATCCTCGGAGAGTTTCGCCACTAGGAAGGTGGATTCTTCACGAGTGAGAATCACCGCTACCTTGTCGTTATCGTTCACGGGTCGTCCTCTTCTCATGCCCGCGCTCTTTTGCGAGATCAATCAAGTTCTGCACGGCCCTTATTAAGGGCTACGCTGTATGTAGCACCTTCCCCGTATCCAACCATCGGGCCAAGACCCTGCACAACCCCCTCCACCGTAATGTGGTAGAGGTCAGGGTCATCGTAGTAGCTAATCTGTGTTTTATTGATAACGAGTCGCAGCATACGAGTCTCCGATTTGGGAGCCAAGCATACACGGTACTGGCACCGGACGTCAACTGTCGATAAAGGCCAGCAATGTTCGGATATGGTTACGCACAGAGGGGTTGTGTGCGCCAACGTCGATTAGATCACGGCGTAGGGAGCCGGTTCGGGAATCTTTCACGTACCAGTGGTTTAGAAGCGTCTCTTTGAGGGCGGAGGCAGGGCGTATTGTCCGGTCGAACTTCGACCGGGGGATGTCCCCTATCCAATCTGCCTTGTTTCGGTTACCACCCACCACAGAGAATAGTTCGTGGCCCGGAAGCCCTCCTAACGCTTCTAGGAGGTAGCCATGTCGGAAGCCTTCGATTGGTTCAGTGAACTCCACGAAGTCCCCGACCTTGAACGTGTTTGGTTGCAGTTCCTCTTTTAGCTCTGGAGCCTCCACATAGTGGCTTATGAGCGCCGGAATATGTGTGAAACCCAGATTCTTTGAGGCGTTGTAGCGGTGGATGCCATCTGTTATCTCTAGACGGTTGCCGACAGGAGAGAGTTCAATAGGAGCCAAAGGTTTGCCTTGTTCGATGTCTCTCAGGACGGCATTTAGCTTACGTTCGTCCCACACCTTCTCGGGCTTGATGTCCCGCAGAGGCACGATGTCAAACTCTTGGTAGCCGTAAAAACCTCTCTGGCGAGCCTGCTCCTGTTCACGCTTCTTATCCCGCCTGCTCCGTTGGCGAGCTACGCTCGTGTCATACTTGAAATGCTGTAGCATTCAGGGCCTCCTAAAAGTCTCCAAAAGAAGGCACATATGAACGGATTACCGGGACATCCCTGCATCTTGCAGGGCCTCTATGATGTCTTCCCCACTCTTGACACTCCGACACAAGTAGCCGTCACAAAGCTCGTGTCCTGCATTGTGTTGGAGTCGGATGGGCATGTCCCTATCCAGTATCTCATTAAGGGCGGCTACAAGGGCATCATACTCGGCAGCTTTA
>Ga0136555_1000146_pt1 | contig 27595 bp, 26 predicted proteins | sample AntRauTorckE5432_FD_104927 | JGI IMG/M metagenome (GOLD analysis project Ga0136555, IMG submission 104927) | Saline lake microbial communities from Rauer Islands, Antarctica - Metagenome Torckler E5 #432 | ecosystem: Environmental > Aquatic > Non-marine Saline and Alkaline > Saline | place...
AAAAGTTTGGTGGGGGAGGTGGTGAAAAATTCAATATGGCCGCCAGGAAAATCTTCATTGCGGGACATCCTCACTTTCCCATCACGAGTGATCTTTTCACACACACTCACTCACACACACACACATGTAAGTACGCAGTGTTCTATTCAATGAACTAACGCTTGCTTGAATCATTGCCCCCTACCACTCATGCACATCTCAGTACAGTCAGGTATATGGCTGGCTGATACCACACGCATGCGTCATCCCCATGTCCGCTCCGCAATGAGGGATATGTAAGTCCAATGACTCCGTGTTGTAGCCATCCATTATTGTGTTGCAATACATGTAGTACGCACACACACACACACACAATCTCGTGTACACGTCCACACAAAACTTCTACAGAAGGTGTCTTCACAGCTTACATCTAACAATGCTTCAGCCCATGTGCCTATGAGCTGTATTTTTTGTGTCACAAAGGACCACAAGTCAAATTTCTTTTTTTTTGGAAAAGCGAGCCTCCCGTTTCCAAAAAAAAAGTTTGGTGGGGGAGGTGTCGAAAAATTCAATATGGCCGTCAGGAAAATATGGCGGAGGGACATCCTCAGGCATATTGGACTTTTCGGAAAGTCACGGACACTCGCCTCCCACGTGGCACAGCTTTCTGGCCTTCGTGCACACGATCCGTCTTGCGCGCCGGAATGCTGTGCGTCCAAACGTAGCGTGCCTCATCACTCAGAAGCGCGGCGGAACCAATACGCAAGTATTGTTCGTGAGGTACACAGCCGCCACGCGCAAAACGCATGCACGCACCACTGCCTAGACTCACAGTAACAATATGGTCACTGAAGGCTTGTGGTTGGTCGATGTGTGCTGCAATGCCTTGACCTACCAGGTACTCGTTGACAATCACTTGGTCGAAGTATGTAGGCGTGGAGGAGCACTGTGATGTGCACACGTCCGGAAGAAAAAAGGCCTGTAGCTCAGCGGCCAACTCACGCAATGGAGCTGGCAACGGTTGAATGGCCTCTTTGGTCACAGTCTTGCTCTGGTAGTTGTACTGACACCCGTAGTGTTGTGTTCTACGACGCAAGGCGGAACTCCACGGCTGCGCGTCGAGCCAATGCAGCAAGGTTCGTTGCTTTTCTGCGCATAGAAAATGATTGACGTACACTAAGCCCTTCACATGTGCATCTAGTATGCCTACGCGCTTTAACTGATTATCAGTAGGTTGATCTGTTAGCAGTGTTTGCTTGCGTCGCTTGTATCGTTTGTCAAGGCTTCCAGCCTGACTGGACGGTGACTCTGTAGCTGAAGCTAGATCTTTGACCTCACTAATGTCCGAGGCTGAACGTTTAGACATGTGCTCAGTCGCAATTTCAGTTACAGTCGCAGTACAACGTGATTGCAGTGAATGAATAATGCTTTTTTCTTTGATGAGAAAGAGAGAGATCTGAAAATGTACATACAGAGATACAGTACAGTACAGTACACTGTAGTACAATGTGTAGCTTTTACATAACTTGTGGACAATTAATTGAGAGGTCTGCGCCCTCCACCACACTACAGTACTAAGAGATCTTTGTTTGTTCAGCGAGACAAGACCAGCCAAGAGCATGTCCGAAGCGGAAACTAAATCGAGTGTGCAGATTCAGGCATGCGTGGACCTGGACAAGCTTCGGCGCTGCTACGCACCGTGGCTGGACCACCTTACAGAGGATGACTTTTGTCTTGCCATGGACGCCTTGTTCATGAGTATGGATCCAGGAGCTACTGCTGTCATACAGATACCAGACACTACCTCCACGTTGGTGCCTTACACATTGTTGGCCAACACCATCCATCACCACACAGCACAGGGAAGTGTGACTGTGCACGATGCACTCTCTCCTCGTGGTGGAGATTGGCTTTTTCACCACTGCGATTCGCCGTGGGAGTACTTTCAACAACTGGGAAATTTTCGCCTATCTCCGTGGAACCATTGCGCCTATGAGCACAGGAAAACGTTCTTTCGCCACTTGCTTCACACACCTGTTGGCCACAGCACGGTGGTGCGAACAGCTGACAACGGAGAGGACCTTCACATCGCGTACATTGACGACTGCGATGTAGGGCCCATGCTGTACAGAAAACCCACCCACAGTTAATATGTACCAAGGTTAAGAGTGAAAATCCTTTGAGGATAAATTGTCAAAATTGATCACATGTCAAATTTCTTTTTTTTTGGAAAAGCGAGCCTCGGTTTTCCAAAAAAAAAGTTTGGTGGGGGAGGTGGTGAAAAATTCAATATGGCCGTCAGGAAATATGGCGGCGGAACATCCTCCACCTTTTCATGAGTTGTGGCTCATTTCGTTACAGTATTCGATGGGGCACATGATGTCTGTTCACTACAGCACAGGATATGGCCACTGCCTGGGCTCAGTTGTTGGCTTTTGGTAAGACACAAGAACGTCAGAGAAGCCAGCGTAGAACGACTAACCATAAGAATAAGCGTGTGCGAGTAGCAGAGGAAGTCTTGGACAGTGTCTTGACGAGTCACCATCGTGTACGCAAAAAGCATAAACAGTACCAGGAAGTGTGCAAAAAATCCACACCTGCGGTACCCACGGTGAAAACTGTACAGAAACCATTGGTCGAAGCACACGGTAGCCAAGCTGTCGCCGTTAAACGAACGCAATCTACAAGCGTGCACACACCTGTTGCAGTGCAGCCTGTACGACGCAGACGTCAACGCAAGGCCTTTCAAGCCGTCGCATCCGTTGTTCAAGAGGCAGAGTACAGTACCGCGCAACCCCCCTGTGGCAGCGAACTGAGGTTTGTAGGGTCAGACCAACTGGTGACTGAACTGAACCTGTGGGTGCGCAAGCGTGCCACTTCTAGGCCGGATGCTCTGCCTATCTACGTGGTGCGTGGACCGCACGGCTGCGGGAAAAGCACTCTGGTCCAACATGTAGCACACAAGCTGCGCGCAGACGTGCAGTCGCTGCACCCGGCTATGTGCACTGGCGAAGAGGATTGTCACACAAAACTCAATCAGCTAGTGCGTGTTCACCGTCTCAAGAACCAAGAAGGCTTTCGCATAGTCATACTCAAACACTGGACCAGCATCAAGCCCGCCATAAGGTGGTTGGCTTCCTACGTGAAAGCTTACCTGGGATCTCACCAGTCCGCTTCTGCACCAGACGCTCTGTACTGGCCTCCATCAGCTATAGTGGTCACCTGTGTGCAGTTACAAGAAGGGTTGCGTGCACCACGACTTTGGGCCTCCGACAAGCTGTGTGCAGGCCGCGTGACCCTTATGCACTCGCTATCGGTCAGCCAGTTGAAGCAAATTGCCGCGCAATGGCGGACTGTACAGGCGGCGCCAGAGACCGACGCCACTGTCGACCTGGACCAGGCTTGCGCAGCCAGTTCCGGCAATGCGTATCGCCTCTGGCAAAGTATGAGAGGCTTCGGTGACGGTAGCGACCACACCAACGCTTCCAATTACTTACAGCTTTGCTACCGTGTGGGTCTACCGCTAGCACAGTACATGAACACAGTAGCACCTTCTGTTCAGCTTGATGAGGCGCGTCCTGTGGCGGTTTCGGCGCTGGAAAAGGATCAACAAAACAGAGACTACCTAGAGACCCTGTTTGAATACGGTCCACAGGGTTTCAAGCGCACCACGAAACCTGAACTGAAAGAGGCGTCCAGTGAATACTACCGGCTGGAACGCTTAGCTGATTGGTCTGACACGTTCAGTGGCTGGAACCAACTCTTGGACACAAGCACAGACGTGGAAACTAAACTCGGCTTGGCCTATTGGGCCAAGCTGTGTTTGGGAGGTGAACTCTCATCTCTCTGCACTCAGTCGCGGTTTCTCAATCAAGTGCCTAGAGCAGAGTTGCGCAGACCGTTCGTGCCACCCCTCACCTTCCAGCGCAAAGTTATAGACTTCAGTCATGGAACATGCTACCGCAGAGAAGAGGCCGATTTCGTGGAACAATTGGAGGAGCTGAAGGCAAGTGCTAGCAAAGGGCGTAAGTTAGTCTTGAGTTAAAAGGTACATGTACTGTACCAGTACGTAAAAGCTGTAAGAAGAAACGTAGTGATTGTGTGTGAGCGTGCCAGATCAACTTCTGGTAATGTCTTGGATGTGGAGCTTAGACCAGAATAAACCCGCAGCAAAGCCCTCACCGTCGGAAACGAAAACTTCCGTAGGTCCGTATTTCAGTACACATGCCGAACCACCGGTCAATGCAGAAGGCGAGCAGTTCACGCTGAGCTTGGACCACGCATGGATGGAGGCAGAGGGATACGCATTCTCGAAGCACCACCACGCGATCGTCCGTTGTACCTTGGGCCGATGCGTGTGGCACGAACAACAGGGAGGTTGGAACTTTGAGTACTTGCGGCATGGACGCGTGGAGGGTTACATCAGTCCAGTAGCTTGGTACGCTATGAGGCACCTGTGGAACATGAATTTGCTGGTGAGCGACAACGAGTTGGATGCCGGTGCTGAGGATGTCCCGCCTGCCACGGAATTAGATACACTCGGATTATGGCGGGCGGACTATGTGGCCAATGCTACTCATCAACAAGTGCAGGCCTTACGGTTACTGAACGCACGTCTCGCGTCTCTGTGGGAACACATTGAAGCCCAGTTGTGCGGTAACTAATCACCGTAGAGCCGCGGAAATGAACCGTTTGCGCAAACGCATGGTGGTGGACAGTGAGGACGAGGACGAGGACGAAGTGGAAGACGAGGGCAAGGGTGAAGACCAAGAAGACGGTTCGAAAGCCGTACTTGTACTCAGTCACCCTTCCGAACCAGAACCTGCAGCAGAACCTGAAGAGACGGTGCATACACACAGCCGCAGGCACGGCCACAAGCACAAGAAGCACCGCAAACATCGCAAGCACCGCAAACACCACCGTCACCGCGCTCAGGCCTTCGTCGACGACGCGGCGCAGTGTGCGGACGGTGGTGAGGAAGACGAAGAAGAAGACGAAGCAGATGATGTGGCGCTTGGAAACCATGACCTGAGATTCATTGCCGCGGAATCAGAGCCGGAAGAAGCAGAAGATGCAGAAGACGAGAGGGCTCCACCTCATCAATACCAATTTGAGCAGCAAATGGCGGAGGATACCGCGATGGAAGAAGCGTTGTTTGCGAGAGTGCAACAAGTGGAAGCAGCCCATAAAAAGGCGAAGGTGTGTGGAAAACGCAAACCTAAAGCCAGTGAGAATGAAGAGACCACAGCTGAGAAGAAACATAAGAAAGACCCAGCAGTGGAACGTGAACAAGCCTTACAGCTGGAGGAGCCAGTGTGGTTCCGCTCACCTGTTGTACCTACCGTGGCTAAAGGCAGTGGCATGTTGAAGTTCAGCGTGACCCACCCTGAAACATGCAGTCAGGTCGAAAGCTATAGGCCGACTGGTGACGAAAAAGAACAATTGGCACGTCTGCATGTCAAGGAGACGCAGCTGTTCCAACAGCTACTCGAGCTGCTGAAGCCTAACGACACTCAAGTGTTGCACGTGCACCTGTCGCGCGAAGGTTTGCATGTGCAAATGGGCGCTCCACATGAAGGTATGCGACGCATCACGTTCGGTCGTCGTACCGCGTTCACGGGCTTCCAGTGGAATCCACGATCAGGAGCCTCATCAGGAGATAAAGCAGGAGGAGCCTCGTTAGTCTCTGAACACATCTTCTGGTTTCAGGCCAAAGCCTTCATCAAATTGTTTCAAAACTCGTCCAGCACCAGAAGATTCGAGATCCACATTGTCGACTCTGAATGGACGGTCAAGGAGTACGGTGGCCACGCCAAGAGTCAACGTCTTTTGTCTTCCAGACATCTTAATGCCATCGATGGTACCGTGGATGACATCTGCGCTACACAGCTGAAGAAAATAGAGCATCTGGTGACTCTCTCCTTGGAAGCTCAAGAGTTCAAGCGGTGTGTGTCGAACCTCGACAAGCAGTGTGGCCTATCTTTGGAGTGTCCTGTACCTAATAGCACTAGTAGTAGCGACAACGGCAGCCAGAGTACCAGGTTACAGTTCACTTCAGCAGATCACTTATCTGGTGCGGGACATACCTGCTACTTGACCTTAAGCCAGACAGACGCACAGCGTCTTCAGAAATTTTTAGTGGATGAGCAGGAAACCGACCCGGCCGACCTAGACAACTTCGTACTGGGCTACAAGTTCGACTTCTTATCCAGCGTTCTGGGCCTGGCAGCTGCAGCCGTAAGACATAGCAGCAATCACCACGTGTATCTCACGTTTACCGACACGTCAGACGTGCTACACATCAGAGTGCCTGTGAAGCTCACCAAAATGAGCGACACAGCTCACCAAGCGTGCGCGGACACCAACGTAGAATTTTGGGTGTTGCCGTTGTCCAAAGCTGTCTAACTTCTTCACGCAAAACATGAAATGTAAGATCGTGGAACCAGTTGACACAAAAAATGTACCAATCACATGAAGTAGAAACAAAAAGTAGCTCGAAAGTCTCTTGTTCGTTTCATCATGTCTGAAGGTATATGGCTGGCGGGCGTAACCGTAGCGGCCACCTTGGCTGTAATCTTTCTAGTTTTGTACATTCGAGAGGCGTACTTGCACCATCAGTGTCAGCAGGGGCAGGTCGTTGCGGTCGTACCTGGCTATGGAGTGGGTAGACAGCCAGGTAACTACGACGACTTTACACTCAATAGATATGTGATCGAGCCCAGAGACATAGTGGGTGATCCAGCCACTGGTAAAGTCACGGACACGGTCAACGTCATCAGTGGTGTACACGTCAGCCAAGTCTTGTACCGAATGGAACAAGCTGACGGTACGGGCACAGGGGACGTACTGTACGTAGACTACCAACGCAATAGGCTCTATGTATTGGCCGCGGGTGGCAACATCAGCGGAGCTGTCCTATCCCCCGTGGTAGCTAGTGCCAAAGAAACGGACGGAGCTCAACTGGAGTACGAAGCTGTACTAGGCTTTGCCAACCCCGAGAGCGACGTGGAAGACCAAGTGTACGTGAAATGGCTCCCTTCGCAAGATACAGAGACAGGCACGTTTATAGTCAATGCTGACGAAGCCACCATCAAGCAACAATTCAAAGCCAGGCTGCTCAACATCACGCATGTGGGAGAACTCACCCAGCAAACCATCTGAAGCGTGCATAGCGTGTTTTGAAAATAAACGTCACGTGACTATGAAAACTTATGGTGTCATTATGACAGTGAGATTGGTCTGAGACACAAGTACGCACACGCACACACACACACACACACACACACACAGACAAAGACCTTCCAAAACTAATTATGAGCCAGAAACATAATTCACCCGACCAGGGTAAGGTACTCAACCGCCGCCGATCACGCAGTCGCGACCGCCACGAAGATGCGCGTCGTCGCAGAGAACGATCGCTGTCCCCCATGCGCCAAACCTTGGCGCGCTGGACACCGGTGCTGTCTAACCCCCCGAAGCACATGAACAACACTACACGCATGCTGTTACAACAGTTTCGCAACCTAGGCGAGATGGTATACCACATGATGATGCCAAAGGAACAGCTTCAAGACATGGAAGTGGAACCGCAAACAGATCTTCATCAAGCTCAGAGCCACGAAGCTCAGAGCCACGAAGCTCAGAGCCACGAAGACAAGGAAGACGCTACACAAGCTGACGAAGATGGCGTAGATGAACCACCTCACGTGGCAGATATGGAGACGGAGGACGAAGACGATGGTGAAGACAAAACCACCTCAGCGCCGTTGAACGAAGACGATGGTGAAGGCAAAACCACCTTAGCGCCGTTGAACGAAGCTGAGGTGGACAAGCTGGTAGCACAGTCTTCCATATTGGACCTCGAAGATGACTTTTTGGACACCCTGTTCAAAGAAGGCGAAGCAAAAGAGAAAGCCAAGAAACGAGCCGAAGCAGACGCAAAAGCCCAAGCAGAGGCAAAGGCCAAAGCCCGAGCAGAGGCAAAGGCCAAAGCCCGAGCAGAGGCAAAGGCCAAAGCCCGAGCAGAGGCGGAAGCATCCAAGAAACGCGCCCAAGCAGAAGCAAAGGCAAAAGCCCGAGCAGAGGCCCAGCGTAAAGCCCAAGCAGAGGCGGAAGCATCCAAGAAACGCGCCCAAGCAAAAGCCCAAGTAGAGGCGGAAGCAGCCAAGAAACGTGCCCAAGCAGAGGTTGAAGCAGCCAAGAAACTCTCCGAAGCAGAGGCTCACGCCAAAGCCCAAGCAGATGCTGAAGCAGCCAGTAGAGCTTGGGAGGATGCGGAAGCTCACGCCAAAGCCCAAGCAGATGCTGAAGCTCAGCGTAAAGACCACGCGGAGGCAGAAGTCAAACGCAAAGCTACGGAGGAGAAGATACGCAAGGCCGAGGAAAAGCTAAAGTACGCCAAAGCCAAAGCAGATGCTGAAGCAGCCAGTAGAGCTCGGGAGGAGGCGGAAGCTCAGCGTAAAGACCAAGAGGAGGCAGAAGCCAGACGCAAAGCTACAGAGGAGAAGATCCGCAAGGCCGAGGAAAAGATACAGTTGCGTCAGCAACAACGACAGAAGCAACAAGAAATGGCTGAGAAGCAAAAGAAGCAAGCTGAGCAAGCCGAACTTCAGAAGCGTGCAGAAGCAGCCGAGGCTGAACGTAAAATGCAACGACAGAGACAGCGTCAGAAAGCAGCCCAAGGCAGCAGTAGCAGTAGCAGTAGTAGTAGTAGTAGTAGCAGCAGTAGCATTGTGCGGAAGCGCAAGAAGGTGAAGGCCAAGGTCCAGACCAAGAAAAGCATGGGACTTGTGGTGTCGGCTTTATCCAATCACATTCGCACTATCGTGGGCAACCTGGCTAGCACAGGTACTACAGATGATCATCTCATCACGCTTATGGTGTATCTGACCAGCAGCGAGCAGCATAGTTACGAAGGATACCAAACTTTCCTGCAGGACTTGCCGCCAGGTTTCAGCACCGCACAAGGCTACAGCGAACGCCGTTACACGGATGACGCTGAACGACTACGCATGTTGCCAGAGAAACAAACACGCAAAGCCGCGCGCTTCATTCACACCACATACATGATGAATTGAATACACTAACACTTTGACAGTACATGTACTGTACAGTCCACATTACACTACATTTTGCGTTGTACTTTCCACACTACCACTGCGGTCAATATCACTGCAACCACAATCACGCTCACCAATACCGCGATTTGAACAGTAGAAAGTCCACCGTCCTCTACAATACCAGCCACTGATATGCCGGACTCCGCCGCCGCCGCCGCCGCCGCCGCAGCTGCGACTTCAGGACCTTGGATCCGCAAATAACGAGCTACGCGATTGCTCCACGCGCCGAACTCGTCTTTCACACGTATAATCACCACCACTTCACGAGTCTTCAGTGCAGTCGCACGGTTCGTGTACGTTAACCGACGCAAGGCAAACTGATAGTTCGACGGTGTATCCTCGTTCTCGAACACGAGCACACCCTCGGAGTTACTACTTACGGAAAGAATGTCCGTATTGGATAGCTCCAACACATCTTCAGATGCGTCATAGTTGTATAAAGTCACTTCGGCCTGAGACAAGTTCGAATCCACATCCACAATGCTCATCGTGTTGGTCAGAAATATGGTCTCGCCTGGAGTAACATAGGTAATGGGAGTGGTCTCGAGCCCGCTCACCACAGGGGATTGTCTGGCCATAGTGCGTGCTAAGGTCGTCGTTATACCAGTGTTGAAATCTCCCACTTCTATCGAAAACGTCTTAGGCCACGTTGCAGGATTCCCACTAGTGTGCGAATACTTCACGTTATTCAACCACGTGCGGTAGGTAGAAGCCACCGTAGATGACGCAATAGACATCCCTTGACTAATCAAAGCTGTACCACCACCCATTTCTATGGTTAGTTCACCCGCCACACCATTGCTGTACGCTGTTCTTAGCACAGCAGAGTTCCAGAAATTGGAAGAACTGAAGGTCGTGGTAAAACCAGTACAAAAGCCGCTGTGATTCTCCGGATCGTCCATAAAAGCCTGAAGCGCCGCCACCATGCCGGCTCCCGTAAACGTGTACCGATACGTTCCATCCATCAGGTCTTCAGCAGCAGCCGTCGTATGTTGAGTGCGCGGGGAATTATACGCCTGGGAGGTCAGCGCACCGCTATTCTGACTGGAAAAATAAACAGAGGCGGGGAAATTGTCTCCAGCTTCCTCTGCTCGATACGAAGAGCCAGAGCCGTACACCATACGCTCCACTACAAACGTCCAGGTCACAGCAGTCACTGTACCACCACCTCTGGGAATCACATCGACAGGTAAAGTCCATATGATAATGGTATCAGCAGTACTATTACCATCAAACGCCAGTGGAAGCCAATTAGGGCTGCCGGTCCAAGCCACATAAGGGTCTGAAGGTGATACAAGATATCCCCTGTCACGGATATCGGCGAAAGAGTCTTGAACGGTTTTATACTCCACCGTACCAGTCACAGCACTTTCTAGACTGATCAAATCGCCGTCTTCGTGACCTGCCGTGATCTTCACCTCGGCAAAATTCACTGTTGGTTCAAGATCATCCACCTCCAAAGCGCCCGCCACCAGACCCTCATTTATTGTAGAGTTCCAGTAACTCTCCGTACCACTGTTATTGTCGGTCCAGGGCATGATACAATTCAACCCAGCCGCACCACACTAACTCGAACTCTCAGTCAAGGGTCAAAACTCAAACGTATTTTCTTACTGTGGGTCCAGTATGTTTTAGATTAAGGTGTACACCATAGACCTCACACATATTCACTGTATCATGACATAAAGAAAGACACGTGGAAGAATCAACATAGAACACCATGTCCGTAGTTATTTCCGACAGCAACAGCGGTGAGGAAAGTTACTGGCTTCCGGCTAACAACAAAGGTGATGTAGCAGGCGGCTTAAACATCAGCGACGGGGGAAATGATTTGGGGAATGGTACCATCTCCATTACCACAGGCTTTGAAACAGGCGATGAAATTAAACTACCGTCTGCCATTGACACCACACCGGTGCAATACACATTATCCATCCCATACAATAGTACCAAGTGGAGGTATCTAGGGACTATGGAGTCCAATGGTGGTATGTACACACAAGCTTTTAGTCTTTACTATGACTTTGTGGATACAGCCGTCTTTGGCCACCAAGACTCTCGCTCCTTGTATGCCGTGATGAATTTGGCCACCAATGCCTTGCCCTCCAATGTGACCATAGCTTCTGCTACATGGTCGTTTACAATAACTACAATCGCGGGTGCCAACACCGACGAACAAATTCACTTCTACAGTCTAGACTCTGGTAGCAACGGATCGCAAACGTTCACTACACCCACCACCTTACTTGGCGCTGTAAATAACCCACAGGTATCAGGTTCGTTTACCATAGAGTTTAGTGGGTCGGCTCTGGTTACGGCACTGCAAAACTTTGTGAATAATCCTAGTGGATTCCCAGGCTTTCTCATGCGCTTTGCAGAACTTCGTACCGTTGGCCCCGCAGTCCCCAATGCACCCATGGGAGTGGTAGCAACAACAGCTAGAGAACCGGAGGATCTTTTTGACAATTGGCCGAGCACAAGTTCAGTTTTAACGGTCACTATCAGTGCAGCAAGCAGCTATGCCTCACAGGCACTCACTATGTGGAGCGGCCAAAACGCACTCAACTGGACTGCCACCTTCAACTCCGCTTACTACACCAACACTTCAGGGAACCCGGCCACATGGCCGAAAACTATCAACTTCAGCGTGGGAAATGCCACCACGAACACCTACAACTCAACCTTCAGTCGGACTATGAACCGGCAGTTACCGGTGGTCAGTAGCATGGAAACAGATCCTATCATCTTTTACAAAGACTATACACAAATCACCATCTCCCAAACTGTGGTGATCAGCGACATAGACACCAACGTGCAAGCTGTGGAAGTCACTCTCGCGCCCTTCTTTATCCTGGAAGACACATTGGAACTGGAAAACACAGCCTTTACCACCACTTTCAGCGAAGGTGTACTTCTAATCTCGAACATAGACACTCCGGCTGCCCACCAAACGGCCTTGCGTAAGGTCACGTACACAAATCACTCTACGCAGCGCACCACCACAGAACGAACACTGTCCGTAAGGGTCCAAGATATCGATGATCAATGGAGCAACACAGTGAGTCGCAAACTGATGATGTCTTCTGAACTATCTCCGACCTCGGCGAGCGATACTGCTGCTGCTGCTGCTGCGAGTGCAGCCGATGCAACTGGGGCGGAAAGAGGTGTAACACATGGTGAAATGGCATTAATTTTAGGTGGCATAATAGTCTTCATGGTATTGGTGGCCATTATTCTTGTCGTACTCAAACGAAAAGGAAAAATTTGAATTCAAATTCAGGTTTGTTCCTGATCCTGTGCCTTGAGTTTCATGCGTTCCTCGTAAGGTTTGCTGTGGTAAGTACCATTGGCACGCATGATGATCATAAAGACCATGGTACACACTACAAAGACCGTGAGCGAAAGCTGAAGGTAACCCCAAATGGAGCCGGAGGGCGCAATAGTCTCGTCACTCATTGGGAACTTGGAACTGGATGGAAGGACTGTGATACTGCCTTTTTTCTTTTACATAGGTGCACAGCATTTGAACGTATTCAGACGTAAGAAAAAAGACAGTGACACTACAGCTCCTTCAAAACGCAAGTTAAACAAACAGCTCCAAACAGTCGAACATGAACTGGACCACGGTCTTGGTCTCCATCCTGGTGCTAGGTGCTGCAGGCACTTTGGCCTTGCTGCATTATCAAAACGAGGTGGAGGTGCGTAACATGTACGAGCGTGAAACCGCGGAGTACGTACAACGCTGTAAACAGGCACAGGAAAACGGGGAGTCACAACCCAAGTGTCCAAACCACTGGTCTGTAGAAATGCAACAAGTGGTACACGCCGCTTTTAACACTGACGTCTCAGAAACCACAACAGGCGAACAGACGGACACGAGCAAGGCGTACGAATCTGGCACTGGCTCTAGGTCTGAGGCTGAAGCGTTAGGACCCGGACCTTGGTTGCCCATTGCGCGTACCAGAAGACGTGAGCGCAGGCTTGTACGGAGTCCACCAGCCAGGCGACGTCGACGAAAAAGACGACCTACGGAGCGGGAAAGACCCACTGATGTTATGTACGAGGTGTTGCGGACTACCCCTGCTGAGTGAGAGTGGGCCCGACCCAGTCAGTAAAAAATTTCTAAAGTGTGACTCGATTATGAAAAAAAAAACTTGACGTGAACAGGAAAGAAATCCTCACTGAGTTTATCACTCGACCTCGAACTGGTCTTTGTAAATCTCGCAGCGTTTATCTTAAGTCACTGTAACCTTTCACCTTTCTACCATGCCAAGGAAAGCTAGATCTCGTTCTCGGTCCAGGAGTAAGGGGAGGGGCAAGGCCAAGCCTAAGCGTGCACTGACCGCTTACCAGAAGCACATCAAGAAGTACATCAAGAAGGCCCCCAAGACCATTGCGCCTAGATCACGTATGCGCTGGGCGGCTGCCATGTGGAATGGCAAGGGCAAGAAGGCCTCGCATCTGGTGCGCTCACGCTCTCGCAATCCCTCCAAGGGCAGCCGCTCTCGCTCTCGCTCTCGCTCTCGCTCTAAGCCTAAGCGCAAGGTGGCCAAGCGCAAGGTGGCCAAGCGCAAGCCTTCCAAGGCGCGCAGCCGCTCTCGCTCTAAGCCTAAGCGCAAGGTCGCCAAGCGCAAGGCTACCAAGGCGCGCAGCCGCTCTCGCTCTCGCTCCCGCTCTCGCAAGACCAAGGGCAAGCCTAAGCGCAAGCTGAGCTCTTACAACCGCTTCGTGAAGAAGAACCGCAAGCAGGGTAAGTCCATGAAGGCTTGTGCTGCTGCCTGGGGCAAGCTGAGCGCTGCTGCCAAAAAGAAGCACTAAGTCAGACAGGCAGTGTGAAATATCACTTCTGCGACTCACCAGCTCAGACTCTACACAAACTGCACTAGTGTCAAGAACAACGTCACTTGCGTGCAACAATAAAAAGCTGCACTTGTGAATCCACATTGTGTTTGTGTGCGTGTCTTTCGGTGTGTGCATGTATTGGGCATAACGGTATGGGTAAACGTAAACGGCACAACAGAGGAGAGCACAGTCAGACTACATGTGAAGATACACAAGCTGTTGATAGTGAGGTTTCTGATGGTGCCTCTGCCTCCGCCATAGCTGTACACAATGGTTTGCTATGGCAAATGGAAGAGAAATGGTCTGCAGACACGCATCCAGAAGCTAAAGATGCTAACCCTGTGCCGTGCTGGCATTTCCAATGCACACTTCGCTTACCCCTGTTCCTCACGTTCAGTACGTGGAAACGTCATGGGTACGCGTTATCTGACGTTTTGCGCACCTTGAAGGATTGTACCAGTCGTCAACTGTGGCATTTGGCCATTACGTTTGGTATCTTACCTACTTACAACGTGGTCAAGCCTTCTTTCGAAACACTGGAAAGTGTGTCGCTCTCATCTAAAGCCATTATTATTCAGAAAATCACACATCACTTAAAGAAACCACAGTGGGAAGGCTTTTTCAACCAGCAATCCGTGCTGGACACTGAACTGCTGCAACACGTGCCTCCCATACCCAGACACACCGTGACAGTAGCCTGGTACCGCGAGCTGCGCCAAAATCTACCTTACGAACGTAGTCTGCTGACCCCATTGTTCGTGAAAAAAGTCTACAGGTGGAAAGGTGTACATTGGATACCACTGTACATTGACCGCGGCGCCATCTGTATGAACCGGGTGGTCACCCCATACGCTTTCGAAAGGGCCACCTTTGCGCCTTTAACTTGGACTACACGTCCGTATCGCGTGTTCGACATGGAATCACAACAACTATGGCTCACAGTGGAAGAATGTTGCGTAGTAGTGCCAACGAAATCACTACATTGATTTGCACAGTGCAATACGTTTTGACAGCACCATCCTGTACTTCGTTCATTCGATATCCTTTATTAAGTCACATACACCCACGCAGCCCCTGTAAAGGTAGGCCCCTCCTCCTCCACCCCCACAGCCAACGTAGTTCCATTGTAGGACAGTGCTAGCGCATCTGCCACCTCCGAGCCAGGATCTGCATCCTCGGGTCTGAACTTGCCGCCGTAAAGCGCGAACCCGTCTCCAGTATCTAGGTAGGCCCACAGTGCCCCGTTGTCCGCATCGTCGTTCCTGGCAGCCACCACCATCACTCTCGCATCACCAGACAAACCTACAGCGTACCCGAAGTGCGCGGTTCCACTGTTCAGCACCTTGTCATCAGGCGGTGTGAACTTGTTTTCTTGGCCCCACGTGGTACCGTTACGTCGGAAGACCCACACTGCACCCACATACCCGGTGTCCCCATACCCACCGCTGATCAGGGTGTTTCCATCCGCGGACAGCGCTATCGACGCTCCCTGGCGCTGACTGGTGTCTAAGGCTTCGCCCACCAACTTGGCCTGAGGCGACCATGTGGTACCACTACGCGTGAAGATCCACACCGCTCCGGTGTTGCTGCTGTCACCATATCCCGCGCTGGCCAGCGTGTTTCCGTCCGCGGACAGCGCCACCGCAGAACCTTGGAACTGATCGTTTGCCGTCGGAGTACCCACCAGCTTTAAACCCTGTTGCTCCCAGGCCCCTGTTTCGTCGCGCGTGAAGACCCACACCGCCCCTGTCTGGCTGACGGCCGCCCCGTCGAGCCGCCCACCGCTGGCCAGCGTGTTCCCATCCGCGGATAGCGCCACTGAGTAGCCTTGAAGCTGAAAGGTAGTTGTGGGTGTACCCACCAGCTTGCCACCCTGCTGCGTCCATTCTCCTGCTTCGTTGCGCGTAAAGATCCACACCGCACCCGTGCTGGTGGTGTCGATATACGCCCCGCTGGCCAGCGTATTTCCATCCGCAGACAGCGCCACTGAGAAGCCTTGACGCTGGTTATTTCCTGGCGTGTCACAAATTAACTTGGAACCCTGCGGCGTCCAGTCTCCTGTACCATTGCGCGTGAAGATCCACACCGCGCCCGTGTTGGTATCATCGCCGTATCCCCCGCTGGCCAGTGTGGTACCGTCCGCAGACAGCGCCACTGAACGCCCTTGGCCCTGGCTGGCTGCCGCCACTTCACCCACCAGCTTGGAGCCCTGTAGTTTGTATTCCAGGGACAAGAGCACCGGAGCGTCGGCTTCGGTTTCGGCCACGCTCGCACCCACAGCAGTCTCAGACGCCACCGTTGTAGCGGACGTGGCATCCGCAGCATCAGACTCAGCGTCAGCCTCAGCTTCCGCTTTGGCTTGGGGTTTACCATAGAGCACGCCCAACACGATAGCCATTACCACCACGCCGACTACCGCAAACACAATTATGGCTTTTTGCCAGGCTGGCATGATTAGGGTAAAGGGTGAACGTTTATTTTCAGATCTCTGTATTAAAATACGCCCGCGTGGCTCTAAACTTCACTAACTTTCGCCTCAGTGTTTGTAGCCACTTTTCGAAAGTTGTTTTCCACGAAAAATGTACGTCGTGAAATTCCATTTCCGGCACCGTACACGTATGATCGTCTAGTGCAATGGTTACACGGTCTTCTTCTGAAGAACTCGGTTGGCTATAATTGTCCAGTGCAATTGGTACACAAGCCGGTAGGCTATGCTTGTCATCTTTTGAAGCCGGTAGGCTGTGATTGTCCAGCACAATGGTTACACCGTCCTCTTCTGAATCCGATAGGCTATCCTCTTCTGAAGCCGGTAAACTATCCTGTTCTGAAGCTGGTGTGTCAAGCTCTTGCACAGCTGATGGATCTGTTACGGGGGTCTTTTCAGACGTTGTGGCTTTGCATGATCTATAGAATGGCGAAGACCTTAAGTTCGGCGAAGAAAACTGAGGTTTAAAGGGAACTTCCGTCACACTATGTGCCATTTGTAGGACCTCAATGCCAGCTGCTGTGGGGCTCTTTGAACACGTGCAGTAGCTATATAGTGCATACAGATATAGAAGTGTGGCTACAAGTGCCACTGCAACATTCCGATTGGAGTGTTGATGGTGTAAACTGTTTCGCTGGTCCAATTGTCGCTTGCGGAATTGTTGGTCACGCAATTGTCGCTCGCGCACTTTGCTCGTGACGAAGATTTGGCGCACCATGATGGCTAATGACTTTTCGTTTTGTGCTTCTTTATGGACGCCTGCAAAAATCCGTACGGTTCTCAACAATGGTCTCTATGTTAACGTGTGCCCTTTATTGTAAGCTTTGTTGTCTTTGCTGCAAGCGTTCACGCATTCCCATGAGCTGTTCTTCTTGACTCACGACATCTTGATGCCAAGATAACATAGAGGTAGAAGTCGGAGTGGCTGGTAAATTACTAAGCGTGACACTGTTTGCGTCATGATCTGCGGGCCACAGGCCTGACGTTTGCATGTTTCCACCATTCAAATGCCTGAGAAACGATTCGGGAGTATCCACACCTGAGCTTGTGTTGGTCAGATGATCCACTGCTGTGGCTGGCAGCTGCAAACTCGAGCCACGGTGTCTCAGGTCCGTTTCGCACGTGGATAGCAAAGTGGTCAGGGTTGGTGGGGTTTGAACGTGCGCGGGTTCATCGTGACTGGACGTGGAGGAGCTCCCTCCACTGAGTGAAGTACGTGGTGTGTGGCCTGGTGACACGTAGCTTGAACAGTGCTGCATCACGGTGTAGGCACTTACTGGGCCCACCGGTCGCGGAGAATCGATGTGCTTAGGCTGACGGTCACGGTCACGTCGCAAATGTCTGTGTCTGGAATTATCATGGGGCTCGTGTAGAGCTTGGCGTTGTGTGTGTAACTGTTCTGAGGAGACCTGCACGGGTGCATGACGCCTTCTGTGAGTCATGGTAGCTGTAGCCGCTCTAGTTCCTGTGACAGTTTCCATGCGTTGAAACTCTGGTGCCTGTAGGCATTCGAAATCGAAGCCGTACCGGAAATGTGGTGTGGCCACCAGCATAGCACCCCAAGGTGCGCTGTGATTGCGGTGTACAATAGGCATCATGTTGACCAGCACAGGTCTGCGTGCTAAGGCCACAAAACTTAAATAATGACCCTGTAGCACACGTTCGTATGCCTTGCTCATCCACTCCCAGTCGGCCACAGCCACAAAGTGCTGAAGTTGCATGCCAGGTCTGAACCTCTCCTTGAGATGCACCAGCGCGTGACTATGACCTGAGCTCTCCTTCACCCACCAGGGATTTTGCAGCAGAAACAACGGGTTCTCGAAACTAAACAAGCACAGCTTTTGGCTCTCATGGTCTTTGTAAACCACGTGCATCTCAGAACCTAGCACACGGTCGGTGCTGATGCCTTGTTGCTCCTCGAACCATTGAATGTTGGGAGGCGGTTCCAGGATAACCAAAGGTGATCCTCCGGTCCACGCCACGTCTTCTTGCTCCTGTAGATGCCACAACTGCTCCTGCACTGCTTGATTGGGCTGACTAATGTAATGTCCATCCTTCTCATCACGGTTACCGAAACAGCCACAGCAGACATTGCGCGGGGGACTGGAGTTCGAACCACTGCTCTGGTACTCAGACTTCTCTTCAGGTTTTTGGCTAGATTTTTGGTCTGCCTTGCTGTTATGAATGTGAAGCTCCCGACAGCAACAATAATTTACTAAACCTGCAGCCTCCATCATGCGGCAGACAATCTTGATCGAAGTCCTTTTTTTCATCTGGTCTGTTGTAGACTCATAGCGCATCTAATCTTCCATCATAAATCCAGTTTGGTCATGGTTAAGAAAACATCGAGTCACTCTCAGTTTCATCTGACCTTAGCTTCTGAGTTCAAATGTCTGCAGAAAATGCCTGGTCGCCTTGGCTCATAAAAGGTGCCATTATTGTGGTGGCCATAGGCGCTTTGGCCATCCTGACCGTGGTTATTACCTACTTGGTAGTAGAATATGGACCTGATAACGAGGCCAACGAGTCACCCACTATAAATGCCAGTCTCACCACTCGTGAAAATGCCGCTGGAACTTCCCAAACGCGCAGTACAGCAGGGCTGGTAGGTTCCACGGTCAGTGTGGAAAACAGCATACGCTACAGCGAACCACCCGACATCACTGGTGCAGACGTGCAACGCGTGGTGTCATTCGTCGATCAGCTCTTTGCTACACGCAATGTAGCCTACAAAAACCAAACGGGCGAGCGTGTGAACGAAAGCTTCGCTGTGTTACCTATATACAGCTTGCCAGCGGGATACGACGCCAAAAAGAGCGGCCGTGCGGATCCTACCTGGTTTCCCACCAAAGTCAACGACGAAGGCCGCATCGTTGGCAATCCTGCCAACTACCACACGGATCCCAAAAGCGAACCTGCGCCGGTAGGCAATCGCTTTCCAGTCGTCAAGACCAGTAAAGGTGTGACCATCACCGAAACCACAGAAACCACACGTGCACCGGATTTGGCTGTGGGACTACCTAGACCAGGTTGGCAAAGCAGACATCTGCAGAAACCTACACCCGTAACAGCACCGCTGTTCAACAAAGCTGCTGAAGCAGTCTTGCCAGCCAATATTTCCTATGCTGACTACGTACCAGGCTACCGTATCCACCAAACTGGCATGAGCGGTCTCAAACACAGCTTATCAGCGCGTGAAAACTTGCTGGACGGTGATCTCCTGTACAATTTCACGTGAATGAAACCTGCAAAATTTACTGATCTCGCACGTCTGCACGACGCATGCTCCAACACGCAGGACACCCATCATGGGCGTAATGCAGAGGCTCTGCGTAGGGACAGTCACGCGTCCCACAAAGCATACACTCTGCGTCTTGACAATTGGCCAAAGCTGGATGTGTCTCGAGGCAGTCCGCGCACGACACCATATTGTCCAAAGGTTTACCGCAATCACACATACGCGGCGTGGTTTGATCGGAAACAGACATCGTACCTGTTGACTCTAGGATATTCACTGTATTTGTCCACCATTTCTGGCACTGCACGTGAAGGATTTGACAACATCTTAAAGTCTTAGTGTGTATTCTGTCAAAGACTTTTCAAATACGTTTCCACTGCTTCACGTCCGATGTAGTACTTACTTCCGACTTCGGGTGAGTGGTGTACACACAGACGCTCGAATTTGCGTAACGTCAACAGTGCCTCTTGATTTAGTAGATGTTCGCCGCAAAATTTCAAGTGGCGCAACTGCTGACAGTCCACCAGACGTGCTGCTGAAAACTCACCCTCAGTAGTCACGCTAAGTGATTCCAAGGCTTCCAGCACAGACCAATCACTGAACTCCCAGTTACACCTTTCAGGTGAAATGACTGTGAGTGAGCGCAAAGTATGCTTGGCCACGTGAGGAGACAGTATGTCTATCCAGGAACCGTGACGTGGCACGTGCGGGTTACACAGACCCCGACTGAGTCTGAGTGATAAGGTCTGCAAGCGATGGAAGTGTCTCAACCCCGTGATGTGATGGGTACTGTGAGGAGTGCTTTTGAAGTCACGCCAGTGAAGTGCGAGTGTGGTCAGCTGCGGTCCCAATGCACGTAGAGGTTCCAAACCCTCCACATGTTGCCACCTGGAGATTTCCAGATGTTCAAAATCAGACGCCTGTTCCGCCAAGGCTTGGTAGAAAGCAGCCTCAGCAGGTACGGGTGCACCGTATTTGAAAATTAAGGTGCGTAGTTTTGAACCCGGTACTACCACTCCACGCAGACTAATATTGTCCTCTGTGCCGACGAGTGGATAAACATAGGCACCATCACCTTCAAGTGTGAGACATTGTAAACTCTGTGTCACTAAGGTCGCCAGAGCCTGTCGTAAGCCCTCGCGGTCAAACATTTTGCGCGTGAGACTTAGTTCACGCAGTGCAGGTGCATGACCCTGCTTCAACCATGAGACCAGCCCAGTATAGGCACTGTAAACTCCCAGGTACAGCCTGTGTAAATATGGCATCCTGGGCCAGAGCTGGCAAGACATTTTGCCGGTGTTATCGGTTGAGTAGCATGCGAACAAGCGCAATGTGCGCAACTGTGACCAATCATGGTACCAGGTCAGATGCGGTGAGCTAAACGCCGCATGCCACTTATATATGGTCAAGTGGTGTAAGCGTGGCGTGTGTGGAAAGCTAGCCAGCGGCTCACACAGCCCGTACAGCTTGATGACGTAGAAAAACTCGGGTCTACCAAACAGTGTGTTGGCACTCGGACTCAAGCGTCGCAGCAGGGCATGTTCGTCCATGGTTAGATAACTGCATAGCTGCTGGACTGCGTTGAGCGTCATTTGCAGCAGTAGTGGCGGTGATGGTAGTTCCGTCATTGCCCTTCGTCTGAAAAAACAGCGGGCGCTGCTGGTCGTGGTGCTTGTATCGGCTGTACCAGAAAAGAGTTGGGACAAATAGCTTCTTTGCAGCAAGCTAAGACACAGATCAAGAAAACTGCGCCGGCCAAACACCCGAAGAGAATCCACTCTGCTTCACTGGGTCGGTGAAGTCCCATCAATGCAGACGTTTATCGGTCTAACAAAACGCGCGCTACGTGTGAAATTGTCACACATCTTACACCGAATTATTGTCAATGGACAAAATGTAACTTGCAACGCTTTATTTCCACAGCGCACCTCCCAACACACCTTGACATACACACACACATCGAAAGATACACGCACGTATTTTACACGCATGTATTCTACAAGCACGTATTCTACACGCACGTATTCACAAGACTCACAGTAGAAAAGCATGTCATCTCCACTGCGCGGCTTAGATGAGGCCAAGAGCCCTGAGCTTGACGAGGTCTCAGAGCCTATGTCTTTGGACGACGATGACGCCTCGCCTTTGAACCATGTTGTGGTGCGATTGAGGGCTTCAATACCACCTGGATCTGACGCCTGTGAGTTTGATGTGTCCGCCAAAGCGGCATTTCTCTCGAGCACCGTCAAAGCTGCCGCCGAGAGTGAAGTGGAGAACGGTGTGAAACTTGTCACAGTACCCCTAGTCCAGGTGCAGGGCTACGTACTCGCACACATCGTCGATTACCTTAAGCAACACAATGGCTCTGCACCTGCACCGCCAACGGCTCCACTGATTAGTACCGACTTGAAAGCCTGTGGTGTTAGCAGTTGGGATGCAGACTTTGTTGGACGCTTCAATGCGATGATGCTGATCCAAATCGCCAACAGCTCCAACTACATGGGTCTCACCAGTTTAATGCGTCTGTCACTGGCTGCCATTGCCGCCCGCATCAAAGGCAAAACCCCAACTGCACAACAAGAAATTCTCAATGCGAAACAAGTGCCACACAGTACCCAAAAGCCCTCTGCCAAACCCGTAGATGGGCAGGCAGTACCGTTACCGCCTCAAGCCAAGGCACAAGGTCAAGATCAGCAGCCAAAGGGTCTCAAACGGCGACGCTTGGCGTCTTTCGACGGCCCAAGCAGTAGTAGCAGCAGTAGTAGTAGCAGTAGCAGTAGCAGTAGCGGTAGTAGTACAGTGAATATGGTGGTGAGCCAGACTTGACAGAGATGAAACATTGTGAAGCTTCTGTTATTAAAGAAAGGGGTAACTTTTGTGGTTAACTTTTGGGTAACTTTTGACTACATACGAAATGTCATCTGCAGGCGTAAATTTGTACACCAGTAGTCTGGATGGGTATGATACCTTGGGTGTCCCAGTGCCTCCGAAAACGTTTGATGATATTATGGCAGAACAGGCCGGTAGCGTGTGCTCTGTGGCAGACTTAGCGCTTTACGCCTTCACTAAGGCCGAGGTGGCGCCTACAGACCCTGCGGCTGCACTAACAGCAGCTAACAGTCTCATCACTTGGATGATTGAATCCGGTTACACGTCCACTCCAGGTGACAGTGACAGCAGCGTTTTGACTCGTGTGCAGAACTTTGGTACTGGTCTTCGCAATTTCTACAATCTGAAAACGGGTGCGTTTGGCGATGACCAACATAGCACGTTGGATGCCATGGCGCGTATTGTACGTTCGGGAGACTTCTACGGACCTTCAAACACCTGGATTACTATTGTGCTGGGCCGTTTGGCGTTGAAGTACGGGACATCGTTAGGTAACACTCTGTTGCGCGCCTATCTCAACGCAGCTTTTGATGCTTGGTACGTGGAAAGACGCGACGGCTGGTGCCCTGGACTGTCGTGTTTCCATTTTGATAAAAGTGTCTGTCATAACGACGGTAGTGGAGATCCACAACTACCTGGGTATAAACCACCAGCTTACATTGGTTTTACCAATCGTGCCAAGACTTTCCAGGAAAACCGTAGATTGAGCACCGCTGACCTGGCCAAAAAGTACCAGCTGACGGACCGAGACGTGCTGGCGCGCGACGCCCTGTATGCCACGCCTGATTCACTGGTGGCGCGTGACCAGTTCATGCACTACGCCGCTATGTGTGTGTTGGATGCCTGTCGCGTGGCTTTCCCCGACGACATGCCACAACATCCTATTGATAATGCGACGCAGTACGCGGCACTGCGCGCGTCACTGCGGAGCTTAATGGGGACCAGCTTGTGGCACGAAGAGGATGGTACACCGGATCCCTGTGTGACGGCGGAGACAGCGGCGGAAAGTGCTCAGAAGCTGGCTAACTTGGCGGCGCAGTACGAATCTGGAGATCAACCCTTTCCTCCTGCTAAACGACTGGGATACTACTACCACCGCACTAAGGCGTGCAGTGTCACCGATACCATTTTCTGTAATGGTGCCGCAGTGGTGGAAGATCAAATACTAGGTTACCTCTCCGGTTGCGATCCCAGTGAAGAGCAGCGTGAAAAAGCACTGCAGTGGGGAGTGATGATGAACGAAGAGGCCGACGCCAACGCTCCGCCGTTCGGCTGTGGTTCCAGACTGGGAGGCTTGCGGTGCACTCGCGAGAACTTTACCGATGAATGGCTCTTTCTGGGCTTGAGACACGATACAGATTCGGATGGTATCTGTGTGTTAACCACTGCACAAGCCTGTGTGGCCTGGCAGCTCTACGTGGCTAATTTGCCAACCACAGACCATATGTACCAGGTCTACCGCCGCAAGCGCGACGTGCTGCTGGCCACGTTGACCCGCCTGAGTCGCTTGGTCAGCGCTGGAACAGGCGTGGGGATACCAGCCAGTTTCCGCAGCCTGAAAGCCTACCAGGGTATGCGCGAAGCTCACAATACTTCCTTAGGCTTCTCCTACTTCCAAATGTCACACACTCAAACCGCGTTGTGGACGGCTTTAGCGCTCGAGCTGGCGCGTTTGCTGGGACCTGGCGGTGCGACAGTGACCGATGTGACACATTTGAATCCTCTACTCACGAATTTCACCGACACAACCTTGCAAAAACAAACACTAACAGCCGCTCAATTGCCCACTGCACTACCTAAGTGGGCCACCTAATGACTGAGCTTAAAGTACACTCTGAAGTAAAAAACGAGACCTATCACGCTGTAAAAACCTTGATGGGGCGTAGCCCATGTGCCCAATCGCACAGCGTGAAGCGAAAAAGCAGACCACGTTCAAACAGCCAGCCTTGCGTACAGACACCCTCGTATGAGCTGGAACGCTCCTCTCATTGCTGTGGCTGTCTATCTACACACCGTTTTCGCCACCTTAGAGCGGAAGAACAAGTGCAACTCCTCAAGCTGTTAAAGACGTCAGACCCCACCAAAGTGCCTGCCGCGCTGTACCAGATGTACGTGGAAATGGCACGGTACATGCACGTGATTAAGCAGTATGACAAGTCGTCTCAGAATAGCTTGAAACATTTACAAGAGTGTTTAATGTTGCGACAAAAGAAGTACGAAAAAGAAGCACGGACACGTCACTTGATTCGCGAAGCTCACGCTCATGAACTCTCGGATGACCCTTCTGACGAACCTGGTGACGAGCCTGATGACGACCACACATCGGAAGCCAAAACCATTAATTCGGTGACTTCTCCACGACCTCCTCAGCAACCTCCTCTGGCTCTGCCTCAGCGGGAACGTCAGCGGGAACGTCAGCGGGTAAACTCCTTACCGGTATGGGGCACAGCAGTGAGTTTGGCGACTGCCAGTGCCTGGTATCGGGTGGATGCGACGGAAAGCTGTGACATAGAGGAGGAGCGCAGGCTGCGTCGCTTCGAGAGAGCGCGCCGTCGACGTCAGCGACGCCATGTGGCAGGCACGACGTAGAAAGAGCTAGGGCTTGGCGTTGAAAGTCCTCCCAGTGCTCTTGCGCATAGTTCACTACGGTTTCTGAGCTGGGAAAGGCAAAAGGTGGTACTTTCTGCCAACAGTGTTGTTGCAATTGGCAGAGAATGTAGATTTGTAAAGCTTCCGCACGCACGCTACGTTGAAGCAACGGTGGGTCCAAAGATCCTGGTGCGCATGTACTCAAGTTAGCCATGTGTGTATGCGTATGTGCAAAGGCTAGGATGTTCCGCAACCAACCGTGCAATGCAACGCGATGGGTGGGGGTGGATGTGTGTATGTTGCAGAGATCACACGTGTGAGTTGGCACAAAATAAGTATTTTTTCCTTGTAAAGTGTTGTCAGTAGATGCTGATACGCGTGTGCAGCAGAAGATAAAATCAAGGAGCAACTAGAACATCGGCCAATGGTGCTGTAGAAAAAAACAGTACATCTCAAAACTTATGGGTGTATTGTTGAGTGCATGGTTGTGTACACCACTTGATCCCTGTGTGATGTAGTTACAGGCTGTACTTTGAATACAGTTGAGAAAATGACTGAAGCCAAAGTCATTCGCATCAAATCGAACAACACGGTGAAGAACGGGTATGCTTGTCTGAGCAACTTCTGGCCGTTTGTGAAGCTAGAAGCTCAGGAAAGAGCTTACGTACAGTTCCCCGCTTTGCGGCAGAATGATGGTAGCTTCACCCTAGATGACGTCAAGTACGCTTCAGTGGAACACTACTTCCAAGCGCACAAATACAAGCACCAGCCCGACGTTTTCCGTTTGATTCGCACACAGTCCACCGCCTTGGAGGCCAAGCGTGCGAACACCAAGCAGTACCGAAAGCACAACAACCCCATCGACCTAAACGCGTGGACCGCAAAGCGCGACAGCGTCATGTTAGAAGCCTTACGCGGCAAGTTTCAGCAGAACTTACAGCTGCAGGAAGTGTTGGTCAGCACCTTTCCCAAAAAGCTCGTGGAGGCCGGTCGAGCTGACTATTGGTGTGGTGCTGACGGCAAGCTGGGTCATCTGCTCATGCAAGTGCGACAGGAGCTCATATCTGAGCAAGCTGATGATGGTGACCACGAGCCTTCTGCTAAGCGTCAGAAATTGAGCTGAAGTACATGTTAAGGGTGTGTAAGGTACATAAAAATCAGTTACAAACGCAAAGACACCGCATATTGTTTGTTGTTTCGAGGTTTTCTGGCCACGCGCTTGGTACCCGTGCGGGGTACTTGGCGGTTTCCGGCGTCGTATGTGGAGCGTTGTGAGGCAGTCATGGCGCTGACACGTGGCCTGGTCAATGAGCGTCCACTACCATTGATATATCGCACCTCAGCAGCTGGTCGTACCACTGATCTCGCAATCAACTTCTTCATACCGCCTTTGCTGCTGGGACGAGCATAGTGGCTTTCCAGCTGCTCGCACGCCGCCTGGATTTCCTGCGGTGAGACGGTGAACCATTCTTCCGTGTGTGTATGTGGATAGTCAACGTGGCGCTCTTTGCCTTTCAAGTACCCCTGAAGCTCTCGCTCCAATTCCACAGCCTTGCCCTTAGAAGTAGTGTAGCAGGCAAAAAGTGTGTAGCCATCTGGGTAATACAACAGGTAAGAATCCAAGCGCGCTCCCAAGCCACCTCTCTTGTGTTTGGTGTCCATGGGATCCACGTAGGTGCACTGCGCGCTGCCCACTTTCATGAGCACACGCGAGGTCAGGCTATCACCCGATTGCCACTGGTACGTCAACACGTACACTCCGCTCTTTTCATCCACCCGTAGATCCGCCGTATGGACAGTTTTAGAGTCCATCGTGTGGCGAATGAAGGTAGCAAGAAGACCTCAACACGCTGATTTGTTTTCTACACTCAACTTAAAAAAACAATCAGCGTGTGCAGTATGTAATAGTACATGACACCCATCAATGTGCATTACACATGGCTTCCACGTTCTTGACAATGCCCAACAAGATGTCAAGTTGAGCCTCGGAAAATCCACACTTGTAGTAGCGCTCTTGCTTGAACTCATTGTCGTCGCGACAATGGTACGACATCCAGTGCGCCCACAGCTCTAAAGGTGTTCGCGCAGTGTCGTGGCCTTTTGTGACCGCCAGTTCGGCCTCGGCTGCACTGAAACCATGTGTTCCAATCAACAAGCGCTCCAAAGGTGTCGTCATGATGGTTTTTCACGACAGTTTTGCAGGCCAATATGGGGGTTTCGGTGTCAGGTGAATAGAAAATTTTAAAGGTGACAATTGGCCACAACTCAAATTTCTTTTTTTTTGGAAAAGCGAGGCTCCCGTTTCCAAAAAAAAAGTTTGGTGGGGGAGGTGTCGAAAAATTCAATATGGCCGCCAGACAGTATGATCCCTCAGTTTGATCTCACTCCTAATGTGCACCCTGACAAGTTCTGCATACAAAATACACTCCTTCAGCGTGATCAAAGCGATATTTT
>Ga0136555_1000148_pt1 | contig 27459 bp, 23 predicted proteins | sample AntRauTorckE5432_FD_104927 | JGI IMG/M metagenome (GOLD analysis project Ga0136555, IMG submission 104927) | Saline lake microbial communities from Rauer Islands, Antarctica - Metagenome Torckler E5 #432 | ecosystem: Environmental > Aquatic > Non-marine Saline and Alkaline > Saline | place...
ATACAACACCTTGACAAACGTAGCAATTCCAATGCATGCCCATACTTATCGTTGTCCATGTCTCCCACAATTACTAAACCTAACATTATTTGGTGAAGGACAATACTTTTCCATATACGAACAGACACAAAAGCAATATATAAGTCATCTTTCTTCAACTCCTCACGATTCTTTGTCTTCAGCGATCTCTTCAATTCGCCGTTGTAATATTTCATACAGTCATCCCTGCACAGGTCAAGTATCACGCATGCCATTTGTACTTTCTTTTGATTAAACATTTCCTTGCTTTGTTGGCGGCAATAATTTATGCGTCCGGTAGGAGTTAGTATATTCTGAACGATAGTGTTGAAGTGTTCCATACTATGATTACCTATGCGATCATTTTTATTTAAAATTGATAATGCAAGTTTAACAATGACACTTTCATTTATAGGAAAACCTGTGCATATTATTAGAAAAGATGATGTAATAGGGAAATATATTGGGCATACGGATGCTATGACGAGACTTGCCCTAAATGAGGGACTCGGAAAGGTTATATTCATAGAACACACAGAACACAAAGATCAATTTGTTCGCGAATTTGACATCATAGTAGACAAATTTATTTTTGATAACCCGGGCACGCACGTAGTGTTTGTCAAACTGGACTTATTGAGGCTGCCCGCGGTGATCTGTTCGATCAGGATGATGCACCACCAAGCTACACCGAAACCGAATAAATTATCTTTATCTTTATCTTTATCTTTATAGATTAGTTATAAATACCTCCTTGGCCCGTGCCTTGGGATTTTTTGAGTTTATCGCTCGGCGACAATCTATTTTATCCACGGTGTAATTATCCTTAGTAAAATAATCGGTTACTAACGGAGTATTAGAATTAGACATCAAGAAGTTTATTCCCGCGTTGTTCAAGTCAGAACATAAATCGAAAAGTACAGAATGATGTTTAAAACCGTCTTTCAAATACGCTGTAAATGATGTCTGTTTCTCAGGTACATATGGAGGATCCATATACACAAAATCTCCTGGTTTGGCTTCAGCTATAACTTGTTGGAAATCATCTACCGCAAATGTCACGTTAGTGAGAATCTTGTTCAGTCTCTCAATGTGGTTGGAGTAAAAAATCTGAGGATTCTTGTAGTTGCCATAGGGTACATTAAAGCCATTTGGCCCTTCGCGGTATAACCCACGAAAACATGTCTTATTCAAGAAAATCATGAGAGCAGCAAGTTCCGGATCACATGTAGATAAAGATATATCCTTTTTCTTTTTATGCTCTTTGGAGAGTTCATTATATCTTTCACGTTGCCAATAATAATAACTCTCGCGGCTCGTTTTGGCTAATTCTTCGGTATCTACGTATCTTTGCGCTTTATCTAATACATTAAGAGTTGTTATAGACATATATGTACTTTTCAGACTTGATAAATGGTCTATAAGTTTCCCAGGTTCGGACTGAATAACCCAGTACATATTTATCAACATGACATTGTTGTCTGTAGCAATATAGTTGTTTACTTTCTGTTTTCCTTTTTCAACTAAGTTAAGCACCATGAGCAACACGCTCCCGCCTCCCACAAACGGTTCAATATATGTATCTATTTCTTCTGGCAATCTTGCTTTAATTTGATCCAGTGACTGTGTCTTTCCACCCACCCATTTAACCATTGGGCTAGTGTAACTGTCATTGGAACTTGCTTTTTCCGTTGTCCTCGTGATCTTAATCTTCGGTTTAGGCTTAGGTTTAAGTGGTTTGTATTTTACCTTTACATTTACTTTTACTTTTACTTTTACTTTAGGATTCGGTTTTAGATTAGGTTCTAATTTAGGTTTTTCCATAATATTCTATCTATTGTGTCATTTTAATATTGAATATCTGTATATGAGTTTAATTTCTACCCATAAGTGTAAACGAAACGGAAAAACCGTTACCGTGAGATATTTCACCACAGTTCTAGAACCCGAAGAACAGAGTGGTTATGAAACAGACACTGCTGATGAAAAAGATGTTATGAACATGATTGACTCATACCCTGGTTTAATGGAGGAGCCTAAAGAATTAGATGTGCCGCAACCAGTCATAGAGTATTTGTACGAGGTGCAACAATCATCTTATCATGATGAAGTAATGCCCGATTTTACTCCCGAGGCTTTGGCTTTGACTAAGGGGTGTCCTATTGATCTATTAAAATTAGCAGAATATGTCGGTGTTTGGGCGGACATAGACGGAATAGGTGGAGGCAATGCAGGTCTTTTTTTACCATTGTTCAAAGCAACATACAGTAATGTTCCCAGTCTCAAAAGTTTGGCAGCCACCGTGGTCAAACAAGAAGAGGAACTGGAAGGTTTAGACGCTGGACAGATTGGCAAAAAAATACCAATAAGCCTGGCCCGGGAGATGGGATTGACTAAAAAATGATCGTCCGCATTATATCAAGTATGGATCTCACACTCAAACTCACTCTTGAAGGTAATCTAATTAACAAAATTTGGCCCGGTCATGATTTTGATGACAGTAAGCTAGTAAGTAACGATGAAATTTTTGAAGAGACAGGAGGTTTCCTCAAAAATGTCACGCATGATGATGATGATACGGTGGTGGTCTACAAAACATACGATCATCACAATAATCCCATTGTTACTACCCGGTTTAATAGTGATGGCGAAATTAGTGACACTGTACTTGACTGGTCCCGCACAAAGTACCAAGCACCATCGTTACTCTGCAACAAACTTTCAAGTAAAAAAATTGAACAATGCGATTATGTAATGTCTACACTCAAGCATGCTTGGTATTCATATATGGCTGCAACTAGAAACGGTTGTTATTATTACAGCACTCCACAGGGTAACAAAGTTACAGTCACTGAGGTGTCTGATTTTATAACTAAATCTAATTTTCCGGATACTAAGTATGTAGGACTAGTAACAGAATATATTGGTTGTGATTCTATTAAAAGACAAAAAAACAAACGGCTGGCCTAAATACATTTTTTACATTTATATTTACCATTTGGGCATAAATAATCTCTGGATCTGACCATCTCTGATCCGGTCACAGATTTTATCATCCGTACTAAGAAAAACAATCGCAGTGTTGAATTTCGCTTTGATATAAGCTCCTGTGCTATATTCGTAGTAACTATGTTTATTTGATTGCAATGTTACACTTCGGACACAGTATCGGCTATCGGTAACCATTCGATGAGTTGGAAAATCAGTCCACAAGGGCATTACATATATAAATGTTAATTCATTACCTTGTTCTTCGGCTTTTTCTAATAGGTTCAGTAAACGCACAGTTGTCTTTGTAAACAGAGAATCTATAAAAGGTGGGTTAACCTGAAAACATCCCTCATTGAAGTCGGAATCTGGTGCATTAAAAAAATTGCCACTGGAACCGAATACGCGATCCAGTTCAAATAAACTGTAGTATTTATCATAGTGATGATTAATGGGTGATGCGAAAAGTTCCGTGTTGCATTTTAGTCGTTGTTTTAAGAACTGAAGAAAGGCTGGTGGAACCGCCCATTGTAAACCTTTACCGTCTAACATCCCATAAAGCACTGTTGTTACCCATACATATGGCGCCATATCGAATTTGTATTCATCTATTTTCCCTGTATTTTCTTTTTCATAACTTTCCTTCAGTTTGTTATATACCGTACATTTAACACTATTCTCTATATCGCCGCAATTCAAATGGTAATATTTTTTATCCTTGTCTTGCACAACAATCTCTTCACCATGTATACCACCAAACTCAGCATCAGCTACAATATTGTAGTTTTTGTTTATTTTATTTGTACGTTCCCATAACCATAGGTGTATGTATTGTGCATGCTTCAACGGGCACCCCTTGTCTACCAATTCTTGTATGAATTGTGTGTCATGCACATCATCGTCTGGTAAGAATAATGACTTTTGCGCAAATAGTCCTCTATGTGTAATAATCCAACGCGCCCAAATTTTCATAATTTCGTTGTTGTAAGTCAATTTGCTAATGGTGCAGAGATCCTTTTTGAGCTGAATAATTTCGCTTATGTGCTCTACCAATTCAACATTCATTTATTACATATTTCGATCAAATTTAAGTTTTAAGTTATTTTACTTTTTAATTCTGTAATGCTTTGATAACGTATGCAAAATCATGTGCTTTTTCTCTATAATAATGGTAACGGTCAGTATTGCCGAAATGCCCCTTATCCATTTCTGTTTTAAGATGGCATTGGACTTGAGGGTTAAGATATCGCAGTTTAGCCGCAAACTTAGCTGGTTCCCAATATGCTACGCGAGGGTCATTTAATCCTGCCAATAACAATATTTGTGGATAACAACCATGCGCTCTCAAATTATCATATGGTGAATATTGTTTCATGTAGTTGTAATCTTTTTCTATGTTGGGATTACCCCAATGTTTCCATTCGCCGACGGTCAACGGGATAGTCGCATCCTGCATTGTGTTTAATACATCTACAAACGGCACACCAGCGACCACAACATCAAATAATTCAGGTGCCATATGATATACGGAACCCATCAATAAACCTCCTGCACTACGCCCTTCTGCTGCTACTTTAGCCCCTGGATACTGTCTACGCAAATACTCAGCCACGTCAATGAAATCCGTAAAAGTGTTCATCTTGTTGTACATTTTTCCATCTAGATGCCAAGCTTCTCCTTTCATGCTGCTGCCCCGAACATGTGCTACAACATGGATAAACCCTTTATCAAGGAAGGTAAATATGTTTTTACTGAACGTGGGTTCTATAGTGTGACCATAACTACCATAACCATATAAATATATCGATTTGGAATTAGAATTGGCTGTATTTTTATGCTGACATACCGTGCAAGGTATTTCTTTACCGTCACGTGCCTTTACATAGATACGCTTGCTAGAATATAAACTCATATTATAGTTAGGTACAGGTTCTGACCAGACATGTTTGTATTTGCCTAGTTCTAGTTCTAGTTCGAGAATTCTAGTTGGGACAACAGATGTATTGTAAAAGCAATACACTGTATTGGATTCATAGTAAGTTACATAACCTTCATTACGAATACCCATGTCTTCTGTGTAATCGGAGGGAACTAGGTATGTATTCCGATTAAAGGGTTGATTATTTCCGTGTTTTACCAAGTAAGACCGATTAATATCAACTAAGCGAACGTCCAGTATAGCATAATCTTTAGTGATATGTACGTCATTAATATTGATGTCTGGATCATCTAGGTATATGGTCCATTTTTCTGGATCTTCCAAGGTTTCTAGGCTTGCAGTAAACAGTGACATATAGGTCTCGTGACCATAGTTGCAAGATATGTATATCAAGTCTGCATTTACGTATTCCACACATCCATATTTAATATCAAAATCCATGACAAAATAAGGGGCCATATCGGGTTTACCGTTATGTATTTTGTGCCACATGATTTTTTGTTTATCTGCACAGCTTGAATAGATTAATAGATAACTGTCGCCATTCTCGTCTCTGTCTGTAGTTGCGCTGCCCACTGAGAATTCTGTTTCCATTTCCTCGTACAATATGATATCTTCATCTGTATCCCAGTTAAACATGCGGACACGGTAGGGTTTTTGTGCCTCGTCACATTCTTTGTGTATTATATGATTGCTATCACGCATAAACATCATATTGCTCCTGATTTTAGGGAACTTCTTGACAATCTGTGTATGCTGTGTTGTTGTAATATCCCAAAATGTGTAGTCGTACCATTCTTCACCGTCAAAATCTGTGCCATACGCCATTATTTTGTGATCACTGGTTACCTTAGGACCAGCCACGGAACAATATTCATGACCCACCGCTAACTTATTGACATCTAATAACAATTCTTCTTGAGTACCGTCTCTGCTCTTACGAAATGATGCTTTGTAACCTTTGCCACTATATTTACGATTAAAATAAAGCCATTTCGAATTAAAATCCCATTTCGGGAAAGGGTACGTTTCGCTATCTTCCAGTACTCGCGATTTAAAACTTTGATAGAGTTCCTCCTGCAAATCTTTAGTGTCGTTCATGTATTCTTGTGTAAATACATTTTCGGCTTTGAGATGATCTAATATTTCTGTATTCTCCCGTTCATCATCGCGGAGCCAATGATAGGCATCCTCTGTCGAAATCGGCGGATTCATATAAGTGTCGGAATCATCTTCTTTTTGTTTTCCGAAGGTTGTTACGTGAATTTCTCTTTTTGTGGCGGGCGGTGGCATTATAACACCATGCTATTCAATTTTTATTTTATTTGTTGCTAATTATGCACATGTCTGCATAAACAGACATGTGAATTAGGTCTAGCAAAAAGTGTTCTTATGCAACTTATTGATTTTTCCTAAATTTACAACTAATATTAGGAAACAGGCAAAATCAACTACTGCAGAGATTGGATGCATAAATCGCGCCGCGTGCTCGATTGTTGAAATGCAAAATCGTGCATATTTGTTTTTATTTCCAAGCAACAAGATCTTGATTTTTCCACCTAGTAAATTAAGAGGCACTGGTATAAAAATCGATTAAAGTTTGTTGCTGGTTCCAGAGATTGGACGCATAACGATCTACTAACGCTTTATTGTTTTGTCCAAATCACATGCATAGGATACCAGACTTGTTTTTTTCAATTCGGGATCCCCGCAGACTCTTAAGAATAAGTAATTGATATTGATTGTCCAATACGCCATTTTATGTATTGAACAATTAACGGATTTTTATCAGAGAATAATGTATTTTTTATGAAGGTCTGTTATATTCCTAAATGGCTTCTATTTGCATATTAAGCACCATTTGCTACTTTTGATTTTTCATATAGTCATTAAAAATCATAAAGATGTCCTAATGCGTTTTGCTTGTTTAATTGTCATATACAGCACATCATACATATTTGTCTATACGGGTATATATCATCTACAATTATACAATCTCTATACAGTATTAACATTAGTTAATTATTATAAGAACACTTATCTTGATTATACAGTATGTATAGTGATATAAATAGTCGTTTTATACGATTTTTATGCGGTACACCTTTCGATTGTTTGTCAATCAATCCTGTATAGTGTAAAAGTGAGATAAATAACAGACTGTATAAACAAGCAATGTGTGCTTGGAAACAAATACACAACTCGTATAGCATGCACTTCTATTTCATTTACGTCCAAACAGCAGCATAGATGTAAAAAATCAATCGAAAAATAAAAGACGTGCGACTGCAACTCCCATGTATGGAGTTGATCATTCAGATTGTTTATCCATGTTTATTGATCTAGATATACTGTATAGAAGTAAGCATACAAGTAAAATTTAGAATAGTGGTTAATCAAGTTTATTATGGATAGTAGGGTAGGTTATCCACCAAAAAGATCCATGGTCCTCCTCAGATTTTGTCGGAAAGTGTTTTCATCGATTAAATTCATAATACTTTTAGTAATTTCTGGAAAAATATATATTGTCCGGAAGAAGTAGATCTAGGAATTATACATAATATGATTGATTTAAGCACACTTGAGAGATCTCTAAAATTAAGACTTGGGATTGATATTATACTGCATTCATAGATATGGTTGATTTTGATATGAAAATCAAATATAATCGAACTATACATATGCAAAAATTAAGACAGAGGTGTGAAACAACTATTATATCATAGACCAGCATAGCTAATGCTGCAATGATAGAATATGGTTGTATAAAATTTAGGTATGGTTAGGATTAACAAGTATGCATGGCTGATGTATTGTAATTCTTTGCATAGTCGATTGTTTTGCTTGTATCAGACGTTTATCTATGCTGCATTAAACACTTTCAATTGATAGCTAGTGCATACTATACGAGTTGTGTATTTGTTTCTATGCAAAAAAGTGCAGAATGATCTAGTGCATTGGTGCAATTAGTAGAACTTGTTATGCAGACCAATCGATATATTCTAAATATTATCTATCCACGAATATGAATGTATAACTGATGTGTTAAATGTCATAAATACATCGTAATTTCCGCCTCTATCATGCAGTCGAAAATGGTATGTTATATAACTTGTTGCATGCCCCAGATTTTATGCATAAACCTACGTGTCTCAGACACGTTGATTTATGCATTTTTATTGCATCTAGGTATTGTTTCTATACACTGTCGCAGTGCAATTAACGGCCAAACGAGACACGTAGGTGAGTTATGCACCAATCAAATGCGTGTACAGGAAATAACAAATAAAATCAATCTTATGGTGCAGTAAATACTATTCAAAGCTAACTTTTGAGTTTCGAGCCTTATGCACTTTTAAGTGCATAAAACTACGTGTCTCAGAGATACATAGTTTATGCACTTTTTGGCATAAACTTCCAAAAACGGCCATATTTGGCCCCGTATACCGGGTATAATAGTGTCGTATACAGAATAATACAGTAACGTCTTCTGTATACGGGCATATTTATGCATGGATGACCTAAAACAATACGGTAAAAATAACATTTTCAGAATTAAGCTCGATTCCATTTGAAATTTTCCAAACGGATATTGAAATGGAAAATGAATGATAAATTCTGATTATTTGCAATGGACAAGATTAAGATTTGGAAACGTATCAAAGATAACAAATATTTTGGAATATATGATATCCCTATTGATAAATTGCCTACATTGATTGGATGCCAGGAATTCACTATAATGGTGGGTACAGACATGGGTGGAGAAGATAAGAATTGTCTTACGGTAACTATTGAACCTTATAACAGTTATTACTTAGTGCGTATTGAGGTAGATTATAATGATAAAAATATATGGTCATTTGACTCGGAAATGACAAAGCCTCGTCTTTCCAGGTTTCTCGACGTTCTGGAACCGTATATAAAAGTATAATTTGAACATGATAAATACATATTACTATATGACAAGCAATGTATATGTTCAGATTTTAACTGATGACCTGCCGTTAGGGGAAGCATATATGGGTACACTACCACCTCTGGGTCATGAACATCATGTATCATGCAAATGGAAAACCATAACTGGGATGATAGGTGGACCAAGCGTTTATGATGATAGGGGAAGATATCTAGGAGAAGATGATGGATATGGTATATGGGGCATACAGTGGAGATGTTACCCTATCTGCAAGTTCCATCCACATCACGATCAGAAAGAGGATAAACCTCCTTCATATGATACGATTTTTAAATAGAAGGCATGGTCTTGCATACTATGCAAGACTTGTGTGTCTGAAAGGTGCATATTTTTTGCATTAAACAATGTGTCTCAGAGATACATTGTTTATCCAGGATATGCATAGAACAATGTATCTCTGAGACACATAGTTTATCCAGAATATGTGCAATAAACAACGTGTCTCAGACACATACAAGTTTCCATATGTTGCTGCTGAAAAATGATCCATATAAGTGTATAAGATGAAGTTTCATATCACCACATCACCAAATACACAATTGAAAGGTAAGGGTATTGACGAAGTAGAACCCGAAACAACAATAGGGGAAATCATTGGTAATATTATTGCGAAATACCCTCATCTAGACGCTGAGGGTAAATCTCTGATACATATGTCCGACAAGGGAACATTCGCGAGATATTTTGATAACGATCCTATTAACCAATGGTATGGTGGGGGTATAGGAGATATTTTTCGTATTACACAGTGCTCCACAATGAGATACAGAATTGTTGTTAAAGCTCTTCCTGAAAAGAAGAGTAAAAAAGAGAAAAACAAACGTGATAAATTTTCAACAGCGTCGGCAGAAACATATTTTAAGGCACATAATTCAATTATAGACATGCTGCGCGACAGACAGGGATTGTCGTCAGAACAAACATCTACAGTAGATATATATCGTTACGACAAGGCCCGTGTTAAGGAACAATTTGCAGCTAACCGCTTGGATGAATTGGACATTAAAGGCGATGCCTTTATTGTCAATCGAAGAGGTAAACGTATGTTTGTATATTATCTGGACTCTACTGATGATATTCTTGTAGGTGGTAAGAAAAAATCTCTATGGGAACTAGTAACCGGTATAGTAGATGAAGTGACAGACGCATTTAATGCTAATCCATCAGTCAGGGTGAAATTGACAGCTCCTGATCCACAGCTGCCGAATTCACAAGAATCACAAAAATTCATGGAATATGTCGAAATCATTATTATCTATAACAATGAGAACAACGCCACTCCAATCACAACAAAAGTACCTACAATACCGTACATACAATTTTTTTCTGTCCAAAGTATTCCCATGTCGTTGCCATATCATGTGGAGCAACCAGAATTTCACTTGCTAGTACCAAAAAATAGTGAAGACAGAAAAGAAATCCGCGAAATGTACAAAATTCATGGTATGGAATTAAGTGAAAGCACAACTGTATCTGAATATGCACTTAAAAGTGGTAGTAGATTGTATTTCATTTAAAATATCTATAAGGCTTAATTCTTGAACTGCAGGGCTTGAGCTTTTTTACATTGTTCCTGATCAATATCAATACCCAGAACATGAAGGCCTAAATTTTCGCCTATAGCTGCAATAGTTCCTTGACCCACAAAAGGATCTATTACATCTTTTACTTTGCTATAACGATTGACAAATTCAAGAGCTGCTTTGGCAGCATTGATGGGTGTACCATTAGAGTACAGCTTTCCACTTTTGTTGTCTAAAACATCCGGAGTGCCAGCCCCTGTTGTTCCATCTATAGAGTAACAAAGCATATGAGCATATGTAGGTCTTTGTAGATGTGTGCTGCCTACTGGTCGGTGAAGCACTATTTTGTGCCATATGGTTTTAAAACCATGTTCTCTTGCCAGTCCAGTTAGGACAAAACTTTTGTCTAACCACTGTCTCTGCCATTTACGATCTGTTTGTATAAATATAGCATAACATCCATGTTTCATCTTTTTGAAAATAAGATCTGCAACTGAGACAAAAAACTCTTGATATTGTTCCATTGTATAACCCTCCATTTCATCATGGTCACAGATACCCGTTACTACATTTGGTAAAGAGTTGTCAGGTTGTTGTTGTAACCATTTCAAAGAGTCAGTACATATTATTTTTCTAGACATATATAATATAAAAAATGATACTTTAATATATTTTAATGCCAAAGGTCAAACAAACAAACGGAACCTCAACCACATCGAAAGCAACTAAAGCACCGAAATCAGGATATCTTTCTCGTAAACGAAGACATATGAAAAAGTTAGTCCTGGACAACGAACAACGCCAAAATTTATTGCAAGATAGTTTGAAAACCGTTAAAATACTAGCGGAAGGATTGAGTGAGAATCTAACTAAAACTGTTACAGGTAAGAGTAGCCTTATGGCTGAACCACAGGCACCTCTTTTGACTACTGAAATGATGGATGCTATGTCTGCCGATTACATGTCTGATAAACAAAATATAATGAGAATGAACACTGTATCTAGTGTAGGTATTGATAATGCTATCAGTGACAGGATGGTAACTCAAAAGATTAATTATGCATACAGTCACGAAATGGACCGTGTTCCTCGAGCAACTACACAAGAACACAGCGGACGTTGTTGGTTATTTGCTGCTCTGAATAGCATGCGTGCTCACATGATTCAGGCCTACAACCTACCTGAACATTTTGAGATATCAGAAGCATATCTGTTTTTCTGGGATAAAATAGAGCGGGCATATTGTTTGTTAACAACATTGGCCAGGCTACGAGGCATGGATATGACTGACCAATTGTATCAACACGTGTTACTCAACAATTCTCCATCTCAAGACGGAGGTAATTGGGGACAGGTCGTAAATCTAATCCAAAAGTATGGATTAGTCCCCAAAACGGTGTATGGTGAATCATTCAACAGTTCCTACAGCGATGAAATGAATGAATTGGTTCACTCGCGCTTGCTGGTTTTCAACCAATGGTTGCGTGACAATGCGCAAACATCAGATCAGGAGATTACCGATACTATAGTTACACAGATGATGCCTGATATTTTCCAACTAGTTGCCAATTGTCTTGGAAAGCCTCCTATGCCAAGCGAGACATTTACCTGGGAATACAACGAAAGTAGCGAAAATTTTGAGAGTGTGAGACAAAAGGGACAATATCATTGCATCAGTGGCGTGACACCCGCAACATTTTACGAAACGTTGGTTGCTCCCCATTACAACATCGAAAAAAAAGTCTTCATATCAGACGACCCACGGATGCCGAGAAATAAGACTTATGCAGTTGAGTACGGAAACTGCATGGTTGGTGGTTTACCTGACGTTACCTTTAATGTGGGCATGACAGAGATGCGAAAGGCTGTTGCTACTTCTGTTATGTCACAGCAACCTGTGTGGTTTGCATGTGACGTGGGTAAGGATTTTGACCCATATTCCTCAGTATTGAGCACCAATGCCTTCAAAGCCGAAAAGTACTTTAACCAGAAACTTAAATTGACTAAGTCGCAGGCCTTGAACACATTGTCATCTTATCCTACCCATGCCATGAGTTTTGTAGGTCTGAATACTGTCAACGAGGATCCTGAAAAGGTTAACAAATGGAAGGTTGAAAATTCGTGGGGTGCGTGGACCGAGAGCAACGATCCAGGTTATCTTCAAATGGACGATGATTGGTTTCGTCGATATGTTTTCACCGCTGTGGTGGATATTGACTGTCTAGATACTGATCTTCAAGCCTCTTACACAGAGCAAAAATACAGCCCTGTCGTACTACCATACAACGACCCTTTTGGTTCCGTTGCATGTAGATTATAGATTATAAATGTATAAATGTATTAAACAGATGTATTATAGATAATGAGCGTGATTCCTGTTAATTACTCGTTCATCATATATTTTTTGTTCTTTGAATAAGACAGAAACACTTTGTCCACTTTGAAGTTGTGTAATATAGGTACTTAATAATTCTGCCAGGGACAACACATCTATTTTAGCCGGTAATACTGTATGATTTTCAATTACACTGTTGCTTACTATTACTCTGCTAATATTTTCGGCATTTTTGATACGTTCCAAAGCTGGGCCTGAAAAAATACCATGTGTTGCCACCAGAATATAATCCTTAAATTTAAATTTGTCCAATGTTTTACATGCTTCAGTGATAGTACCAGCGCTGTCAATAATATCGTCGATAATTATAGCAGTCTTGTTAACTAATGTGGAAGCATCGGCCGAGTTAAAAATTTCCGTTGCCAGGACAGTATTAGACTTGGTATAATCTCTTCTTTTGTTCATTACTACATAATTCATCTCTAATAGTTCAGCAAAGTGCTCTACTCTCTTAGAACCTCCGCAGTCTGGGCTGACAAGTACGAAATCATCGCGATTTTCACCATGCGAACCTAAATAATGATCAGCTAGATAATGAGCAAATAAATAGACCGAATACAAATTATCCACGGGTTTTTCGAAAAAGCCCTGAAATTGACTAAAGTGCGCATCTACCACAGCCACGCGATTAACGTATGGTTCATATGCTCTGGCAATTGCTTTGGCTGCTATTGCTTCCCTTGATTGTACTTTTTTGTCTGAACGTATATAAGGGAAATAAGGACAAATGAAAGTCACTGACTTCGGATCTGCTCTTTTACACGCATCAAATAGTATTAGTGTTTCCACAACTGAATCATTAATATTCCAGTCACCAATACCTGACCCAGAAGCTATGATGTAAACATCTTTGTCTCGTATATTTTCAAGAGGACGAGTGTAGATTTCGCCATTGCTAAACTTTTTTGTTTGAACGTCAACACCATGAAGGCTGCTGTTGACTTCTAATATTTCATTAGCAAGGGAACTGCCCGCAGTTGTTGCTATGATATACGACGTACTCATATTAATTTCTAATGCCAATTAATTTTAAGTAGTTAGTTACCAGCTTGATATTCTTGTATTGTATCAATACAATACTTTTTGTATCTACCATTGTCGTCACCATAAGATGTATTTGTATGTGTGGTTATAGTATCACGGTAATGCATGACATGGATATTTTGAACTTTTACGCGGTCGACCAAGTTCTGTTGGCCGGCGAATTGAGACATGTAAGCGTCATGTTGCCTTAAATCTGTGGTTTTAGAATTGAAACGATCAACTGTAAGTTCGTCAGCATTTTCAATGATAAGTTCAAACAGAACAATATATTTGCCACGTTCACCGGTTTTGGGCTTGGAAACTTCCTGTCTAACACAACCATAACCTTTAGCCTCGTTAGGGCTAAATGTGATATAAAATCCCGTGCCTAACCGCCCAGATCCTTTACGCCAGTCTAAACCTTTCCATATACTATCAAGATGATCAACTATAGTTCCATGGAATGCTAACACGGACCGAGGTTGTCCCTTAACATGATAAAGTGCGCCCTCTAACAAGGTACTTACACCATAATCCTTCTTAATCCATGGGTTATTATGGACCGGTTTTGTTCCTTTGAATAATTCGATTTGCGTGTAACCCATCTTGTTCCAGTTTTTAGCATCAATGTAATTGGACATAGGGGAATTCTTTTTATGATTAATAATGGTTGCCTTCGTATTTATCTCAATCCATGTTGTTTGGCGAGCATTGATAAGATCAACCATGTTTGGGACATCTCCCATTGTTTTAGCCTCTACTACGTTCGTTTGTAAGCCTGACAATTCTGCCACTATATCACAAACCTTTATGACACCACGTTTTGAATTTCTGGTGACTGCTGAGACATTGTCTGGTTCAATGTTTTTCATAATAGCGCGACATACATCCATAGTATCGTGAAATTTGCCAGTACCCTTCATTTCAACCAGCATGTAAGGTGTGTATATACCTACAGCGGCGCACTCACTAACCAAATGATCAAAAACGCCACCTTGTTTTATATAATCTACAATAGGTAAGCGCGAAAATCCATGTTCTGTACTTATTCCTTGTCTTGATTTAATATGTACTGCACCGAACACGATGCCGAATGTCCCATGTGTAACGGACTTAGCTATAGAAAATAATTTACCATGTTTAAATGCCATTACTAATAACCATACACCTAACATACATTCAATATGATAACTTTCGTGGTATGGTATGTACGCGACACGTGTAGTACTAGCATATACTTGGCCTTGATACTTACCGCCCTCCATCGCAAATTCAATTGAAAACATATAACTCGTGGCTCTGGTAGTGGCTTTGTATTTGCGAATATTAATAGAGCCGTAAGGTGGTGGTCCAGGTTTTTCTAAAACAAAGTTTTCTTGACAATATGGACATGAGGTTAATTCGGATGTGTTCAGCATGTCCTTTAGCTCCACTGTCTCGAAGATCCCCTTGTTAGGACATTTTTTGTCACAGCTTTGTAATTTTACAAATGTCCTCTCTTTGAACATTGACACACTTTCACTATCCGTAGCGTTATATGAATCTCCTGTTATTATGCTCATAGCTTCATCTGGAAGATCACTATATTTAATAACATCAAATGTTCCCGATGTTACCGCCGTAGATGTGTTAGACTTCGGTTTTTTGTGAGGTATTGTAGTGCCCCGGTAATCGTTAGAGGCTGGTACATAGAAACTCCATTTCAAAAATTCATCTATTTCCGGGTCATATTTACCGGCCAATTCATAGAAATCTTGTTCTGCTCGATAATGCCCAAACATGTTTGGGTTGGTTACTGTATTGTAAACTATAACTTTAGGGGGTAACGCAACCACGGGGGGTTTGAAATATATTGTAGTAGGTTTAGTAGGTTGAGTTACCTTAGTAGGTTTACTTACCAAACTGCTCATAACATGTCTGAGTAATTTTCTATATATGGGTCCGCCAATCTTAATTTTATTGCCTGTATTAGGGTTAACTCCTAAGTTATTTAACCACGATTTATCTATTGATGTTAACAGAGCATCAAAAACCGTTGCAATTTCACTGAATTTGGAATTTGTGCCAGCTAACAAGAAATTAATGGCTTCATCTTTGGTCATTGTTGTGGGTTTAGGTTTAGGCTTAACGGGTTTAACGGGCTTAACGGGCTTAACCACAGGCTTGGGATTCACCACGAAGTTTGCAATAAGTGTACGCAATTCTGATTCAGCTTCTGTCAGATATTTCTGCCACACTGTATCTTTTTTATTCAATTTGTGTCCGCTTATGGGGTTTCTGAACGGATCATTGAGCCATTGATTTATCAAACTTGAAAACTTGAACAAGCCAGCCACCTCGTTAAATCTATCGGTTTCTTTGTTTTTTAGAACGTTTACAGCTTCTTTATTAGTAAGAGGCACAGGAAGTTTTACTGGTTTTACGTGTACTGGCGCTGGTACAATAGGTATCGGTGCTGGCTTTTTTGTTGCCAATGGATGTTTAGCTGGATTGACTCTGCCCGTGGGCTTAGGGTTTAATGGGCATGTAGTTTTATTGGTCCCTGGAGAACCACAAAGTGTGCAATTACCACCACCATATTGGTTGTTCATATACATTTAAAAAAATAAAAATAAAGTTAATTTCAAATTTGATCCACAATTAATTTTTAATGTTGTTAGATGATGATGATATCGAGCAGTACGTAACGATTAAATTTGAATCTAAAGGACAGGTAAATAAACAGGCATTACGATGTGTTATATTTGAAATTAAAACATCGCAGTTTTGCAAGCCATTTCGCGACAGAAAAGAAGCTGAAGAAAAAATAGATATGGCATTTGAATGGTATATGGATCATGTATGTAATTCTAAATCAACTTGAGAAAAATAGAAATGTAAAGCTTCGTTGTCCACCTGCATGTTTATAGCTTTGATGTAATCCTGACCGCTATATTGGTATAATGTTTGTCCCATTATGGGCAACACATAACTATTTAGATTTTCTAGGACACGGCGGACATAGGGGTCATGGATTTCATTTATAGTTCGATGAGATATATATATGATAATGCGCTGCAGACCCCACATTTCCCTTTTCAATTGTTTTCCTATTTTTTGGCATTCCGCTATCATTTTATCAGGTATCTTACTATAAAAAAGATTATCCTTGTTGATTTTTCCGATAAGAAGAACGCCATTGTTATATTTGAATATCTGATTAGAATTGGAATTGGATTTTGAATTTTGGACGGGATTAAACACAAATTGCCCCCATCGGTATTTTTTATCATTGTCATGACGGTAATACCCCTTATGTTCAATACTCCTTATATCCTTGCCATTTAATTGTCCCAAGACATATCGTATATTGGTAGGTATTGTATCATCCGGATATTCTATATCGTAATGCATCACACTATCAATATTAGTATTATATTCAAATGACATCGTTTTTGGTATGTATTGCCTGATGTATCGTTCAACGCCCCGAATGACATTAATATCATCTAGATAAATGGTCATGTGCATATGCACATCAAGTTCTTCGTCCGGTAATTCTTTGATCATCTTAATAATATTGAACAGAATATCAGATGCCACTAAGAATTTTTTGTTGGTGCACCAAATGTTTTTAGGTAAAGGCTGACTCCATATTCTGTTAGAAACATGATATTTCAAGCGTTCCTTAATAATATTACACGTAAAAGGTGCAAAGGGTTCCGTAGCTTTAACCACATTTATTAGCACTTGAACGGCTACGCTGTGATGAATATTATCAGAATTAGAATTGGAGCGACTTTTATTCAAATTTAAATATGTTTTGAAGTTTGCCAGAAACTCACGGATTTTTAAAATACTTTTGGCTAATTTAAATTTGTTCATTTGTTCCCTGTAACCTACAAGGAAATTATCCAAGGATTGCATAATCCAATTATCGGTAATATTTACAACATGTTTTGGCCTAACATTAATACTAACGCCTTGCAAAGCAATTGTGTCACATGCATGTATTAATGCTTTGGTTATGAAGTCATTTATTCTATCTTCGTGGAACACAATACTGATCCCGTTAAGTAATCGGGATTCTAACAGATACATTCTATAGTTATCTGCTCCGTGTTTATTGATAATATATTCAGGTGAAGGAGCTTTGGTCTGTATTGTTTTAGATAATTTTATGCCCGTGGAATCTAAGACTAATCCGTTACCAATTACATTTTTAAAAGGAATACCAAAACCCAGACATGCTGCCAGAACCACACAACCGTAAAACCATCCTTGTATCTGATCGCGTCCTTCTATGGCGACAGTGGCCGGATATTCAAACTGTAATTGTAATTCTTTATTATCTGGATAGCCAACACTAGCCCATGGCATGGAGCAACTTTCAAACCATGAATCATAAAAAAAATCCGTGCCCTTAATTTTATGTCCAGTGTCCGTAGTTCTCCCAATTATCCAATAATCAGTACTTTGTAGATATTTGAGTATCAATGTTTTTAATTCTCTGGGTTCCCAGTAAATGGACATAAACATTTCCGCCAATTTTATTTTTAAATTGTCTGTTATCTTAATGTGTGGACCGTCGTATCTCCAGCTGTTCATGGTTGATTGGCAATGCACGCAATAATCGACCTTTCTCCAAATTTGTTCTGTTTTGTTTATAGTAAATGATGGTTTGTGACATAGATCTGGATTTTTGTCGTTGGGCCACGACCATTTTAAGTTCATATCTCTGCAATACCTTAGAGATTGTTTATTACAACATGGGCTTAGCTGAACAAATCCTGAACCTAAATCATCGCGAACAGAGTAACATGGTAACAATTTAAGACCTGACATCATTTGTATGGTCTCGCCATTTCTCATTTTTCTTAAAATGGGAGCGAGTTCATTATTCAAATGAGTTGTAGTTGCTGCAGAGATAATGCCATTATCAATGACATACTCAATATTTGGATTATAACAATATGCTACTGTGTTCTTGCTCATCCAAAGATTAGTTTCCCAGACTAATATGTCTAATTCGTCGGTTAGCGGAACTTGATAGTAGTAGCTTGTGAATTCTATCCTTTTTGACTGGTTGTCGAAATCAGATAGGTAATCTTCACAGTTAGAACAATATTTCGCAAGAATGGGGTCAGTGACCATATGACCATTATCTATACATTTCTGATAGGCCCAGTTAACCGATTCAGTGTATGTCTTATCATCTGTGCGGAATTCTGTGTCCAAATTTAAATTTCTTCCGATAAGTTTAAACATCTTCTTCCATTCACCAATATGCCCAGTAATATTTTCTTCCGGGCATCCATGTACATCCCAACCAAATGTCCTCGTCGCACGTGAACCGGTATTTTCAAAATACCGAATGATTGTGTCTTTGGCACAACTCGTAAGCGCATGTCCATGATGAGGTTTTCCGTTAGGAAATGGCGGACCATCATAAATAACTATATTTTCCATTGCTCAGGATAATTTTATTGACACATACCCTTTAAACTTAAAAGATAAAATTGACGTTTAATTATATTTAATGAAAGGATACATTGTTGCTCTTCTTGAACTTACATTATTTGCTTTTGGTGCTTGGACAGCACGTAGTTATACTACTGGATTACAACATCTGGATTCAGTAGTATATTATTGGTTATGTTTTACGGTATTGACAGGTTTTTGGGAATTTGTTTACGTTAGCGTGTACGGTAAGGTTGTTGCATTTTCGAAACAACTAATTAAAGATAACACGAGTGTGTGGACTATGGATTTTCCATGGTATTATGTTTGTCCCAATTTGCTCTCCCAGATATTCTATTCGGAATATGGCGCATGGGCTGATCGTGAATATATGAGTGATACGAAGGGGGATTATTGGTCGCGTCTAATTGAAAGTACACATGCCTTGGGTTGTGGTCTGTTCTCTTTTATGGGATTGGTTTATGCCGCCCAAAGTAATTCTGCGCTGTCGTCACTATACATCACAGCTGCCATGGCATTTCAATTGATGAACAGTATATTATACATGGGAGAGTATTTTGAGCAATGTCAGGACAAAGACAGCGTAAATTATGGTAAAACACCTGGATTCCCAATGGGAAGGTACATGTCTCACCGACTATTTATGTGGGTTAATCTTTTCTGGACATTGTGCCCAGCTGTAGTTATTATGACCATATTATCTAGTCAATGATAACATATCGTGTATTTTAGCATATTGCATCTCAACCGACATTGAAATTATCTGTTCTCGCGTTCTGCCTTCATGGTCGTAAATTTCATGCCATGTGCCTTTTTTCAAGAATTCAGTGGCTTCTATAATACTCCCGCATGTAACTTTGAAATCGGTATCCTTGGAAGCCTGGTAAACATAATCTGGAACCCGTACACTAGGAGACTCCAAATAAGTAAAGGTACTTGGACTAATAGTGAAACATCTGTCATTATGTTCGACGAATATGCCATTTTCCATGGCATACAAACTACAATGCTCAGATGATTTGTATTTCTCGCATTCTTTGCTGAGATTATGTAGTCTGTTATGACAACCAACATAAGTTTCCTCTTCTATCGGCTGTTCATTTACGCCGGAAGGTACACTAATTCCAATAATGCGACAGCAATTACTTTTACTATTTGTCAGTTTCTTATTGATATTATATGTGCTCCTGAGCTTCGTCAAGTTGGTTGAAGCGCAAAAAATATTGATCTGTCCGAAATTATTATCGCATAATGGAATAACCTGGAAACTATGGATTCTTTCCAGTATATCGGTGACAGCAGGGTACATACAAATCGATCAATGGGTGAATCAACATTCATAAATCTGCGGTAACTGTGTTTGGGAAATACCGCATGTGTGACGTAGGCATGAACAGCAGCACCAGGAAATGTGTCTTTGAGAAGTTTGGCGCAGGACAACAAGGTGCCTCCCGTTTGGACTAAATCGTCCACGATAATAAACTGTTTACAATCCTTGATGGAACCAGACTGATCCTTGATGACAATAGTACGCGTACCTTTGAGCACACAATGATAGGATAATTGGTAAACATAGACCCGAATCTCTTGTTTGCACCATCATCAGGAAAAACAATACACCATGTGCGGTTATATTTTTTGATGAGCAACGGGATAGCTGACTTAAGTTCCACAATAACTTTGTCTTTAAAATAAAACCTTTCCTGTAGGGCATGAATGTCATAGATTTCCAGAATGGGCGGTCCTGTCTGTGTCTGTGGCATACAAGAAGACAGAATCGTAGCAACCGTCTCGGCAGTGGCCATAATTCCTTCCGAATCCACACGATCCATAGTTCCAGGAGCGAAATAACTCATCATAATCTTGAGGGAACGAATTTGTTGTCGTGGCAATACCATAAGAACAGACAATTGTTCCATAAAAATGCTGGGGCTATGCATAGACATAACAAAAATAACGTCCCTGTTTTTTAGATTTGTATCGAAAGTGATGTTTGGATAAGTGTCGCCGAAATGTTGCCATGAAACATTACCATATCGGTACTTACTATGATCCTGGTCAATGACATTGTCAGCTAAACTTTTGCTACTGGAATGAGACATTACCACGGTACGCCCATCGTCAGCAAATTCGACTGATGGGTAGAAGGGCAAATTCATCGAGGTTAAAGGACCATCATTCTTGCATTGGAATAGTGAATATAGAGGAAGACCCAATGCCTTTTGCCCCTTGATAAAGATATCATCTTCGAGCGCGATTGTCGCCAGAGCGCCCACTACGGTTGCTCCAAACTTTTCCGACAATTGTTTGGCAGCACCAACAGAACCACCGGTTGCAATAAGATCGTCCACAATAAGAACACGATCTCCTGACTTAAGTACATCGTCCAACATGTAAATGGCTGATTTCGAGTACTCTGTGCCATACTCGACACCAATCATATTCTTGACTTTTTTAGTTTTACAGGCCTTGACAATGCCAAGATCTAACATGTTAGCTATTTCTGTGTACAGGTAGCCTCTGGAATCCAGAAAAACAGCCTTGTTGATATTAAGATGTTCCACTAGACCGGCCATCTTTTTACACATATAACTAAAATCGTCGGGTTTCAATAACAGTGTGTCGAGTCTTCGAAAACACACACTGGTACTATTGCTATTTTCTATGTCTTCCGCAGATGCCGATGCACCGTTTTTCATATGTTCGTTAGAAACAATGATTTGTTTAGCAAGAAATTCTAGTCCTCGTTCGGTCATTAATTTAATAAGCATTTCAATTTTAAAACTAATAATACTTAATTTTAACGGCGTTTTCTTGTACAATTGCAAGTGGAACTACAATTAATAAGGTATCTGTTGGTGGTTCAAATTCAAAAATCTATAGACTACAAAAGCGGGGAATTAATCATAAGACCAGGCGATACTTTACATATAATTGGTTCCGGCACTTAATATGATTACGATATTGATGTGGTGTGGATTGAAGATCAATAATTCATGTTGCTGCACAGTGCATGATCTTCCCGATCGGGTTTTATTACACGTGTATGATAATTATCATCGATCAGCTTGTCTAATGTAGTTGAATGGACATTACGTTCTAAATTTAAGGCAGGAACTGGTTTGGACATGTCTCCGGAGGCATGTGTAAATTTACCGTCTGTACCTTTGAATCCGTCTGAACCATTTGACATCCAGAAGTTAGGGCATGGTCGAATGCCTGGATTTTTCTTACAGTAATCAACAGGGTTGTGATAATAATCTGGATCAATGTCAGTAATGTTGCTGATTGGTCTCTGAGACAAAGTTGTGTCAATTAGACCTGTAACCTTATTCATGTCCGTCGCAATTCGATCTTCACCATACTCCACTTTCCAATGTTTTTCACGGTTTTTCCAATGATTGTAAATATTCTCAGTACCGGGCGAGCCTATTGGTTTAACAGTTAAATTATCATTGTAGTAAGGATGCAGAGAATCTCGCCAGAGCCAACTCCATCCAAGTATACCTTTCTTGGGCCATGTCCACGGACCTAACGACAATCCTTCATTGACCTGTGTATAGTAGTAAACTAAAACTAAAATCAGAATCAGAGCTAAACCTAAAACTAAATTGTCCATTACCATTATATCATATACGACAAAAAAATGATCACCTATTTTTATTATGCGATATGGGTCACAGTTGTTCAAAAAAAACATGAAAAAGATAACACGGAAGAACCACCACCATACTATAATGATACGGAAACGGAAACAAAAATGGTAGACGCGAATGCGCTGTCCTGTATAACTGAGAATGAAAAAGAGATGAGAACGTTGCAATATTTTGATGCAATTAAAAACTCCGCGAAGAATGGTAATTATAATACTGTTACGGCTAAACATTTACAATATGACACGATAAAGGAATATGGGTACAATGTTGACATTGATGACCATGGCGAGAACCGTGTCTATACAATTTCATGGGAACATCATATGATGCCATGTATCATGCACGGTGTTATTGAAACGGACTGCAATGCAAAACAAATGACATATTTGGCTAATCAACATAATAACGAAAAAATAAGTGAGATTTTGCAACTATGTAAGAAAAGCGCTGAAGCATGTTGTTACATGCTGTGGCATAAATCATCACTATATGAGCGTGAAATACTTAAGCGGAAAGGATTTATTGTAACATTATCAAGTATAGTATGGGGTGTGAAATATACAAAGATGATTCCGGTTGATGGACTGTATGGGATTTATATACTGGATACTCCAGATGCCACACACATACTCGCCAAATTCAAAAAACACGGCTTCAACAAATGCGAAGACGACGCATCAACTGACCTGAAAGTGGGTGACACTATTGTTTCCGTAGATGATAAAATATTTGACACACATGTTGAATTGATAGCTTATATCAATTCAACAATCGATAAGGGTCACATGATGCTTGGATATATCAGTGCACATTAATCATTATTTAGTGGGGGTTTAATCGGTTTAACGGTGACTTTGACCTTAGATTTAGTCGGTTTGACGGTGACTTTGACTTTAGGTTTAGGTTTAGCCGGTTTAACTGTGACTTTGACTTTAGGTTGGGACTTAGTATTGGAATCGGAATCTCCTTGTAGTATCTGAACATCCAACACAACATGAGAAGTTCTTTTATCAGGCGTTTTTAGTGTAGTGACCTTGCGACCCTCGGGGTCAGTGGCCTTGTCGTATACTTGTATGAAGTCCATTTTGTCTCCTCCAACAACGTCCACGTATTTAGCTGAGCCGCCTGTGTCAGAAGCTAATTTAGCTAAGTCGCGAGCCTCCATATATAAACGATATAGTTGGTCATCCGTAATGTTTTTAATAAGTGTCAAGGGGTGCAGTTTGACATAGTATAAAATTTCAGCCTTGATATAATTACCAATTCCAGATATAACAGACTGATCCATAAGAGCCTCACATATAGTCTTGTTATTTTTCTTACGCAATCTGTTGATCACTATAGATTCCTTGGCTATAACGGGATCTAAAATGCATGGACCAATAGTAGACAACTTTTTAGCTAATTCATAGTTGTTTAAAATCCAGACATGCCCAAAATTGCGTACACAGTTATAGAAAACTTCGTCTTGACCAGTGTCTGTTTCATATACAAAACGTACCGAGAAATGTTTGGTATATTTTTCTTTTGTTTCGCGGCGAGCCTTTAGTTCGGCATCTGACAAATTCACGCGAACTCTACCGGTCATGCCAAAACCAATAACTATAGCATGACCGTTATCTAAGTTGATGTAACCGCATTTACCCTTGAAACAGCAGTCTACAATTTTGGATGGCAGGAGCTCCGGTATTTTATCAAATCCTTTTGTTTTCTTGCGGAAACTCTCTTTACATAATTCCATTTCTAGTAACGTTTTACCTTTAAATAAATGGGCAAAATTACCCATCATTACTTTGACTTCAGGACCTTCAGGCATTATCTATCATACACAATCAATTTTACAATTTTGCAATCATGCGAGTGACCTTTCCGAGGGAATAGGGTGCATCATTTGTCTGGCGGCTGGATGTATGTCGTGCAATTTAAACCCATCTGCTGGATACTTGCCTGTTAAAATATGATAAGACAGAGCGCCAATACCGTAAATAGTATTGGCTTTAATGTTCTCTTCCAGATTTGTTTTGGAAAAGGATTTGGATGTGGGTAAAGTAGCGGGATCAATACCCCACTCATGTATGAAGGATAACATGGCCTTTTTGTCTTTACCCTTAATCTTAATAGCCCCCATGCCATAAAGTGCGAACTCTGGAGCAACGTAACCAGGCGTATGACCAGGTTCTTCTTTACATCCGGGTATAATACACGATTCGTCAATGTCGACAAATAAAATCTTACCAGATTTAGTTAATACCACATTGCCTTGTGAAATATCTGTATGTATCAAACCATATTGATGCATTTTTCGCGTAGCTTCCTTTAGCGCAGCAACAAGCGCGTCCGATGTTGCAAAATATCTACTCCAATTGCTCCAGCTATCAATATCAAGTTTTTCCATTATGGTGCTCACAACCCAACCAGAACGGCTGGGCGCGAATAGACTTTTTGCAACTTTGCAATCGTAGATCTTGGGGAAAATATCTACAGGGTGAGCCATGATGTGTTTATTAACACGTTCACGATGTTCGGCGTGTTTGTCAAAGTATGTGGCTGGTTCTACTCGTAGAACTGTGCCGTTGCCTAAATCATAAACATCGGAAAATGTTCCTGCTCCCAGGGGATTTGAACCATATACAATACCATGTTGTTCTAGTATGTCGACATATGCTTGTTTAACTTGAGGATTTTTGCTGAAAAGTTTTTTACGGTCCTTGGACAAAGGTTTGGCACCCACTTGAACAGCTGTTGGTCCAGGTTTAAGTGGTTTAAGTGGTTTAACTGGTTTAAGTGGTTTAACTGGTTTAAGTATTTGGATAGGTTTAGCTGGTTTAAGTGGTTTAAGTATTTGGATAGGTTTAGCTGGTTTAACTACATTAACCGGACCACCCTTATTGCAAAGAAACTGAACCAAAGCACTGCGTGTAGTATTTCCTGAATAACCTTGAGATTTGGCTAGTTTAAGCATATCACCAACATTCATACCACCCTGTGATTTACTTTTACCAACACATGCCAATTGCAGTCGACCTGAACTAGAACTAGGTTTTGAATGTAATTGTACTGGTCTGACAGGAACTGGTTTAACAGGTTTAGATTTAGATTTACATAAAAATTCTAGAAGGGCACTTCTTGTAGTGTTTCCGCTATAACCCTGAGACTTGGCTAACTGTACAAGGTCGTTTACATTCAAACCCCCTTGAGACTTGCTTTTCCCTAGGCATGCCAAAGCTAATTGACTCATATATAATACATGCATACTTTATTATATGATGTATTTGCATGTGCTCAATAATCCTAAATTAAATAAGTCCTTGTAGTGTTCTTCCTTCTCAGTAGGAACAAATAGAGACCGAACTAAACATTTGTCTACCATATCTGTACAACTCGCAACAACATTACCATAATACAATTTGTATATATCCTTGTTATTATCTATTGCTGCTACACCACCGCACATAAAACCTTCTCCGTACATCACAAAAATTAATGAACCCGAATAACCATCATTATCGTGATCTGTCCATGCTAAATGTTTAAGTGCATCCATATCAATATTTCCAAATATTGATTCTTTTTTACCGACAGTTGCTTCACGCAGAGGATGAGACCTGGCGGAATGAAGGAAATATTTAGTGAGTTCGTTAGTGGGTACCGCATCAAAACACAGATTATCTTTTCTAAGATCACGAAGTTCATACGCTAGACTATAAACAAGAAAGTTCGTTAAAATACTATTTGTCCTATCTAACATGTATGTATCATGTTCTGACAAGGGTGTTTCCATATGATGGTGTAAATCACGTATGACACTGTAATAAGTTTCTGTGCCGGGTAGATCGAACCTGAGATACGTATCTCGTGTAATTTCCTGTTTCATTAATGCATATTCCTGTTTCATTAATGCATATTCCTCTTCGGATAGTTCCTCGTCACCTGTAAGATATTTGTTGATAATACCTTTCACTTGTTCGTTACCCATTGATATAATACATAATAATCTATTCAATTTTCATTATTATAGTATAATACTTACACTGTCTGGATTTTGTTGTCGACTGGTCATGCGCGGAACCCAACGACCAAATACTGAATTGTATTCGCATAACATAAGTATTCCGTCGGAACTATGTCTTTTCCTGAACAGTTGATGCAACATAGTACTGGTTGTTTTATCAGGCACGCCAGCTGTGTCGTATTTTGCTATATCACCATTGTGCTTTTTGAGATATAATTCGTAGATATCCGTAGTTGCCGTTGATTTCACTAAGAAACATGCTCTCTTTGTTTTGGGTGTGTTGGTTGGTATCAATTGTCCTTCAACAGAAGTCCCTGAATTAGAATTCCTTGAATTAGAATTTGAATTTGAATTTGAGTTTGAATTTATGTTCTTAATTTGTACGCAAGTTGTGTCCTTATTTGCCGGAATAAATAATAATCCGTCAATATGTTCAGAAAATTCAGAAAACTGAATTTCATTCCAG
>Ga0136555_1000149_pt1 | contig 27400 bp, 24 predicted proteins | sample AntRauTorckE5432_FD_104927 | JGI IMG/M metagenome (GOLD analysis project Ga0136555, IMG submission 104927) | Saline lake microbial communities from Rauer Islands, Antarctica - Metagenome Torckler E5 #432 | ecosystem: Environmental > Aquatic > Non-marine Saline and Alkaline > Saline | place...
GCGTGCTTCTTACGCTCACGCACATAATGATCAGATGGCTTGAGCTCACGCAGCTTGTTGAGCTTCTGTGTAGTGAGCTTCTGGCCCGGCGGTGCGCGAAACGTGGACAAGAAACGCTGGTGGAAAAAGGCGTCTGAAAAAGGCACGGTGGACCAACGAATTTCCACATCCACACGTATATCTCCCACGTAGTTCAGCAGGCGACGCACACACTCTGCTGGGGTCCACTTGGGACGCTCAAACGTGTAGTTCGTAAAGCGCATTTCGAACATGTACCCTCGAAACTCGGTTTTGAAAAAACCACGGTGCATGATCAACTGTGGCAAATAACGTTCTGTGATCTCGTTGTAGGCTTCCAGCCGGTGACCGGCCAAACATTGCTGTGAAACCCAAGCGGTAGCGAAACTGCCCTCCGAGACCACAGCATCAGAAGCAGAGCTTGACGTTGAACCACAACCCTCACGCTGCTTCTCAGGCACCTTTCGCACACGCTCCGTCACCTCCGAAGGACTTTCGAAACAGTCCACATCTGGGTGACGCCATAAACGATACAAATCCGTCATGATCCACAGCACTAAACACTAACACACACACACCCCCCGACTCAGACGTTGTGAAGCACATAAGGTCACATCTCATAATATCCTTAATGATGATTGTATTACAGACTGAGCTTTGCCTCTTCTGTGTTCATCTCTGAAAAATCAGGCACAGTCTTGTCCCCGTGCAGCCATTGGTTGGTTAACACCACGCCGTTGCAACGGTGCACGTAATCTTCAAAAACTATCCACTGAAACGATAAAACAGGCTGTTCAGGTCCGCCTAGCTGATCAAACCACTCAGTGTCATTTGCGTGCTCGTCGCCCCCTGTGTTGTAATAGTCCGTGTTAGACTTATGTTCGCTGTAAAACCCGGATTGACTCGAAAAATCATCAAACACCCAAAAGTGCGTGCTGTCTTCATTGCGCAAAACGCCTTTTCGTCTAGGATCAAACAGAAAGGTCACAGTACATGGTCGAGAGGGAAACTTGGCATCTCGCCAATAGCCATGCACGGACCAATAGTTTGCCTTCACTGTCAAAGGCACTCCTTTCTGTAACTCCTTCCAAAGAGTGGAGTATGCCGACATGACGCAAGGCGTTTTCGGTTCGCAGTGTGTCTATCTACTCTAGGCGTTCTCGATCCAATCAACACTGGTAGGCTTCGTGATACACATATAGGGTCACATCTCATAATGCACGTAACATAGAGCCCCTTCTCACCACAGCGTGGATCCAAGGGAAAAGGTCCGGACCTCAAACTAAAGCTGCAACATGCCTAAAACCAAGCGCCCCAGTTTGAGAAGTAGATATCGTGCAGCTCTTTCACTTCTTGAAGATGACTGGCTGACAGAAGCCGACGTTGAACACTGTATGAAAGTGGGGAAAAAAACTTTCTACGAACACCAGCTGATCAACTGTATCGACAGAACTGATCACACGTGTTTGTGTGATTTAGTGCGCACCATACGAAAGGATGGGTGGCTGGAGTTCTACAAGAGCTCTAGTTACGTAGGGTTTCCTTTACGTGGTCTCCAGCGTGCAGTTAGACAGGCTACATACGTACCACATACGTACCCACACACACACTGTGAAGAAAAGTTTTGGACAGCAAAGCAACGTTGTATTCACATGCCCTGGGTCGAGAACAAGTATCCAACTAAATAAACCCACAGATCCGTCATGACACAAGGTAGTAGGAGTGTCCCGCTTAATACCACACACCCACGCCCACGAGATATATGTAAGATATCCCTTAAAACCCTAAGTGTGATTTATCATGCCAAATTAGCGGTTCACTTCAGGGTCAGTTGATTTGTGCTTCAAATATTAACATAGAGTACATTGTTTGTGAGATTGTGACCGTGCACCCATGTTGGGCGGAATGTACGAGAAGATTGTTTAACCTGTTGATCCAGTTTGTGCTTTGTTACTATCAACAAAGTCGTCGGAGTAGGATAAGATAGCCGTAACGGATTGCTTCACTACACATCACAATTCCAAAATGGGGCTCTTCAAAAACCTCTTCAAAAAACCGAGCAACAAAACCGTCAGGTTGGGTCGCAGCCCCACTGTTCAACAACTCCAAACCCTTCTTGTTGGTCAACTAAACACTTTGAAAAGTATGGACAAACAACCCACTGTTCAAACACCTTACATTCTGGTGTTTCGTGAAAAAACCAAGCGCCGTGGATGGTGTAATGGAAAAGTGTTTGTGTCGGATAATTCTGTCGACATTCCCGATGAAGACACCTTTACGCTTCCAAATCTGGCATCCTATCCTTTTCAAAGGGTTTGTGTGTTTGAACAACAAATTTATGCACCTAGCATCATGTACGAAGTGACTATTGCTGCACAATCCCAAGAGCAGCTGGATCATGTGGTCCAAAAATTAACTAAGTTTCCAGGACGTATGGATGGTGATTTTTGGATGAACAAAACCTCCATCACTGAAGTCACAAAGGCTGAATTGGCTCGCACAAAAGCTTAAGAAATAATAAAAGGGATACAGCACAATATTTTAAAGATATAACCAATTATCACCTGTGTAGGGCGGAATGTACGAGAAGATTGTTTAACTTGTTTAACCACTATTCGACTAGTCACAACTTTCAATCAAAGCCTATCTATGTCGGACCAAACGGATAACCAAAGCACAAGCGTTCTGGGGAAGCGCAAAGGTCGTGTGGATGAACCTGCAGCATCTCCGGTGCCTAGCAAACGGCACCAAGCGACACCGTTGGATCTGAAGTGTCCAGTGGAGTTAAATGTGAATTTGTCCGAAAAGGATGTCACAATCGCCTACGAGATCACAGCTAGCATGTGGACATACATGCAGAAAATACCGTTTTTCAAAGGGTTGTACCACCAATTGAAGACTGAGGGTTCGGCCGATGTCGACGGGTTCGAGGATCCCAAGGTACACCCAGACATGGAGCGTGCCTGGGATGTGATCATACTATTTCTCGAAAAACCTAAATTGCACAAGAACTTCATCCATTATTTGTTTGATGTGCGACACCTAGTCGACATGCTGGGCTTACACCCGTGGCTGAATCTCTACGAGCACACACGGGAACGACTTAAAAGCTTCACTTTAGTGGATTTAACCACTCGAAAGGCATTAAGACAGCTCGTGAAGCAGTTCCAACTGTGGAAAAAGAACCAGTGGGTAAAAAACCTCTTCCAACTGCCGAATCCAGACCTCTTCAAGCAGTCGTACCTGAATTGGGCGAGCCATGTGGAGGAGATAGGTGGAGCAGAGATGCTCTACCAGTGGTCTTTGCCAGTGCGCCAAAGCTGCATCACTACGTACCAGATGCCTGAGCTGCGTGACATTTGGCTGGACAGTTTCTCTTGTCAGAGATTGGGGAAGAAGCGTCTACAATGGCCTGCAGACGTCGTATGGGCAGGAGGCAGCTTAGCCGCTGCACGTAACGAGATACACCCTAACAAGATGGCGGAGGACGCCGACATAGATCTATGGGCGTTCTCGCTGGAGGGTATGCGAACCGTGTTGGCCTCGATGGAGCAAGGTTTCGACAATGCGTACTTTGTGGTGAGAAAAAGCATCATCGACATCGTCTCCCCCGGCGTGAAAATTCAAATCATCTTTGCCGGCCCGAACAAAACGCCCGCGCAAGTAGTGGAGGAATTCGACATGGACTTTTTGCGGCAGTACTACGACCACAAAGGACAGCTACACAGCTTTCCAGAATGCGATCTGGCGTACACCAACCAGACCGTGAGCTTGATGCAGAAGAATTTGAAACCTCTACGCTACCTCAAAGCCCTAGAGAAGGGTTTTCAATTGCCACCCGGCACGGAAACGAAGCTCGATAACTTTGCACAACAGCAGCGCTGGAGAGTCACCAGGACGCGCAATCAGGACCCGGAAGAGCGCGTCGTAGCCTTCTTGCGCTCCATGTACCACTCGAAGGTACACATTGTGTGCACCGCGGATGAAGCCATGGAGGCTTTCGGCAAAGTACCCTTCGGAGACGGTTGGAACACTTATCAGCGCCACGCAGTGCCTCTGGAACAGCTCGAAGCACGCATGAACGAAGTGCAGTTCCTGGACGCCGAATGCTTCAAGCGAGCCCGATCTGTCGGTGGTGATAACATGCAGTGCGTGCGCTTCAAACATCCAGTGGCCCTGACACTCGACCACGTTATGGCCATGAGCCTATTGAACACCAACATGAGTTCCATGGGCGAACGCATCGAGATGGGAATGACCATTGGAGTGCAGATCAAGGACCAACGCCTCATGGACCTCATGGAAAGTTTAGAAGATCGGGTGGGTCAACAGGCACGTCACCACTCATCAGAGCCGGAAACGCGCTACGCAAACCAGAACTACATCAGCTTGTTGAAATACACCAACAAGACGAATTCACTGGCGGCGGGCATGCCTCCATTGATGAACCTTAAGATGCGCAGCAAGTACACCCACGTGCAGGATCGACGGCACGACAAGGGTGTTACTGTGCACGAAAGTCAAGCTTGCATGGTGTCACTGCGTGCAGAGATCTTCGGAATCTACTCCAACAAAGACCGCATGTGGGGCTTGATGTCCACCATATGCAGTCTAACACTGCACGACAACATCGATACACCAGCGTGCTACCGTGCCGGACTCATGTACCAAACCAGTTTTTAGGGGCGAAAGGCAGTTGAGATTTTTTACGTCAGCTTTCATACAAACAAACACATCTGAACAAAAGGTTACATTGTTTTCGTAATAGATATGGCGGACACTGGTCAAGATCCGGTGTTGGTCGCCTTACGTCGCTTGGTAAGCATGCATACTTTGCGTAAAAGGGTGTTGTCGAAGCTGTCACAACTGAAGCAAGCCTGTAGAGGTGGTAAAGCTACAGCAGTCAAGCTGGGCACTGATCAATACGAAATGAAGCCCGAGCTTACCAGGTTTAGTAACAGTGGACGTGCCGACAGTGACCGCGACAGTGACAGTGACAGCGAATTGGACGAAAATGCCAGTGAAGAGGTGAAAATTCAGAAAGCCTTGACGAAGCAAGCCAAGGACCGCATTAAAGCGTTTCATGGAGTCAAGAACGGTTGGAATAAGCTCGGTCAAGGCTATGTTAAAGGAGGGAAGAACCTAAACATGGTCACGGACATGGTGCAAGGAGCTATTAGGGCACCCTTGGAAGTGCAAGTCGTACAAGATACTGTGAAAGCCGTGTCTGAACAGTTGGCGCCCAGTGTGGATCAAACGCGACGGAAAGATGTGGAGCAGTTCATGGAGGAAAAAGGCTGGCTGACGTTAACACATTCTCGTGACTTGAACAATACTTGCATTCACGTACCAGTACCATCTACCTCAAGGTGGAACAAGTATGTCAAGTACCTGAAGGCCTCCAACCCGACTGCGGACCTCACCTCACAATCGGAGGTACGCGTGCGTCGTTTGGTGGGTTTGCCCACCAATCAGGTCTTTTTACAGGCGCTCACCTATACTGTCGAGTTCTACGGAGGTGACGGTACCCAAACGCAAGTCCAGCGTTACTGTTACGATGTGCGTCGCTTGTTCTTTTACGTCCTGACACAGCTGACGAAGAATGGACATTTCTGCGATTGCAGTGCGGGAGACGGTTGCACACGCGCTCAAAAAGGCCAAAAGATCTGGTGTACACAACACTGGTTCAATACGCCTTGGCAGGTCTTTACGGATGCTAAGGACCAAGTACTAAACCCGGCCTATCTCTATTGGTCGGAGAAACAAGATCCTAACGTCCCCGAACCAGACCAGTATTTGCTACCTCTACAGATGCAAAACATATTTCTCTGGTTCAACGCCTACAAGAGTTTAGTCAACACCTGGGAGAACCTCAAGTCCCAGTCCGGTCGTGAAGCGGAGCTGTGGAGAGAGACCTTGAGGAGCTTGGATGGATACATGGTGCCTGCAGCCGTGTACCACAATGGTCCTTACCTGTTCGTGTCCAAACCCGCACAACACGGTGTGGGGTTCCAAGACGCTTTCAACTTCAGTGCGGTGGGCACACGCGTCCGCCAAATATTCAAGGCCGCCAACAAGCTGGTCAAGAACTGGCTGCCCTTTATTAACTTTGTTGTGGCATTAGCACAACTGGTCCTGTGCGGTTATCTCTTTTTCACAGTCCTACCGGGTACCGCGTTTGTGAAGCTGCTACTGGGACCCTTACTGGTAAACATGGGTACACGCGTATTACAGTTTGTCAATGGTACTGGCGGGGGATGGTTCTTCAATTATTGGCCCGATTGGATGGGCGGGCAGGTGATACGTCGCCTGGCACAAGTCGCGCCTTACACCACTTCCAGTTACGTCCTGGGTGGGTCTTTCATGATAGGAGCCACAGGTTTAGTAGGGGCCTCTGCGTTTGGGTTCATTGCCATGCCGTTAGCCAGCGCAGTGACTGTTTTCGGAGGCGTGGCGTGGATAACCACAAAATTCGCGGAAGCTGCTCCTACGCTGGATGCAGCAAATACCGCTTACGACTACGTGGATCAACTCCAGGACGTTTATAATGATGATATGGCCTGGGCTTCGCTATCCATCATGGTCATACGCTATCTACCACAGTTCTTCGTGGTCACTACGCCTGCTGATAGTGCTGCGCGTAAGACAGCCCAATACCTGGCCAACATTGTCACACGCATTTTTGATGTGTTCTACATGGTGCGTATCATCTGGGTCTTTCTGTCCGACCTTTATCAGATTCTGGAGTATGGACTACCAGGGTCCACCTCGTGCTACAAAGCCGTGCAAGGTTACCTTACGGATCAACAAAAAAAGGAAGCAAAAAAAGGTAAACCCATTGTTACGAATGTAGAGGCCACTTTCTGGGACCGGGCGCACGAACGTAGAAGTTATCCAAACAAGCCTCCCCGTTACGTCTCACGCGGTACAGCTGTCGTGGCTTCCACGCTTCAGTACATTTAATCATACCAACGCGAATGCCAAGCTGAGAAATTTTGTCAATGAATTCACTCTACATGTAATGAAAGATCTAACGAACGTAAATGGGTACAGCATACTTGCCGTCCGCTAACAGTATGCGCGCAAGATCCATGTGGCAAAAGTACGCCGTAGCGATGATATACACACGCACACTGAAGTCCACCATGGCCCAGCCACAAGTCTTCAGCTGGTACCACGTATAGTGAATAGGCCAATGCAGTAATAACATGTGAAGAACCAGTGACACCATTAACTGCACGAACTTGGCACCCACGATGGCGTGTGAAGTCACAGGTAGCCCACCCTGTTCAATCACGTACGTGTAGGCCATCAGCGTGCGTCCGAAAGTTTGTCCCTTGAACATCAGCATTTGCCAAAGCAAAAACCCACTGCTGTACAAGAACATGTACAGCATGGGCATTTTGCTCGAGGTGACATGTTCGTACAGAATGCACGGAGCCACCATGAACAGTAGGTCCACTACCGAGCCACAGAAGAGACGAAAGGAAGACACATTGGAAGTGGTAAGCATGGCTTCTTTCAAACCTTATATCTCTGCGTTATGTCTGTCTGTGTCTGTGTGTCTGTGTGTCTGTGTCTGTGTGTCTGTGTGTCTGTGTGTCTGTGTCTGTGTGTCTGTGTGTCTGTGTGTCTGTGTGCGAAATGACATACAACTTATATTTGTGTTCCGACTCGATTATTTGACAAGATTCATACACATGGCGTGAAGGGCCAATTGGCCGACACACCACCCATGTCATGATACAAGGCTTCGAGACGCCGGTCTTCCGTAGCAATGACGTCCCGCGTGCGGTGATGCTCGAAGCATCGTGCCAAATCTGGACGCCCTTCAAGTATGAGTAGGCGAGCCGATGTATCTGAGTAGTTGAGCGCTTTGATGCGTCTCTTTTGTGTCTTGGACAATGCTTCCTGTAACTGCTGGAAACGCATAGTCAAGCGGTCAATCAGTCTCTTACTCAGCACAGGTACAGCTTTGCCTTGCAGCAATCTCACGATCCGCTTGTCCAAGGAACTGTACTTGGACAGACCTTTCTTGCGCAAAATGTCCAACACTGCGGTGGTCTTGGCCTTTTCGTTGCTCAGGAAATGAACGTTTTGCAGTTCCTGCGCCAGCACGTCCAACACCTCGGCAGGTGGATCAGGTACATCCTCGCAGTATTGCCAGAGAAAGTTGCGATACTGAGGTCTGTCATTGCTCTTCGTTACGACCTTACTGGGTTGGACACCCTTTAGACGTGCGGCTTTTGCTCTCGAAACTTTAGAGCCGACTTTTCGGCGCTTAGTCACTGCACTTTGCGCAGTGAACGGTGGTGCGAAAGCGGACATCGTTCTTTTTTGACCCACCACCTCAGCAGGCAGGGCCATCGGTATGGGCACAGGCGCTGTGGCGTTGGGCTCTGACTTTACGCATGGGCTTTTCAGACTCGGCTGATTATTGTTCACACAGTCGTAGCTGTGTGCCATATGCTGAGCTGTTTCTTCCGCAGCACGCACATAGGCCGTCGAATACCCGCAACCTAGACGTGGACACAAGGCCAGAGCCTGACGCAGACAGATCTTCAAGTCCGAGCAGCAGTACGGACACTGATCCTTCTGTACATACACCTGCACACCTTGATGGGCTTTCAGCAAGTTCAAAGCTAAAGCCTCGCGCATCTGGCACCGATTGGCCATCAAAGAACTCTTGGTGCGCTTCAAAAACTTTTCGTCAGCTTTCACCTGACGCACACTGCCTAACGCTGCTGAGGCCTCCGAGTCAGGTTTCGAACGCTGAGTTCTGTTTTTCTGGAGCATGGAGCCGGTGGGCGTGGTATCCTCTGGCAGTATAGGCAGGACCAGAGCTCGTGTGGAAATACGCTGTAAGTGCAGCACGTCGGATTCCAGTTGAGCTTCGGAACTGAATTGTTCCATGAGCGGTTTGGCGTAGACTTTGCGCTTTTCAGCTTCTGTTTTCAGCCTCTGCAGGTTTTGGGAGAGACGCACGCGTTCCTGGTCCAATACAGTTTTACGACGTAGTCCTCCACGTCCTTCACAGGTCTTCATCTCACGCTCCACGATCTCAATGCGTCGCTTCACCTCCAGCACACTCTTGGAAACATGAAAGCGAAACTGACGTACGTGTTCCTTCACCTGTTCCCCCATATCGCACTCACGTTTAAACGCATGTTTCACTGTAAAGTGTAGGCGCTTTTGCTTCTGGACCTTGCGCTCATTGCTGCGTTCTCGGCTACCGTACATGGAACCTACACTGATACACACACACACACACACACACACACACCGAAAAACAAATGCAAAATTACCTACCACTGCTGCCCTAACGTATACCACACCACACCACACCACACCACACCACACCACCTACGTGCACACAATCACCAGTATGTTAAATGATGTCACAGTGGTTGGGGCCAAAAGAAACAGAAAATAGACTAGAAAATAGCTAACTTTTCTCTTTACAAGCACGAGGAAGAAAGATTCACTCGGAGACAAACTTTACCATGTCGTTGACCTTAGCTTTGGTGGTCGTCATGGCCATGGCGCTGATACTTTCAGGTCTAGCGGCCTTGATCTGGCACTACTTCTCACAGAGCTACCGAACGCGGCAGCGAAAAGCTCTGTCTGGCCAGTCAGACACTAGCGAGATTAATAGTGCTACCAGTACTAACAGTGGTAGTAGTCAGCGTGGAAGAACGTTAATGGCCTGTACTGAGCACCAACCTTTGGAACAAGCAGGCAGTCTCACGGTGCAAACCAAGGCACAGGGCCACTATGCCACTTGGCAGTACGACGTTGAGCCCAGTATTTCGCCCATGTGCCTCAGCACTCAGGGCACCAAGCTAGTGGTGGGTCAGCCAGCCCTCTCGTACCGACGTTACGACGCGTACCATGGTGCGATCACACTGTACGAATTGACGGGTGCAGACAACCAGGCGGTGTTACCGCATGCAGACAAGTCTTCCGGTCCGGTAGATCACAAGAAACTCCATTGGCAGCCCTACATGCACAGGGACGGTCAACATGCGTTTGGAAGCTTTGTGGTCTGGGCAGACGACGAGACCGTGATTGTGGGAGGCACGCATGGCAACCTAGAAGCATTGCGTTTGCATACGAACGAGCACGGTGTGCCATCCTTACTGCAGTTGTGGCAAACGCCCAAAAGCCAATATGGACCGCACAAACGTCCCGTAGCTCTCAGTGCGTCTGAAGAGGTGGTGGTCTCTCTCTCTCAAGACGGACAGTTGGAAATTCGGCAAGTGGAGACCGGTCACACACTGCAAGTCTTACCTTTACAGCCTTCAGACAGCACCTGCGGCTTCGATATGTACAGTGTGGCCGTATCACCACGTGGTGAGATAGCCGTGGGCGAGCCCACCGCAGCGAATGGGTGTGGTGCGGTGCATCTGTTCGCAGTACAGAAAGGTGCATCTGTTCGCAGTACAGAAAGTATCCCTGCGCCGCAAGTGTCTACTGTACCTGTGACTTTGCGTTTGCCCGGCTTGGATGCTCACCGTTGGCGTTTCGGTGCGCAAGTGAGTTTCGACCGCACGGGTGAACGTTTGCTGGTGACTTCGGGAGAAACCGGCGCTTGTGTCTTTACGCACGGACCTACGTGGTGTTGTGAGAAGTATCAACGCGAGCTAGAGAACACGTATCCGTGGCGACCGGATCCGTGGCAGGACGGGGCGTGGTACAACCGCCTCGGACAACACATTTCGTGCACTTAGTCAATGAAGGATTTTTTACATGTCTCACAGTTCAAACATGATGAAACTACAGTGTTGGCGCACTGGCTTTCATTCCGACGTAGTTGTTCATGTGCTGCGTCGGCGGCGGTACGTTGATCTGCTGTAAACCATTGGAGTACGCGGGCGGCTCTTGGCTTTCTTGTTGTGCGTACTTTCTCTTGAGATCCACATGTTCTTTCATGAGCGCCACGTACTTGTTCTTGTAGTTGCAGCAGGTCACCAGTGGTCTACTTTTCTTCTTCTCCTTCTGCTTTCTGGCTTTCAAAGCGTTTTTGACTTCTTTCGAGTTCCACTCGCAGTGCATGGGTGGTAAGACACAAAAATAACCACGATTTCCGTGTTTGTCGTGATAGCATTCGCCACCTAGCCCTATGCATGGGCAGCCATCTAAGAAAATCAAACACTGTAGACAACACGTGCACTCAAACCAGCACGAGTCGGATGTAACGGTAATGCAGAAGCACATGGACACTTCACTGAACCAAGTCAAACGATCTCAAGGCCAACGCAGATTTGGTGTACGAACACTTCAGGGATGGTATCCGTCAGTGATTTAATGATCTACATGTTATCATATCTCACATAAACTCTACTTCTGTATTAATTATGTTCTTTCGGGCTAATGAATGGCTAAGTGAGTTAATCAAGTCCGCATGCAGCCAAGCCGTCGTCGCAATGGCCAATGGAGGGTGTCGTTCTGGCGTCAGCAGCCGGTAGACTCTGTGGGACTGATCACACACCAAGGTTACGCAGCCATCAGTTGAGACTTTCATGGGGTTGCGTATCCGCATAAAGGTGTATGTGGGAACGTTCGAGGTTTGCGCATCACCGCACATGAATAAATTACCTCCGTCCATCTGCACGTAGTAATGTTCAAAGTTGATGGGCGACATAACAGCTGTCCCCCCTTTGTTGTATCCTTTCTCTTAGTCCGGACCTATCAGTAAGATTAATTACCGTCATGTTACAATAGGAGCGTTACCCCAGGAAGGGAGTACGTCGTATCACACACGTGCCTGCCATATCGTGGAACTTATCTTCCTTGACATGCATTTCCGAGGGAGCCACTGGCGAATGGGGTCGCTGGTGGTGCTGGGCAGCCAGACGTGCTTTTTCAGTCACCACACGACGGTCACGCTCTTCGGCCACCTCTCTGTACTTCTGTGAGCCCACCAGATGCAGCACCAAGGGAAACGGAATGCGTTTGAAGAAGACCTTGTCCTCAATTCGAGTCGCATCCTGCGTCATGTTGTCCAGCCACAAACAACAGCCCCTCTCCTTAGTGGCCGAGTTCATAATGTAGCGAAAGGTACGGTAAGTGCACATAGTATCATCGACAAACTCGTCATAGACCTTGCGACAGTTCTTCGAACTCGGTGTCTTCATCACCGCAATCACATCCAACTGGGTACGATTCTGCAACGGCATTTGGTGCCAGTACTGGCACAACCACGCCGTGCCAAACCCGTAGTGACGACAGTTGGACATAATGTCAGCGAAGATAGGATGAAACATGAACTTTTTCAAAGGTCCAACATCCTCAAAGATCCACAGGGTGCGCAGATGATAAGGTACGTGATAACCGTCGTCGGAACCGTGTTTACGCACGTACACTTCCCGGTCCTTCTGGATCTCGCCGTTCATGTAGTCTTTGACCGCGACTACGTAGTTGGGATCTGGTTTGGTGTGAATGTAGAGCTTGGGAATGACCTTGCCCCACTGCATGGCGGCGTCGTGGTTGGAAGACACCAGAATAAAATTGGCGTACCGCTTCTGGCGGTGCAGGGACAAGCAGGTATACTGCATACACGTGGATTTACCAGCGCCTTTCTTGCCGAACATGGCCATGTTGATCAGCGGAGCGACATCTTCCAGCCGCGCCTCGCGCAGATTCACCGAGGTAAACTTGTGCGCTGGCATAACGACCAAGGCTGAGATCAAAGGTGAGGGCGAGAAAGAAGAACAAAAGGTCTCAGATTGGCCTCTTTACTTTGTACAGAAAAACAGGTTGGGACAGGGTCAGGCGGCCACAAACTAAGCCTTCGAGTAGTGAATTTCCACAGAGCCGAGAAACAATTCTATCGGAGCTAGAATGAACGCAAACACCAAGTGACCCAGACGTCCCATTTCACCACCAAACACGTAGCTGGGAGATTTGGTAAAGGCGATGATGCCCACAATAAAACCCGCCAAAAACCAGAGCGCCAAAATGATGGTCACTATCAACGTAGTTGTATCTGAAAAGTCCAAGTCATTAGTATCCGGCAACATACCGCTCACAGACATACTCAGTGCAAGACGTCAAGTCAGAGATCAAAAACCTATACCGAACGTATACGAAACACAGCTTTGTTTTTACAGTAAACCATGTCCTTATTTTCTCTGAAACGACTGACTGTGTGATCACGACATGTACATGTACCTACAGCTGAAGGCTGTTCCACATGAACCCGTAAGGTACAAAGCCCCGAGCGCGTGGAACAGACGACATACTTTCGCTACCACTTTCGCTGCCACTGTCACTGTCACTTTCCATCTCACTGTCCGTACCCCTGTGACCGTCGTAGGGAAATAACAAATCTTCACAACGATGTGTAGGCACTTGAGGAGCTGATATGGTCATCACACTACCACTGCCAATGTCAAGGTCCATATCCACTTCTTCTGGCTCTGCCGAAGACTCTGTTTCGAGCTCGCCATAACGACCCTTGGACTCAGTAGACGCACTTCCTGTACCCATTCCGTGTAGAAAGATCTGGTTCTCGTTCACGTGGTGATAGCCACTGGGATTCCATACAGCTCTTACAAACCCATTTTCAACTGATCCAGACTTTGAATCATCCTGGCCTTCATCCTGGCCTTCATCCTGGCCTTCATCCTGGCCTTCATCATACTTTGCTTCATCCTCATCCTCATCCTCCTCTTCGTGTTCCATGTCGACGTTATCCACACGTTTCTCCAGGTAGTAAAAGTTTAAATGACCTCGCTTGATCTTGATCAGTGTGTACACCGAGCCATCACCCGGACGGAAGCGTTCCTGATTTTCCTTGAAATCCGGTATGTCATCCCATTCAGTGCGAGACGATTGCTGGATCTGGCCACGAAAACCTGCCGAGGGCACGCTGTTGCGCAGGTAAGGCTTGACTTTAGGCAACAGTACCTTCGAAAGAGCCGTATTGGACACAGCTTTATCCAAGCCCACCAGCTGCTGCTCGTACATGTACTGGTAAATCACACGCTTCACCAAAATTTGTGCTGTCAGTTGGCTACCATAATCTACAAAGATCTCCACACCGGCCGGCAAATCTGCGGCAGCACGCAACCACAGCGCGCGATTCGGTACTGACCAACCCACGGGTTTGATACGATCAGCAGGCATCACGTACATCAGGTCCGCGTTGTTTACTTCACATTGACGTTTCCGCCGGTTGGCACTCAAACACTGATTCGCATAGCGAGCAGGACACGGCGTTTGTTCGGCGTCTACCACAAACCTACGACGATCTACTTTGACGTTCACACAGTATGTGGCCAGATCATAACCTTGATAACGCTCTTGCGTTTGCGCAGGTGTGAGGATCTCTCCGTAGTAAGGACACAGAAATTCACCGTCTGCAAACCTGCGGGTGGTGAACAAACCAAATCCCGCGCCCGGCAAAGTCGAACGTTTGACCTCTAAACCATAAGCACTTGCATTTGTAACCACCGCAGCCGTCCAGGCCGCGTCACTATTATATCCTACTGCACCAGCCGGACGCTTCAACATGAGCAAAAGGGAACAAAGCTTTGAAGGACTTCGGTTTTGTTTCTTCACACCGCATTGTTTTCAAACTCTACGTTGATACCAGGCGCTGACCCAGAAGTCTTACCAAGAAAACAAGTTTCCTACAGCTACTTCTACTATGGGTTGCGTGGAAAGTCGCGAACCCTCCGTACCACACCAAAAGTGTGGTCAAGGCCCATGCACTAAGTGTAGTAAAACGCGCAATCTGTTCAGTTTAACGTACCAGGAAGGCCCTGAATCAGTCACATTGACACAGCAATGTTTCACATGTCTAAACAAGGCAAAGTACTGGGTGAGAATGGATCGCGATGAAGCTATAGTCCATGCTGGTCTCGGCTGGTCGCTCAAATACCATTTACAAGGACAGTGTATCAAAAAGCACAGCGAAACTAATCTACTTCAGTGCCAACTGTGCTCTGGGTATGAACATACAGTTTTTGATCTACACTTTCCTGAGCGCGTTTGCTTCTACACCACACAAAAACACATTGTTACAAGCCAAGATCTCCGTTGGCAACACAACATAAAAAGTGTGTGTGAACAATGTGTGGCGGTGATATGCTTTACGCACCTGAAGGAACAACGTGGGATTGATTATGAAATGTAGGCAAAGGTATGGTGTAATGAAACAGAAAATTTGTGTCATGTATGTGTGTGCGTTTCAGAAATACAAGCTTAGCGTCAGTCGATACCAGGCGCTGCCCCAGAAGCCGCTTTTGGTCCAGATCACCTTGGTCTTGGTGTTGATCACGGACAGTGCGCCGTTAATAGGCAATCCCTTGGCATGCTCCAACAGTGGATACGTCTTCTGCTCAGCACGCTGAAAGTCGTCCAGCGAGAGCTTCTGGGCCACTTGAATGCCTACACCAGCCACCGTGCGACCGTTGTACAAGCTATTGCTGTAGTAAGGCTCTTTCCCCGGGCTCAAAAATTCCGCCACCTGCGACCTGGCACTCTCGTCCGTCAAGCGACCGTAGTTCTCGCGCACCGCGTTCACCAGTCTCTGGTAGCGCCAATACTCTCCCAGAGCGCTAATACCCATACGCACGGACACGGGATGGGACATGCGCACGCGTAACGTCGGAGCCATGTACATGTTGGTCACCAGCACCACACCGGGCATGTTTTCAGTGCTGGTAGGTCCAAAGTAGCGATTCTTCACCGTGGGTCGCAAGTCACGCTCGGACACTGCGGTGCGAAACAACGGTTTGCGCCAGTCTACCAAGTCAGACAACATGGGATTCGATTCCTTCAACCTGTTCGGCCAAGTCGCTTGCGTCAAGGCTTGGGCTTCCTGGGGCGTAAGTTCAGCCTTCGCATCCGAAGACCAACGTGCCACAGTACGCGCGTTCGCCGGAGTTTCTCGAAAAGCCAGCGACGGCAGCTTGGCGCGCCGTCTGTCAGGTGTTGAGCTCAAGGTCTCCAGTACACAACCCTGTCCTTGCTCGTCGTTCAACGTGTATAGCCAAGCGTAGCCACGAGGCGAGCGCTGAATGTACTGCACAGCTTCTTCACTGGTACGACACTTTTCTGCTGTGACCCGCATGAGCAGCAAACCGGACAGACCGGCGAAACGTTTTTGAGACTCCACATCGCGCACCAGGTTCAGTGCCAGTGCCAGACCATGCTGATTGACCACCGTGATGCTGCCCACCATGCCAGGCACACACACGCTAGCCGTAGCGTGACGTCCGCTACCGAAAGCAGGTCTGCGCAGAATGGTGGTTTCCAAACGGTGGAAACCGCGCCCGTTAGCAAACTGAAAATCACGCACCAGGTACGCATCACGCTCTGGGTTCAGCACTGCCGGACCGGACAGTGCAGCCGCGTTGCACCAGTCCGGCGAGGTAAAGTGTTCCACTTTCAAACGACACTGGTCCTTGAACTCAGCCGGAATGCGTTGGCACACTTCTTCCGCCACGTTATCATGCAGAATGGTGGAGAGAATCCAATCGCAGCCAAAGTTCAGCATCAGCAGTCGCTTCCAAGACACGTACTGCTCGTTGTTCACACCCTCCTGTATGCCTTTTAATTCCTCGTGAAGCTCGTCGCTCACAAGCTTGGAGCTGCGCAGCTGCTGATAGTGCACTTCAACCTTATCTGCTACCAACTTCAGCATAGCTTCCAGCACCACCTTGTAGGCCGTCTGTAACGCCAAACCTCGAGCCACCATGTCCCTGTCAAAGCGTTCGCTGATCAAACTCGGTAGCAAATGCCTCAGCCACGTTTGAGAGGCAAAGATCACATGGTCTTTCAGCAAGCGGCCATGTAACAAACCCATTTCTCGCCCTGTACCCGCGCAATACAGCAGGTGGCGAGGTTCGGTACGACCCTGCTGGTGCTGCTGCCAAGTCAGTTCTGGTTGGAAATAAGGTTCTATCAGACGTGAACGGGAGGCACAGGTCAGTGCCACTACACCAAAAGCCCCAGAGGCTAAACGTTCAGTGCGTTCCACTTTGTGACCATCGAGCTCAAAACCATGCTGTACTGAAGGCTCAAGTGTCTCCATGGCTGAAAATAATAACAATCACGTCTGCTTTGTTTTCTTAATTACACTGTACATGTATCATTCTTCAATGTGAATCAGTCCCCCCGAATCAGTCAAAGAAAGAAACCCAACACACACCCCAACACCTTCCAGACCCAGAGAAACTGTCTGATCGCTTCTCACGGGCCGCATAAGAGCACGTAATCCACAAACAAACCGCTCACAACATGTCCGAAGCTGCACCTGTTGAGCTTGACGTCGCACCTGATGCAAAGGTCCAGGTCGTTGAAACACCTGTTGAAACATCAGCCATTGAACCCGCTGGTTCAACAGCTACACCAAAAGTAGAAGAGAAAGTGAAACGCGCGAAAGTGGAAGAGAAAGCGAAACCCGCGAAAGTGCAAGTCAATACTGCTATGGTGATGTTCAACAAGGCCTTGACCGAGGTGCTGAAAGCTGTGGCCACCACGTTCATGGAGCACAATGACACGCTGACTGGTTGCGTACAGCTTTTGAGCCAAATCAAACATCAACCAGATGGCACTGCTCTGTATGAGTTGTGTCGTGAAGATCTCACACGTCTCAACACAAAGTTGCAACAACAAGACGGCACTGCACTCAACGAGATGAAGCTCTTTCAGATCATTCACTGGGAAGAGAACCACTTGTATCGTCGTCTCGAGGCGGTGCCGGCCGAGAAAACTTGGCTGTGGGAGCAAATCAACGCCATGATCCAAGCCGCAGGTGTGTACGAAGCCTGTGGTGAACAGATGGGCACCATGCAAAACCTGGTGGCGGATATGGTGGCTACCATGGATCCCAAGGAAGTGGCCAAGGGCAACGCAGTGGAGCTCATGTCTGAGAAAATGTGGGGAGACAGTGAAGAAAGCCAGGCACTGCGCGCTAAGGTGGTCAACACGTTCATGAGCCGCGAAGGCATTCTTAATGTGTTGGGTGCGGTCCCCAAGGCCATGCTCACGCAAACAGGACAAGAGCACGGTGAAACTGCTGATATGAGCACTATCTGCGAGGCCATCAAGAAGCTCGACCAGTCCGAGATCGACGAAGCGATTCGACAGAGCTCATCTGCGGCCATTAAGGGCATGGGTGGTCTGACAGAACTGGCTCAGAAGGCCATGGCCGAGGATCAGGACGCCGGAGACGAAAAGATGCCCGATAGCGTACGTCACCTCCTCAACTCTGTGTCCACAGGCCAAGTCAACCTGAACCAACTGTCCCAATTGGCACGCTCGGCGCCTAGGAGCAAACACCCCAGCGCAGTCAAACCGGGAGTTGTCGGATCCACCGTCGCCACCAAGTCCAAAGGCGGCGCCAAAAAGCGCCGCAAACAACGTCAGAAGCAGGCACGCCAAGCGCAGAACACTGCCGACAACGCACGCCCACCATCGCCCAACTCGGGCTCCGGCTCCGGCTCCGAATCGACTGAAGAACCAGTGATAGAGATTACCGAAGCTCCCGTAGACCCAGAGGTCGTATCGGTCAACACAGACGATCTCGTGGGTCAACTTGGTGGCCAGATGCCTGCCGGAATGAATTTGAACGAGCTTTGTGGACAGATGCCGGACGGCATGAATTTGAACGATCCGCGCGTACTGGAGCTCATGAGCCAAATGGCGCAGAATCCCCAGTTTGCCCAACTGCAGCAAGCCTTGCAGAAACAGTATGGAAAGTAAAACATTTACATCAATACATTCGTACGACACAGTGGACAGGTGTGGTTGGCTTTGAGCCAAGATTCTAAGCACTTTTCGTGAAAGACATGCTGGCAATCTTTCACCATCACTTCAGGCATGTAATCTGTTTCAAAGTAGTCACGTCAGGCATGATAGTAAGCCTCGCTGATAGCAGCATTTTAGTGGACGTAGCTCGAAACCAGCACGTGTGTATGTCATCTTTCCTACAGTGAATATCGGGTTACAGTGAATATCGGCGACCGGCGATCGACATAGCTGTATGGTTTGCTTGGCTCGGGTACACGAAACCAAAGGCGGAAGGAGGATCAAGCACCTGCTGGCGGTATGGAGCACGGGGCACATGCTCACGCGGTTGACGGCACCACGCTGGACACTCCCACAGCTCGTGCGTTACGTCAAACTGACATCGCTCGCGGATGCCCAGAGTCGCGTTCACGTCTCGATCCAATACTAAACCCTGGCCTTTGCTGCCACTCGGAATACAGCGCCGCAATTTCCAGGGATGGCGATAAACCTCACTCAGAGATCCGCTCTCGCGATCTCGAACCAGGCTACGCACTCCAACCTCTTGTAAGGCTGCACGTGGCTGCTTCGTCCGGCAGCACGGTTGGTGGCACAAACGAGAGCTCCGAAACTCGCTCGTGCTAACGGTCACACCCGCAAGCGCCGCATGCTTCATCAACGCGGCTGCGCCGGCTCCTGAACGGTGCCCTTTCATGCTGACCTTGAAACCCGCATTGCCAAACGCCAACAGACACTGCTGCCGGTACGCTTTACGTCTCTGGGTGCGTCGATTCCGTTGCTTACGTCGACGCACTCGCCGCTTGCGGATCTGCCGTACGTTCAAAGCCTTGCGGTGGACCGAAGGTGGACGTTGACACTCAACCTTGCCCTCAGGCTTGCGATAGCGTAGGGAGTGAGGCCCACGGGTGCCACGGAACACACGCCGGGCAAAATAACGATCTTTCACCCGTCTCAGCTCGCCGTAGTTGGTAAAGCGGTCGTTGGCCCGTCCGCTCCGCTCATAGAACGCATGCAACACATGTGCGTGTTCTTTCTCTGCCTCGCGCTGCAGTACAATATTGACGTCCTTACAACACGAAATGATATGACATTAAATATGCAGGTTTTATGCGAAAGATTAATTTTGGTCGGAAAGGTCTCTAAGTCATATTTCTTTTTTTTTGGAAAAGCGAGCCTCGGTTTTCCAAAAAACAAGTTTGGGGAGAGAGGTGCCAAAAAATTCAATATGGCCGCCATGTGGGCGCCATGTTTGTTCAGATGAAATGACTTGTGCCTCCATTCTCACACATGAAGTCAGTCGTACACATTGTAGTAGACTCAGTCAGGCTCATTTCATCACTGTTAGCAGGCACCATGCACTCTCCCCGTGGTCGTTCTCAATCCCCCTCCCGCCAGCAACGTGCAGATTCCCGCTCGCGCAGTCCCAAGGGCGTGATTGCGGCAGAACAGCAACAGCAGAAGCAGAAGCACAAGCCTTCTGTCGTCCGCACCGAAGAACTCAAGCAGAAAATTCAGACCTTCCTAACCGAGTACTACAGGGACATGATCACCCCAGGCCTAGACCTAAGACCTGCAGACCCGCACCCGTATGATCCCTGTGAGTTGGCCGACGACTTTGAACTGACCGTCATCAACGAGCGCACAGGCGTACGAGTGACAATTAGTGAGGTAGTACTGGGGGAGTTCACTTCCTTCCATTCTTTCCAGAAGGTCTTATACTCCAAACAGGTCTACTGTGAGGAGTGCGACGAGTGGGTGGACGATTGCCTCGCAGAGGTCTTGGCCATCGAAGTGGAGCACTTTGAGCGTACCGAGACTGGCTGGCGGCACAATGTGGGCTGCAGCGGCAGGCCAGGCATCTGGCCCAACTGTGAGGACACGGACCCCGAAGACCATGAAGACGAGGATGAAGACCACGAATAAGCTGGTTTTTTGACATGTCACCCTTTTTATTACATAATAGGTCACCTTGTTCTTAGGTTTTCACAGTCGCTCCAATCATGGCTGTGGTGGGAGCTATGGAACTTGAAGTTGTAGATTTGACGCATGAACCCGACATGCTAGTGCGTCTATGCCACTTGGCAGGGCCTTACGTCTTTGGAAAGCCTTTGGTTATGTGTGACACAGCCACACTACACGATCTTTGTCGCATGATTGTGCACAAAGCTGGACCAGATGGTATGCTGGCAAACTCCGTTCTCGTGGCCATGAATCAAGCGGACCACGAACAAAAACTCATGGAACAGGCTCCTGAGACCGTCCTGAAGGACTTTTTTGGCGGTCACGAGGCCAAGATCACCGTAGTACTACCTCTTGGAGGCACCAACACCATCAACAGAATCAGTGGTCTGTTGTGGTTCGTGGAAAAACGTATTCCCTACCCAGCTTTCAAGGACGGTGACACGGATGTGATTACGCAGATGCCTATTGGCAGGTATGCTAACAAGAACGGAGAGAAAATTGCTTCTGTGGATTATGATGCGTCCATCGTTTGGAACAACTGTTTGATTGTCAAGGTCGCCGACAGCCAGGCGGTGTACATTACGTCTCCTCGCGCCTACATCACGTGGATGCACAATCAAGCCAAGCAAGGCAAGCATCCAGTGTGCGCGTTCACCAGACGTGCCATCTCGGTGTCTCAAGTTCAAGAGCTTATTAACCAAGAAGTTTTGGAACCTAAAGTTTTGATTGTATGACTTTACTTCATGCGTGCGTGACATGGGCAAAGGGAGCAGATTGCATTAACGTCAAGGCTGGTTTGTGTTTCTTGACCTGAGGTACAGCTTGAACCAAAGCAGCGTTTGTGGCCAGCGCTGAGGAGGCTGAGGAAGCTGAGGAGGCTGAGGAGGCTGAGGAGGCTGAGGAGGCTGAGGACGTCGCTGTATCTGTAACGTCCATGGCTTTACGCTTTTTTCCACGCTGAGAGCGGTAGCGGTCTAGCTTCTGAGTGGTGGAAACCACCGTTTTCTTGGCCTGCAAGAGATGTTTGGTGCACAAATTCGCGAGAGTCTCCGCTTGATCTTTGCTCAAGACGTTTTCATCCCACATATCACGAAAGAACGTAAAGAGTTGCGTGCTGAAGAAGTCATTGTTAAAGTTCGGGTAGGTGTGCACGTTCTTGAGAAAAAGACTGCCTGTTGGTCCGTACAGGGCTTCCTCTTCCGGCACCAGCTCGGGTACATTGAACTTGCGATCTGGCAAACCTTTCAGCCACTCTGCAACCTGCGCTTCGCAAACCGCCAGCTTTTGCTGTTGCACTTGGAGCTCAGCTTTATGAGCCTGTCGCAGTCCAGCGATGTAGTGAGTCAAGCGCAGACACTCTTGCACCATGTCCGGCAAGTCAGAGACCCTGGAGCTCATTTCGAACGAGAAAGTGTCGCGAACAAAGAGTAGACAGGTACCAAAACTGAACCGTCTTTGTTTTATGTGCTGACGAAACAATGGAAACAATAGGTTGCATCTCATCAGGCTAAGCCTGGAATCATGGGCATGGGAGGAAGCTGTTTGCGCTTCTCAGAAATCTCAATGGCCTTGGTCCCGTTTTTCACCAGCGTGTTCATGACGGGACGCATGCTCTGCATCTTCTTCAGCGCGGCACTGGCTGGATTGTACTTGGACGAATTCGTGTCGTGCGCAGCAGCAATGGGAGTGCGCATGGTACCTGTAACCGGATCTTTGATTTGCTTGTGCTCACACGGACGGGGGCCCAGCAACTCCTCGTCCCAGGCATCCGCTACTGCCACCGCTGCCGGCTTGGACTGGCTTACGGTGACCTGATTAGCGGGTTTGGCACTCAGTAAACTGCCGCCTGGAGCCGGGGGCTTCACCACCCCACCAGCGTCCTGAAGGCTTTCTTTTGAATGGACCACTCGCGTCTGAGTGTCTTTGATCACGGTGGGGTCACTACTAACCGTGGTAGCCTGACTACTCACAGTAGTATTCGTACCCGTGCTACCGGAACTAGCATCAGTGGTAGCAGCTACACTGTTTACCGCCAAACGTGGTGGCTTTTTCATGCGTCTGGGCTTCGTGGTACGCCGCTGCCGACGTTCTACCACGGATTTCACAGAAGCTGTGGAGCTGTCATTGCTCCTGCTGCTGCTACTGCGACTATTCAGATGACTTCCGCTGCTGCTATTGACTTCTACAAGCCTAGTCCGGTGCCGACTGTGACTGCGACTGCGACTTCGGCTGCGCTTGAGGGGCTTAGAGCGACGAGAACCTCTGCGATGTTGACGGCGGTAGGCGCTTCTTTCCTTCGACTCTCGAGCTGCATGCTGACGTCTCTTTTGGCGTCTAGGATTGTAGAAGTCTCCATCCGTTTCGGAAGCTGCCGCCTGAGCTGGAGAAGCTTGTGATGGTGGCGCTGCATGCGTTTGTGCTGGTGCTGGTGCTGTTGCTGGTGCTTGAGGTGGCTGGGCCTGTTGCGTGATGAGCTTCTTCTGCCGTGTGTGGTTGTTGAAGGCCACCTTACCAAACGCCCACAGTGCCCAAAGCCAAGGGTGATCTTTCAGGAAACGATTGATACTAGTTTGTGACCACGCATTGAGCCCAATATCGAACGCGCCTTGGTAGATGGCTTTCTGAATCTGGTTGGTCAGATCTCTGGTTTGGAATACGGTGATGTTGAACAAATCACATGTGGACTCCACAATGCTGGCCACACCACTGATCATGCCGTAGTACATCAACTCGCTTTGGTCCTCCTCCAAATCCAAACGCATGTTCCATTCTTCATGTTGTAACGCCACCAAATCACCCTTACCCTCGCGAAAGTGGGAAGAGGGTCGCACACCCATACGCTTCAGTTTACGTATGCGCCGTTCGTAATCTGCCATCACAATCTTCTGTATGTGAGGTGGCAAACTTTCAATCTGTTCCTGTGTGAGCTCGTCCACTTCTTCTGTGCGACGTCTTCTTTGCGTCTGCACACGTCCCACGCGCTTCTTCTTCTTCTTCTGCTTGCGCCGATGAGATCCTTCACGCCGCCTATGGCTAGAACGGCCGTACGCAGATAAAACAGCATCATCGTCATCGTCCTCTGCGTCCTCCTCTTCTTCTTCTTCCTCTTCTTCCTCATAGTTCTCATAGTCCTCATAGTCCTCGTCCTCGTTCTCGTCTACTTCCTCGTAGTCTTCATCTTCGTCTTCATCCTCATCCTCATCCTCCTCTTCATGCCGTACTTTGTGTTGACGCGCACGGTTCATAACCTTGCCTGTGTACGCTTCCAATTGCTCCTTGGTGAACGTGAATTTTTCTGATGGGGCGTCACGACGCGTGCGCATGCCAGCTGGTATGGACATCCCCACATCCAGGTCACTGGTCGGGAATAAACCACTCGAGGTACCCACTCCAGCCAACTCGCTACCCTGAACAGAGACTGGCACCGCAGTGTTCACGCCCACGCCAGTACGCCGAGCTTTAAGCTGAGCCAGCATAGCATGTTGTCGCTCTCGACGCTCCGTCCGGCTCAAAACTATGGCACTCAAAGCTGGCTGGTCGAACTTAGACTGGGCGTAACTCATTTCCGTAGGGGCGTACGAGGGGTACTGGTTTTGCGTCTCATTTTCAGGCTTGTAGTAGTTCTGCGGTCGCGGTGAAGGAGGATGGTGAAGGTTTCGCTGGGGCTGTGGCTTTGACTGTTGCAACATAGCCAAGTGATGCCCAATGTTCAAACCTGCTGGAGGGTGGGGATTTGATGCAATCGGAGGAGACGGTGCCTGTGCCTGTGCTTGGATTGGCTGCTGTGGCACTGGAGTCGGTGTTTGTGAAGGTTGACGCTTCAAACGCTCTAACTTCGCACGGTGTTGAAGCTCATCTTGACTGATGAGATGCTGCGGATTGGCTAGCAGTTCCAACACTTTAGTGTGGCTAGAACTGTTGCGCGACATGCTGTCACACGCACACACAATGCGGTTTGAAGCCTAAAAAGACTGGAAACAATACCGGTGAGAAACTATCTATGACTTTCTTATTGACACATGGATGGTTGGACCATGCCTCCAAAATATTGGTTAGGCAATCCGGTATCTGTCCGACGGCGTAGGACACTGACAACTTAGCGATTGAGGATGTGGTTGGAAGATCTCATCTCGAGAAAGAGGCACAAGTAATGGAACCTCAGTGCGTACGCACGTTCAGTACAGAGAAGGTTCAAGCTCGAAAACGTGCTTTACATACCCTGTAAAAGGTGTAAGCTAACGCACCCACAGTAAAAGTCCAGATCCACGTGTCCCATGATGAATAATCACCCTCCCACCGCTGGTTCTCATCCTGCCACTGCTGAAAGTCTTCATCAGGAAACGAAAACGGTAGTGTGTTCACAGAATGCTCACAAATATGCGCCATAGGTACATTAATGGTGGCTTCATGCACACGTGGCTTGACCTTTATCACGCGTTTAGCTATGTAACGCACAGTAAAGTCGGTCACTCTCTCCTGTAGAACACGATGACCCCTACAGTGCATCTCATCTAACGTAGCAGAGAAGCTCTGTAATTCAGTCGCAGGAGTTCGTACTGAGTACCACTTCAACTTTACATCATGAGCAGCTGGCTTAAGCGGCACCACGTCAGTGCACCACACTGCATGTACCCTCATGCTCGCGCTCACTACATGTAGCTACAGTCTGAAGACACGGAAAGGACGAACAAAGGTCTCTATGTCATGTTAAACGACGTCTTTTACGTACTGGTTCAGTCACGCACACATCTTCCTCATCTTCTTCCTCTTCGTCTTCCTCTTCGTCTTCTTCTTCTTCTTCTGCGTCTACGTCTATGTCTAAGTCTTCTTCTTCTTCTTCTGCGTCTACGTCTATGTCTAAGTCTTCCTCATCTTCTTCCTCTTCGTCTTCGTCTACATCTTCATCCATGACATTGGCCAGTGCAATGATCAAGCCTTGGAGCGAGATTGAGCCGGGTGCGTACTCAACTAATTCGCTCACCACACAAGTGTGTAGAGTGGACCCCACCACGCACCTGTCTAGTTGCATGAGTAAGGCTTGCACGTGCATGTGGCAAGCTCTCCAGTGATCACGCATCCAATCCGGGTGACGCCGATGGCCGATAAACGGTAAGGCACCTGGTGGATCACCTTCTACTTCCGCATCCACGACCCAGTCCACTTCAGGCAAGTCCATGATGACAAGTCCATACACTTCTGTCCTTTTTTCTTTAAAGAAAGGATACCTGCCTACCTGTTGCCACTCTTGGCCATGGGTAGCTGTGTGTCTCACATGCAAGCTTGCGTTACTTGTCGAACTCCCATACATTGTGTGGACTTGAACGTCGACGGTTTGAAAAAGTGGTACCACCAAATTCAACCCTTAGACGCACTATTCTTTCGCGGATCTGACCTAGTCAGCCGCAGCATCGAATACGTGCAGGATCTCAGCGTAGGTGAGGGTGCCTGGACCCATGTCGGACTGGTGGTCAATCACACGGTCTTGCCAGAACTCTGCACCGAGCCTCAAACACTGTATGTACTGGAAGCTACAGTCCACTTTGTAGGTGACAAAGACAAGTGGTCCTCTGGAGTTCAGGTACGCAAGTTGAGGGAAGTCATTCAGCGCTATGTCAAGTGTACAGGACATGGCATGAGCCAGGCAGGTTCAACAGGTATGCTGGAATGTCCTTTAGATGCTAGAGATGCACTGCTAGTACCCTTGCAAGAGAGGAAAAGTACCCGTCACGTCAGTCCTTTACCTCCAACCAAAAGTGCCTTTGCCATTGGGTGGTGTCCCCTTGATGCGCAGTACAGGCAGCGGTTACATCAAAAGTATGGTGACGACTGGGCTGCTAGTGTGGCTGAATGTGTCTTGAGACCACTGATTGCGCGCCACACCACCTACGGACTCCACCGCACGTTTCCTGCTGCTTTTCCATGCTGCCGGCAGAACAGTGACCACCTACACAAAGCCTTCCGCGTTGCACCTTCAGGCACTTACTTTTGTTCGGAACTCACAGCGGAAGTGTACCAAACACTGGGTTTTCTGCCGCACACTGTCAAACCCGCGCACACCGTACCCATGGATTTTCTAGGCTACGAGCGAGATTTCAAAGGCATTCCAGAGACCTTCTTCAAGCAAGGGCAAGTACTACTCGAGCATATTGAAGCTTGATCATACGTGTACCCACACGCACACACACAGCCCAAGTTCTCTCAGCCATATCGAAACAAGTCACATCTGACAGTTCGTCAGCCTTAATACAGCACATGTACTTTATGTAAATATTAGGTGTCAGAAAAGTCCACAAGTCAAATTTCTTTTTTTTTGGAAAAGCGAGCCTCGGTTTTCCAAAAAAAAAGTTTGGAGAGTGAGGGGTCAAAATATTCAATATGGCCGCCAGACAGTATGATCCCTCAGTTTGATCTCACTCCTAATGTGCACCATGACAAGTTCTGCATACAAAATACACACCTTCAGCGTGATCAAAGCGATATTTTCGCTGTGCTACTTTTTGACGACGAGTTACTTTTTTTTCTGAAAAGCGAGCCTCGGTTTTCCAAAAAAAAAGTTTGGAGAGTGAGGGGTCAAAATATTCAATATGGCCGCCAGATTTTTGGTTGCGGGACATCTCAAATCATAACATCTAAATACATTTATTCACACACACAGCCA
>Ga0136555_1000153_pt1 | contig 27084 bp, 27 predicted proteins | sample AntRauTorckE5432_FD_104927 | JGI IMG/M metagenome (GOLD analysis project Ga0136555, IMG submission 104927) | Saline lake microbial communities from Rauer Islands, Antarctica - Metagenome Torckler E5 #432 | ecosystem: Environmental > Aquatic > Non-marine Saline and Alkaline > Saline | place...
GTTTAATTAAATCCCCGGGCTTTATTTTGAGTGAATTAGGTTTTTTAAACATATATATTTATTAGTATTTGTTTGGTCCGATTATTAGTAATAATCCAGCTAAAACAAAAATTCCAGTAAAAAGACCATAAATAATAACTTGAGGTTCGCTTAGAAAATCTATTTGACTTAAATCCATAATAGCAAAAATAGAGAAAAAGACTGGAATTAAAATTACTGGAGCGAAAACTTGATAAACTGGAACATCCTTGTCTTCAGTCTTAAAAACAATCGGTAGAAATATCAAAGCCACCAGAGCTGTTACAAATAGCCATAATAAAAATTCAAAAAATTGCGAAAAAATTAAGTTCGTTAAGGACATTGTCAGAGTAAAAGCTGGAAAAATAATAAATATAGATCTTTTCATTTTTATTTTTTAAAATTTTATCTATTATATTATAGCAAATAAAAAAATGATTAGCAAAATAATTGGTTGTAATAATTATTTGAATATGATATTTTAAATATAATAAATGCTTGATTGAATAGATTTTAATAATAAAACAAATTAAATCGAATTTTATAATAAAAAATGATAGAAAATAAAATTAAAGAAAATTATTTTTATAAAAAATTACAAGACGAAAAAGTTCGAAAGAAATTAAGAATTAGTGCTTTGTTTTTCCTGGGTTTTTTAATTGGTATAATGATTAAATCTCAAGCATCACGAACAATTTTGGTTGGATATGAAGATTATAAAATTCTAGAAAATGAAAATAATTTAGTTAGAGACGATTCAATGAAATAAAAACCTTATTTTTAAACAAAAAAATGGCCAAAAAAAATAAAAATAAGGAGGGAATGAATAATAATAAAAAAGATGAGATTATTAGCGAATTGAAAATAAAATCAAGTAAGACAAAAATTTCCACTGAAGGAATGACTTTCGAAGATATAGAAAAAGATAGAAAAAAGGATGATAAAATAAAAAATTTGATTGCACTGGTTATTATTTTAGTTGGTTTGTTTGTTGGCAGTTTGTTCGTTGATATGATTGGAATGGTTACTAAAAGCGGATATTCAGAAAGAGCCTTAAGACAAGCAGAGGTCTTTGAGTTAGGGGATAAAACTTGGGTGGCTTATAAAGAACCAGCAATTAAGATAGAAGTTTTGACCGTTGAAAACGAAGAAGAATGTCCAGATTGTAATGCTGATGAAATTCTGTCTTGGATGAAAAAATTTATTCCAACAATGGTAGTTGAAAAAATAAAAGAAAATTCTCCTGAAGGAAAAAAATTGATTAGTGAGTATGATTTAAAGACTATTCCTGCTTTTGTTTTTGATCCAAAAATACAAGATTCTAAATTTTTTAACGAAGAACAAGTTAAGGAGATTTTCGAAAAAAGAGGAAGAAATTTTGTTTTGAGTGCAAGTTCTTTGGGCGTCCCAGTTGGAAAATATCTGGAAGCTCCTTCAAAAAAAGAAGGAGACATCATAGTAGGAAATCCAGATGCTCAAGTGAAAATAATAACATTTTTTGATTTTCAGTGTCCATATTGCAAAATTTTCTATGATGCTTTGAAAAAGGCGAGGGGCGAATTTTTAGAAGAAGAATTAGTTTTAATTTTTAAAACTTTCCCTTTGGATATGTACGGTCAGTCAGTTAGCGCAACTTTGGTTGGTCAGTGTGCTTATCAACAAGGAAGATTTGAAAAAATGGCAGATATTCTTTTTGAAAAGCAAGAAGAATGGTCAATGTCTGAGGATTTTAAATTTTTTGATCAATATGCTGCTTCAATAGGGTTGGATATGAAAAAATTTGATGAATGTGTGAATTCGTCAGAGACGCAAAATTTAATTCAAGAATCTATTGAGCAAGCCAACGCCTTCGGAGTTAATAACACGCCCTCTTCTTTTATCGGAAAGGAATTGTTAGACGATTTATTCCAGAAGGAAGATATCGTAGAAGAAGTTAACAAAAGATTAAAATAAATTTAATTTAGAAGAACCCAGTTAAATGATGTCTTAAATTTTATTTGACACAATTTAACAGGCTAAAGAAAAAAAATGAAAAAAGATATATTTCAAATAATTATTTATGGCAGAGGTGGTCAAGGTGCCAAAACAACTGCTGAAATAATTGCTCAAGCATCGTTGAAAGAGGAAAAATATGTGCAAGCTTTTCCCGAATTTGGGCCTGAAAGGAGTGGTGCACCAGTTCAAACTTTTGTCAGAATTTCCGACAAACCAATTAAAACCAGAGAACCCGTTGTTAATCCAGATTGTTTTATAGTTTTAGACGAAACACTTTTGGAAGTTTTTGACGGTTTCGAAAAACTGGATAAAAATTCGGTTTTGATTATAAATACTCAAAAAACTAAAGAAGAAATTCTTAATAATATAAAATTTAACGGTAAATTGGTTTTGGTGAATGCTTCAGGAATTTCAATGAAAATTATAAAAGAAAATCGTCCCAACACTGTGATTTTAGGAAAATTTTCAGCTGTTACCAAAAAAGTTGATTTAGAAGATGTGGTAAAAGTTTTTAGGAATAAATATTTAGAAAAAATAGGAGAGGAACGAACCAACCTTAATATTAAAGCCATTAACTTTGCTTATGAAAAATGAAAAACAAAAACCTCAAGAATTAGGAGGTGTAATAAAAAATGATATTAAAAATTATCCCAGAACAGGAGAATGGTCTCAAAAAAAACCAGAAATTTCTGATAAATGTATTGTTTGCAAGCAATGCGTAAAGATTTGTCCAGAAGGAGTTTTGGGAGTGGAGAAGAATGAGGGTCGAGAAAAAATAAGGGTAGACTATGATTATTGCAAGGGTTGTGGAATCTGTGCCGAGAACTGCCCGGTGAAGGCGATATCAATGAAGAATAAATAATTGTTAAAACTTTGGAAATGAAAAAAGACGATTATTTGATTATTGACTTTGATAGTACTTTTATTAAATTGGAGACTTTGGAAGAATTGGCCAGAGAGGCTTTGCTGGAAAATCCAGAAAAAGAGAATATTCAAGATGAAATAGAAAAAATTACTAAACAAGGAATGTATGGCAAATTGTCTTTTGGGGATTCTTTGAAAAGACGCTTGGCTTTATTTTCGGCTAATCGAGAAAATGTAGAAAAAGTTGTTGATAAAATTAAAAAAAACATCAGCGAATCTTTCAAAAAAAACAAAGATTTTTTTAAGAAAAATGGAAAAAATATTTTTGTGATTTCAGGCGGATTCAAGGAGTGTATTTTTTCGATTAGTGATGATTTTGGAATACCGAGGGAAAATGTTTTGGCTAATGATTTTGAATTTAATTCCGAAGGTTTAATAATTGGTATAAATGAAGAAAATCTAGCCTCTAAGACTCAAGGAAAAGTTAGACAAGTGGAAAATTTGGACTTAAAAGGTAAAATTTTCGTGATAGGAGACGGTTGGACTGATTTTGAAATAAAGAGAGAAAAGCAAGCCGATTATTTTTTGGTTTTTACGGAAAATGTCCGAAGAAAAAGTGTGGTTGATTTGGCAGATAAGGAGGTGAAAGAGTTTGGAGAAGTAATATCAATTTTGAATTAAAAAATTAAACTTATGTTAAACAAAAACAAAAAAGTAGCTTTATCTGGGGGTTTTGCTGTTGGAGAAGCGATAAACCAAATAAATCCGGATGTGATGGCAGTTTATCCAATTACGCCGCAAACTCCAATTGTGGAATATTTTGCTAAAAAACAAGCTGATGGAAAAGCTGATACTGAAATTATTCAGGTTGAATCAGAACACAGCGCTATGAGTGCTTGTATAGGAGCTTGTGCTTCTGGTGCAAGAACAATGACGGCCTCTGCTTCTCAGGGAATTATGTATATGATGGAGGTTTTGCCAGTGGCTTCGGCGATGCGTTTGCCGATTGTGATGGCGGTGGCCAACAGAGCGATTTCTGGACCAATTAATATTCATTGTGATCATTCTGATGCAATGGCGATGAGGGACACTGGCTGGATTCAAATTTTTTCCGAAAATGCTCAAGAAGCTTATGATAATACTTTGATTGCGATGAAGTTGGCTGAAAAAGTTTTGTTGCCAACGACTGTTAATTTGGATGGATTTATCCTATCTCACAGTGTAGAGAATTTGGAAATTTTAGCAGATGGCAAGGTATATAAATTTATTGGAGAATATAAACCTAAACAGAGTTTGTTAGATTTTGATAATCCTAAAACTTTTGGTTCGATTGCTTTACCTAATAGCTATTTTGAATTTAGAAAACAAATTTATGATGCGATGGAAGAAGCTAGGGATGAATTTGATCAAGTGGCTGAAAAATTTGGGGAAATTTCTGGCAGAAAATATGAAAAAATAGAAACCTATAAAACCAAGGATGCTGAGATTGTTATGGTAGCAATGGGATCAACTTGCGGAACGATTTCTAGCGTGGTAGATAAGATGAGAGCCGAGGGCAAAAAAGTTGGTTTATTAAAAATTAGATTGTTCAGACCTTTTCCTTATGAAGAAGTTGAAAAAGTTTTAAAAGACACTAAAAGAGTGGTAGTGATGGATAGAAATATGACTTTCGGCAGTCAGCAGGTTTTGGCCAGCGAAATTCAAAAAGCTTTGGGCAGAGAAACTGAAAGTGTAGTGTATGGTTTGGGAGGAAGAGATATTTATGAAAAAGATATTCAGAATATTTTTGAAGACAAAAAAGGCGAGGGAGTTTATTTTATGATGTAATACCATTTTTAAATGAATTAATTTTAAAATAATTTCAGGCTTTTGTTTGAAAATTGAAAATTAGATATTATGTGACCGTTTCCAAATTATAGATTGCAAATTATAAATTTGTTAACATTAAAAAAGAATAATTATAAAAATATAAAAAAATGACTAAAAATTTAGATAAAAAAGAGGCTAAATTTACCACTTCCACCACCTGCGCTGGTTGTCCAATTGGTTTGGTGGCCAGTACTGTTTTAAATGGAACTGATCATCCAATTGCAGTTGCTAATGCGACTGGATGTATGGAGGTTACCACCACCATTTATCCTAATACTTCCTGGAAAGTACCTTATATTCACAGTGTGTTTGCCAACGTGGGGGCAACTGTCTCGGGGATGGAAACGGCCTATAGAGCTTTGCAAAAAAGAAAAAAAATCTCTAATAATAAAAGAAAACAGGTAAAATTTGTGGCTTTTGGGGGAGATGGAGGAACTTATGACATTGGGTTGCAATCACTTTCTGGAGCCTTGGAAAGGCAACACAATTTTCTTTACGTTTGTTATGATAACGGAGCTTATATGAACACTGGAAATCAAAGAAGCGGGGCTACTCCCTATGGAGCTTCGACTGAAACCACCCCTTATGGCAAGGAATCTTTTGGCAAAGAAGTTCAAAGAAAGGATTTAATGGGAATTGTAGCCGCTCATCATATTAAATACGCAGCCACAGCTAATATTGGATTTTTAGATGATTTTAAGGCTAAAGTTAAAAAAGCTTTTGAAACCAAAGGACCGAGTTTTATTTTAGTTTTTTCTCCTTGTCCTAACCAATGGAAATTTCAGGCTCACAAAACAATTGATATCGGTAAATTGGCCGCTGAAACAAACTTTTGGCCTTTATATGAAATTATTAATGGAGAATATAAGATTAATTATAAACCTAAAACTAAGAAAAGAATTGAAAATTTCCTAGAAACCCAAGGAAGATTTAAGCATATTTTCAAAAATTCTAATAAAAAAGAGTTATTAAAAAAAATTCAAGAACAAGTCGATAATAATTGGGAAAGAATTGAGGATTTAGAAGAGACAGGAGTGAGGGTTTAGCATCAAGTATAATATGTAATACTAAAAAGTGGATATATTTATTATAGTAATTTTAATAATTTTTTTAATCTTGATTGCAGGAGGAATTTTTGTTTTGAATCAAAAATTAGCCGAATTAAAAAAGGGATCAAGCGATGATAAATCGATGCTGATGATGCAAGAGAGAATGGGACACTTGTCTCAAGTGATGGACCAAAAATTATCCGAAATAAATAAAATCACTTCCGGACAGCTCAAGGATAGCAATCAAATCTTTCAGGAAATGTCCAAGGGTTTGTCGAAAGAAAGTCGGAGTTTGTTTGAGCAAATCAACAAGCAGTTCAATGAAATGGCTAAGCATTCCAATCGTTCCATTCAAGCGGTGACTGAAAAATTAACCAAATTGGACGAAACTAACAAAAAAGTGGTGGATTTTTCTTCGCAACTGCGAGATTTGCAAGATATTTTAAAAAATCCTAAACAACGAGGAGTTTTGGGGGAATATTTTTTAGAAGAGACTCTGAAAAATGTTTTGCCTCCTCATAATTTTCAGATGCAATATCGTTTTAAAAATGGTGAAGCAGTGGACGCTGCGATTTTTGTTAAAGATAAAATTATCCCAGTTGATTCAAAATTTTCTTTGGAAAAATATGAACAACTTTTGAAATGTAAAAAAGAGGATAGAAAAGTTTTGCTTAAAAGTTTTCATCAGGATTTGAAAAATCGGATTGACGAAACTTCAAAATACATTCGCCCTAAAGAGAAAACCACTGATTTCGCTTTTATGTTTATTCCTTCTGAGTCAATTTATTATGATTTATTAATCAGGAAAGTGGGGGTGAACCATCGAGATTTGATTGAATATGCTTTCAAAGAAAAACATGTGGTGATTGTTTCACCAACTTCATTTTTAGCTTATTTACAAACTGTTTTGCAGGGTTTGCGATCTTTACAAATTGAAGAATCAGCTAAGCATATTCAGAAAAATGTGGAAAAACTCGGAAGGCATCTGAAAGGGTATGAGGATTTTTTTGGAAAAGTGGGAAATTCTTTGTCAACTACTGTTAATCACTATAACAATGCCAGCAAGGAATTGAATAAAGTGGATAAAGATATTTTGCGAATTGCTGATAAAAAAGCCTCTGAAGCTGAAGAGCGTTTGGATATAGAAAGACCGAGAGCGGAATAGAGATTTTAAAAATTTTCAATTTCCAATTTATGATAAATTTTCAATGAAAAATTATAAACTTTTTTTAATAGTAATTATTTTTTTAAAAAAGGAGGTTTGAAATGACTAAAAGAGAAAATAAAAACTCCAAGTCAATTCAATTTTTATCTTACTGGAGTTGTGGAATTGTAACGGCCTGGTTTAGGAAAAAAGGTAAAAATTATCCAGAAATTTCGGCCGATTCAAGTTTTGAAAATCAAGGGTTGATTGCCGAAAGTCTCTGGCAGAAGCTTAGAAAGAAGTACCTTTTAAAAAAGGAGATCTGAAATGAAATTTTTCAAGAAAAACAAAAAGGAAGATTTACCTTTCAAAAGAACTTTTAAGGATGGGGATTCTTGGAGGAGGTTTAAAAAGGTTGTGGATAAAAATTCTGTTCAAGTTGAAAAGGATTTTCGGGCTAATCATGGGGGAGGCTGTCCGTCACCTTTTAAGGAATAATTTTGAAAGGAATAAATCATGAGATTTAACTTCAATAAACTCTCCCAACTTCGAGAAAGAAAAGTCAAAAAGGAGAAAATAAATTGATTATAATTCTCTTAAAGCGCTTAATGGAAAATTCTGTTGGCGCTTTTGATTTTTAGCGGTTTTCATAGAAACCCCTATAGAAAACGCTATTTTAATTTTTCACCAATGCGTTTTATGACGGTCGTCATTTCGTGCATCGGAAATTTTTGGAAGAGGTTGTTTTTTTAAATTTGTTTTTAAATTTAATCTGGATTTCGGGTGATTTTTGGTGTATAATACTAGCATCAAGTATAAAGGAACTGTTTCCAGTCACTCTTTTTGTTACAATTTTCTATTTTCAGCTAAATTTTACAAAAATTTTATTGCCTTAGCTGAGGCTAAAGCTTTCCCAAAGGGACCCCCTAAGGGCGCAAATTGCTTGCCTAACACTTAATACTACAAAAAAGATGTCAGATGCCGTAGATCAAATTAAAGAGCGGTTGAATGTTTCCGAGTTAATTGGGGAATATTTGAAATTGGAAAAAGCTGGAACAAACTATAAGGCTTTGTGTCCTTTTCATAATGAAAAAACTCCTTCTTTTATGGTGAATGCTGAAAGAAATTTCTGGTATTGTTTTGGTTGTCAAAAAGGAGGGGATATTTTTTCTTTTATAATGGAAATTGAGGGACTGGATTTCAGAGAAGCTTTGCAAAGATTGGCAGAAAGAACTAATGTGGAATTGCCAAAATTTAAACCTACTGATCCAAAAGTCAAAAATCAAAAAGAAAAACTTTATGAAATTTTAGAATTATCTTGCAAGTTTTATGAATATCAACTAGAGAAATCAAAAAAAGCCGAAGTGGTAAAAAAATATTTGAAAGATAGAAAAATAAGGATTGAAGAATTCAAAGAATTTAGAATTGGTTTTGCTAGGTCAGGTTGGAGAAATCTGATGGAATTTTTATTAAGTAGAAATTTTGATTTAGCAGACATCGCCCGTTCCGGTTTGGTAGTTCAAAAAGATGGAACAACAGGAGCTTCCAGTGAGAATTATTATGACCGATTCAGAGAAAGAATAATGTTTCCAGTGATTGATGTAGTGGACAGAGTAGTTGGATATTCAGCTAGAATGATGCCAGGAGGAGACGAGTCAAGTGCTAAATACGTCAATACTTCTCAATCCCCTATTTATGATAAAAGCAAAGTTATCTATGGTTTGAGTCAGGCTAAAATGGAAATTAAAAAACAAGACTTCGTAATCATAGTTGAGGGAAACTTAGACGTAATTGCTTCTTTCAGCGTTGGAGTGAAAAACACGGTAGCGGTTTCAGGAACAGCTTTAACCAAAGAACAGATTAATATTCTCAAAAGATATACTAAAAATTTCAAGCTTTGTTTTGATATGGATGAGGCGGGTCAAAAAGCAGCCGCTAAAAGCGTTCAATTATGCTTGATGGAGAATTTAGATGCCGAAATTATTTTGTTGCCAAATGGTTTTAAGGATGTTAATGATTTAGTAATTGAAGACCCAAAAACTTGGAAAAAATCTATCAAAAAAGCTCAGCAAGTTATGGACTATTTCTTCTATAATATTACTAATAAGCACAATAAAAACAATCCCAAGGGTAAAAAGAAAATTGCTCATGAACTTTTGAATATTATTAAAGACATTTCTGACCCGATAGAGCAAAGTTATTGGCTTAGAAAACTTAGCGAGGAAATAAATATTAATGAAGATGCATTGACTGAATTCTTGGAACAGGTTAAATTAAAAGAAAATAAAATTAATAAAGAAGATTCAGATTTATCTAAAAACAAACAAGTAAAAGTCGGAAAATCAAGATCAGCTCAATTACAAGAAAGTTTATTGGGGTTGGTTCTTATGTTTCCGAAGGAACTGAAACTAAAAATAGATAAATTTGAGATTGATTTATTAGACAGAGATCATCAGGATATTTGGAATAAAATTTTATCAGGAAAAACTAAAAAAATAGAAGATTTGACGAGAAGATTAGAAATGCAGACAAAATATAGTTTCAATCAGGATGAAATAAAAGAAAAAGAAGTAGACCCTAAAAAAGAATGGCAAGACATTTACAAAAAACTTCAAATTATGAGAAAAGAAGAGCAGTTGGGAAATATAATTAAAGATATAAAAACAGCGGAAGAACAAGAGGACGAAGATAGTTTAAATTTATTAATGGAAGAATTTTCAAAAATTTCTAAAAAATTAGAAGAATTAAAAAAATAATATGGTAAAAAAGGACACTGATAAAAGTAAAAAGACAAATTTATCTAAAGAAAAAAAAGATCCAAAAAACAAAAACCTTAAAAAGAAAAGTAAAAAACCAGTTTCGAAAAAAAGAAAAAAACCTCAAAGTAAAGAGGCTATTTTTGATAATAAAAAAATAGAAAATTTGATTAAAAGAGGTCAGCAAAGAGGCTTTGTAACAGAAGAAGAGATTTTGCATGAATTAGGAGATATTGAAAAAAACATTGAAGATTTGGAAATTTTTTACGACGGAGCAGAAAAATACGGAGTTAAAATTCTTTCTTCTGAAGATGTGATAAAAGGTGAAATAGAAAGAGAAATTCAAGCCAAAGAAAAACAAGATAAACAAAAGAAAGCTAACGAAAAAAAATACAAGGGCAAAAAAGGAAAAGAAAAGGAAGTTGTGGAAGAAAAGGAAATTAAAGAAGTAGCTGATTTTAAAGACACTGATTCTATTCAAATGTATTTGCGAGAGATCGGTAAGGTGGATTTGTTGACTCAAGAAGAGGAAATTTCTTTGGCCAAAGCTATAGAAAAGGGCGACCAAATAGCTAGACAAAAGTTGACTGAAGCCAATCTGCGATTAGTGGTTTCTATTGCTAAAAAATATGTTGGCAGAAGCCATAGTTTGTCTTTCTTGGATTTAATTCAAGAAGGAAATATTGGTTTGTTCCGAGCAGTCGAAAAATTTGATTACAGAAGAGGCTATAAATTTTCAACTTATGCAACCTGGTGGATTAGACAGGCTGTTACAAGAGCCATTGCTGATCAATCTAGAACTATTAGAATTCCAGTCCATATGGTAGAGACTATTAATAAATATATTCAAGTAGTCAGAGCTTTGGTTCAAGAGCTGGGCAGAGAGCCTTTGCCAGAAGAAATTGCGGTGGAAATGAATTTAGATGTTAAGAAAGTCAGACACATCATTAAGGTTTCTCAAGAAACAATTTCATTGGAAACTTCAATTGGAGGTGATGATAGCGACAGTGTTTTGAGCGATTTCGTAGAAGACACTGACTCAATTACTCCTAATCAAATTGCTTCCCAAACTTTATTAAAAAAGCATTTAAATGAAGTTTTAGAGCAGTTGACATTAAGAGAACAGAAAATTTTAAGAATAAGATTTGGCTTGGAAGATGGAGTGATGCATACTTTAGAGGAAGTGGGAAATGAGTTTGGAGTGACCAGAGAAAGAATTAGACAAATTGAAGCTAAGGCTTTAGAAAAAATTCGTTCAATGAAAGGAATGGAGAAACTTAAGGATTACTAATGGAATTTCAAAATCTAAATTAATGAAATAATTTGAGCTTTGTAATTTATTTAAATTAAGAATTAATTTTAACAATATGGGTTTTTTCAATTTTGGAAAAAAAGATGATGATAATAAGCCAGCTGATCCAAAAACGGATGGTATGATGGACAAAATGGATGAAATGATGGATAAAGTTGACACTTCAAAAATGTCTCGAAAGGAAAGGTGGGCTTTAAAACTTTTCAAAAAAATGCCACGAGCCAAAAGAGAAGAGGCAATGAGAAAGATGATGAATCCACAAAATATTTTGAAAGAAAAAGATAAGATTATCAAGCAACTTGATGATGCAGTTAAAGCTGGTCAAATGACTAAACAGGAAGCTGATCAAATGAAAAGTCAGTTGGGGTTGAGATAGAAATTCAAGTATTTAATTGGTAAATTTTTTTAAATAAAGACAACAAAAATTAAGAAAAGGAGATTAAAATGAAAAAGAGAGTTAGGTTTTCTTTGGAAAGATCAAAATTGAGTCAACGAAGTAAGAACATCAAACATCCTCCTGCGTATTATTTGGGGAGGAAAAAGCCAGGGCTTGCGCTCTTTGAGCTCTTGGTGAAAAAGATTAAAAGAAAATGAAAATTTTCTAATAAAAGGTATTAAATTAAACTATTTGATACCTTTTGTTTTTTGTTGATGGAGTGATTTTTAAAAATGTGACACTACTATAACACAGTGTATAGTAGTATTTTATTTTAATTTTTTAAATAAAAAAATTGTTGTGATTGTTTTATTCTTCTTTCATTAAAACATTTTAATTAAAAATCATGAGTCGTGGCTAAAATTTGCTTTCGGCTTTTGTTTTTTTAAAAATTGTGATATTTTTGAAGTGGTAAATTTATTTTAAAAGGAGGTCATAAATGCAAAAAAAAAGTTGTAGAAAATGTGGGAGTCTTGATTTAAATTGTGAAGGGTTTTTGCTTAACGATAAGGAGCGGTATGTCCACGACTATCGACATTTGCAAAATAGAAAAATTTATAAATGTCGAAATTGTGGAACGATTAGTGATTTTGAAGAATCTGATCACTGATCGTTTAAAAAAAGGAGTGTTGCAACAGCAATACCCCTAGATTGTTTATAAAATGTTAATAACTTTGAGTTTTTGATAGATCAAAAGATCGAAAGATATTTAAAATATTTTATTATACGGCTTTAATAGGCTGTTTTTTTGATTTTGATTTTTTTAGTGGAGGAAATTAGTTGACAGGTGAGGTGGGGTGGTTTAGAATGGTATTAAGTGGTGAAAAGTGGGGAACAAAAAGTTAAATTTTTATAAAACTATGTTCATCGGAGAATACAAACATTCAATAGACAGCAAGAAAAGATTGGCATTGCCTGCTAAATTTCGAAATGATTTCAAGGGTGGCAAGGTGGTGGTGACTCGAGGATTAGACCAATGTTTATTTATTTATCCGATGGAAGAGTGGAAAAAAATAGCTGAAAAATTAGGAAATATGCCAATAGGAGAGAAGGCCACTAGAAGTTTTGTTCGTTTAATGTTGGCAGGAGCAATTGATTTGGAGTTAGATTCGCAAGGAAGAATTGTTATTCCAGAATATTTGAAAGAATATGCCAAATTAAATAAATCAGTAACAGTAGCAGGGCTGTTTAATCGTTTGGAGCTTTGGGATGAAGGAGCTTGGAATAAATATAAAGTTGGGGCCGAGAAGGACCAGGACAAGATAGCTGACCAGTTAGGCAAACTCGGGGTGTATTAGAAATTAAAAATTGTGAATTGAAAATTATTTTAAATTATGCATAAAACAGTTTTACTGAGGGAGACAGTTGAAAATTTAAATTTAAAACCTGGAATGATTGTTGTGGATGCAACTTTGGGTGCTGGAGGACATAGTAATTTAATATTAGAAAAAATAGGAGAAAAAGGGATTTTAATTGGACTAGATTTGGATCAAAAAGCGATAGATGATTTTAAAAAGGAAATAAAAGATCAAAAAATAAAAACAAAAATATTTTTATTTAAGGAGAATTTTATTAATATTCCAAAAATATTAGAAGAATTGAAGATAGAGAAAGTTGATGGAATTATTGCTGATTTGGGTTGGAGGTTAGATCAAGTTAAAAACAAAGAATATGGAATGAGTTTTCAGGTGGATGCACCTTTGGATATGAGACTTGGAAGAGAAGGAAAATTGAATGCCAAGATAATTGTTAATTTATGGGATGAACAGAAACTAATAGAAATATTTTTTAAATACGGAGAAGAGAGAAACAGCAGAAAAATAGCTAGGGCTATAGTTGAATATCGTAAAAATAAAAAAATAGAGACGACTAAAGAATTGGAGGAAATAGTTGTTGAAAGTGTTCCGTTCAGGAAAAGTCGTTTTAATCCAGCAACTAAAGTTTTCCAGGCTTTGAGAATTGCAGTTAATAAAGAACTGGAAAATTTGGAAAAATTTTTAGAAAATTCAATTGAAGTTCTAAATTCAGGAGGATGTTTAGCAGTTATAAGTTTTCATTCTCTCGAAGATAGGATAGTCAAAAGGTTCTTTAGGGCAAATACGGGGGGATGTATTTGTCCCAAAGAACTACCAATTTGTGTTTGCAATCAGGAACGGAAGTTGAAAATAATTAATTCTAAGCCGATTACTGCCTCAAAGGAAGAATTGAAAGAAAACGTTCGTTCTCGGAGTGCTAAATTGAGAATAGCAGAGAAGTGTTGAAATTAAGTGTTTGGAAACAGCCCCGTAAAAAAGTGCTCGTAAACAGTCACTTATAAGAAGATTTTTTAAAACTAAATTTAAAACAACCCAGTTAAATAGCATTACAAACTTTGTTTGAAATGATTTAACTTATCTGTCGACAGGCAGGCGGGCCAAGTAAAAAAATGAGAAGATCCTTGTTGATAAAAAATTGCCAGACCTTTAATTCAAAAAAAGAAACTAAAAACAATAAAAGTATTGGTTGTTTTTTCAATTTCAAGGGGACTTTTAAATTTTTAATTTTAGCGGTCGCCTTTTCTTGCCTTTCTTATGTTTTTCAAATCAATAAGTTGGCGACAATGGGCCAAGAAATTAACGAGAGAGAGCAAAAGTTAGAAGAATTAAAAGAAGGCAATAAGAGCTTGAAAATTAAAGTAGCTCAATTGAGGTCTGGTTATTATTTGGAAAATGAAAGAAATCGTTTGAATTTAGTTAGCCCCGATCAAGTAAGTTTTATTGAAATTGGCAAGAAGGACTCAGTGGCGATGTTGGATTGATGTTTGATTAATTCCCCCAGTAACAGTCTCTTATAGAATTTTAACTTTTATGTTTAACAATAATTCCGAGAAAAGCCAAGATCAAAATCAAGAGGCAATCTTTAAAAGGAGACTTAATTTTTTGTCTTTTCTGGTTTTATTTTTGTTTGGGTTAGTAATTTTTCGTCTCTATGTGTTACAAATTAAAAGTTATGCTCATTATAAGAAGAAAGCGGACAAACAACATTTTGCTAGTTCTATCTTAAATTCAAGACGAGGTGAAATTTTTTTAAGCGAGGAGAGCGGATTAGTTCCAGTAGCTACAAACAAGGATATGTTTACGGCTTATGCAATTCCTGATAATATTGGGGATGATGCAGATTTTTTGTCTTATAAAGTAAGCGAAATTTTAGGTTTAAATAAAGAAGAAGTATTGCAAAGTTTATCAAAAAATAATGATGTTTATGAGCCTTTAAAAAGAAAAATAAGTGAGGAAGAAGCAGAAAAAATAAAAAAACTTGATCATAAAGGAATTAAATTAGAGGGAGAGGTTTGGAGGTATTATCCTAATAATTCCTTGGCAGCGCAAGTTGTGGGCTTTGAAGGCTTCAAGGGAGATGAAAAAGTGGGTTTATATGGAATAGAAAAAAGACAAAATTCTTTATTATTAGGCAAAAGCGGTTGGTTGAAACAAGAAAAAGATGCAGGTAGTCGTTGGATTTCCGTAGGCGAGAGGTTGATTAATCCAGCTCAGGATGGAAATGATTTAGTTTTATCTTTGGATTATGCAGTTCAGTTTAAAGCTGAACTAGTTCTGAAAAATGCAGTTGAAAAACATCGAGCTGAAGGCGGAAGAGTAATTGTAATGAATCCGAACAATGGTGATATAATAGCGATGGCTCAGGAACCAAGTTTTGATTTAAATAATTTTTCCGAAGCAGAAGATCCAAGTTTTTATATGAATTCTAATGTTAGCAATGTTTATGAATGCGGTTCTGTTTTTAAAACTTTCACCATGGCGGCTGGCTTGGATGCAGGAGTAATTGAGCCAGATGACACTTTTGTTGATACTGGATCCATTGCTATTTCGGGCTATACTATCAAAAACTCTGAAGAGAAAGTCTATGGGAAGCAAACTATGACGGGAATTATAGAAAATTCAATCAATACTGGAGTTATTTTTATTGAAAAAAAATTAGGAAATTCCAAATTTTTAGAATATGTTGAGAAGTTTGGTTTTGGTGAAAAAACGGGAATTGATTTGCCTGGAGAATTAAATGGAAATATTTCTAATTTAGAAACTAATCGCGATATTGAATATTATACAGCTTCTTTTGGCCAAGGAATAACAGTGACTCCGATTCAGTTAGCCACTGCTTATTCAGTCATCGCTAATGGAGGCGATTTAATGAAGCCTCGGATAGTTAGGTCGGTGTTAAATTCAAAGGAGAAAAAAAGGGAAATTGGAGAAGAATTTGTTGAGAGGGTTGTATCCCAAGATTCTTCTAATCAAGTTAGTTTGATGTTGGAAAAGAATGTTACTAACGGACATGGGAAAACGGCAGGAGTCCCTGGATATCGTTTAGCTGGAAAAACTGGAACAGCTCAAATTTCCGATAAGGAAAAAGGAGGCTATGTAGAAGACGCTACTACGGGTTCATTCGCTGGTTTTGGTCCAGTTGACAATCCGGAGTTTGTTATTATTGTAATTATAGATGACCCCAAAGATGTTAAGTGGGCAGAGAGTACAGCTGGTCCAGTTTTTGGAGAAATGGCTAAGTTTATGTTAGAACATTATGGAATCAAACCGACTGAAGAATACAATGAAAGTGATTTGGAGAAATTCAAAACAAGACATAACTATTTAAATGTGATGACTAAAGAGGATGAAATAAGTGAAAAAACAGATGAAGAAAAAGAAGATGAGATGAGTAAAGACTGAAGATAAAAAATTCCAAGTAAAAGATAAAAATAATCTGTATCCATGTATTAATACATAGATGCAAATTAACAAAAAAATGAAAAAGATAATTATGCAAGTAATGTTGAAACTAATGGCAAGATTAGTTTTAAAAAGAAGAAAACCAATCGTGGTTGGAATAACTGGCAGTGTGGGCAAAACTACAACTAAAGAAGTGGTAGCTAAGGTTTTGTCAATGAGATTTAAAGTAAGAAGCAACCAAAAGAACTATAATACAGAAATTGGAGTGCCGTTGACTATTTTGGGTTGTCAAATTGATTATAGCAAAAATAAAAATTTGCAAGTTTTTGCAATTTTCTATTATTGGTTGCAGGCTATGTTTTTTAATAAAGAATATCCAGAAATTTTGGTTTTAGAAATGGGAGCAGATAAGCCAGGCGATATTAAATATTTTTGTAATTTTATTCCAATAAATGTTGGAGTGTTAACTGATATAGGAATTTCTCATTTGGAAAATTTTAAAACTAAACAAAATTTAGCTACTGAAAAAGGTCATTTATTAAGGAGCGTTGCCGGTAATGGAATGGCTGTTTATAATTATGATAATAAAACAGTAAGAGATATTGGTCAGAAAATGTCGACTAGTACTATAAGTTATGGTTTGGATGAAAGAGCCAAAATGAAGGCCACTGATATAGTTAATAAAATTGAAATAAATTCAGAGTTTCAAAAAAATGATGGAATAATTTTTAAACTTAATTATCAAGGCAAGGTTTTACCAGTTCGTTTGAAAAATTGTGCTGGAAAAGGAGTTATTTATTCGGTTTTGGCAGCTTTTTCAGTAGGAATTTATTTTCAATTGAATTTGATTGAAATGATTGAAGCATTGAAGGATTTTATTCCTTGTTCTCGTCGATTGAATTTAATTAAAGGGAAAAATAATTCTTTAATTATTGACGATTCCTATAATAGTTCTCCAGCTAGTTTGGATTTAGCTTTAGATTTAGTAAAAAATATTAAAGCTCAGAGAAAAATAGTTATTTTAGGGGATATGCTGGAATTGGGAGAGGAAGAGAAGAGTAGTCATAAACAATTAGGATCCAAGGTTGCCGATTTAAAACCTGATTATTTTATTGCGATTGGAAAAAGAATGGAAAAAGCAATTCAAAGTTATTCAAATAAAAATAAAAAAGACAAGGAGATTATGACTTTCGAAAATTCTCAAGAAGCTAAAGGTATAATAGAAAAACTAATTCAACCAGGAGATTTGATCTTAGTTAAGGGTTCTTTGGGGATGAAAATGGATAAGATAACAAATCATTTAATGAAGTAGAGTTTGTATATGGGTCTAATTTGAGACTATAAAGTCAAGAAATTATTTCCCAGATATTATTTTAAAAATCATTTTGTGGAGCAAAATTCTCAAGACTTTACACACTTTAAGCTTTTTTAACTTCCAATTAATTTTAAAGTTTTGCAAAAATTTTAAAAAAGTAGTAGTATTAAGTTATAAAATATTTTTAAAATAAAAAAATGGAAAAACAAAAAGGATTTACCTTAATCGAATTATTGTTGGTTATGGCTATTATCGGAATTTTAGCTGGTACTATCCTGGTTGGAATCTCTGGTCAGAGAGAGAAAGCTAGAATAGGAAGAGCCTTGGAAACTATGAATTCAGTTTTGCCTTATGCAGTAGAATGCTATATTACTGGTGAAGCTACTAATAACCCAGCCCTTGCTGGAGGCAATTCTCTTTGTGGGGCAGTTAGATATCCTCCTTTGGGCGATGGTTGCGCCTACAAAACTGGTTTTAACCCAGCTGTTAATGGTGAATTCAGGGCTAGTTGTGGAACTAAAACTATAGTTTGTGATGTGAACGGAGAGGGAAATTGTAAGGTGAATTAAATAAAAAATTTAGATTTTAGTTGAATTTATTAATTAAATGTTGACTAATCGAATGGAATTATTTTTTATCGATTTAGTTTGTGCGAATTATATTTTTTTAACAGAAAATGGTTAAACAAAAATACATAACAGTTTTAGATATCGGATCTTCTTTTGCTCGGGTTATTGTTGCCGAAATTGGTTCTCAAGAAAAGCCGAGAGTAGTTGGAGTTGGAAAAACTCCTTCTTTGGGTATGAGAAAAGGAGCTATTATTGATTTAGAAGAGGTGGTTAAGTCGATTAGAGTTTCTATTGAAAAAGCTGAAAGAATGTCAGGGATTCAAGTGGAGGATGTTTTCGTTACGGTTGGCGGAAGAAATTTGAGATGTGTCCCGACTAAAGGAGTAATTGGAGTAGGAAGAGCTGACGGAGAAGTTAAAGAAGAAGACGTGGAAAGAGTGATTGATTCCAGTCAAGCCATTAATGTAACTCACAACTATGAAATTTTACATGCAATCCCACAAAGCTTTTCGTTAGACGATCAAAAGGGAATTCGTGAACCAGTTGGAATGACTGGCGTTAGGTTGGAAATGAAAGGAGTTTTGGTGATTGGATTTATCCCTCATTTGAGAAATATTTCCAAAGCTATAAGTATGGCTAATTTAGATTTAAATGGTTTTGTGGCCTCGCCTTTAGCGTCAGCAGAGGCAGTTTTAAATAAAAGACAAAAAGAACTAGGGGTAGTTTCAATTGATATTGGCGGAGAGACTACTTCTATGGCAGTTTTTGAAGAAAGAGAATTGGTTTATTTATCGGTTTTGCCTTTGGGCGCAAATCATATAACTAATGATGTGGCTATTGGAATGAGAACGGCGATTGATGTGGCCGAGAAAGTCAAGTTGCGATATGGATCAGCTATTCCTAGAGAAATTAATAAAAATGAAAAAATAAATTTGGGGAATCTTTCTCCAGACGAAGAAGGAGTTATTTCAAGGCATCATATAGCAGAAATTATTGAAGCTAGAGTAGAAGAAATTTATCATTTAGTGGAAAAGGAGTTACAAAGAATAAATCGTTCAGCCTTGCTTCCAGCCGGAGCGGTTCTAACTGGAGGAGGCGCTTGTCTCTATGGGATGGTAGATTTGGCTAAGGATAATTTAAAACTTCCAGCTCAGGTTGGTTTTCCTGGAGGCTTGTCGGGGTTAGTGGATAAAATAGACGACCCATCTTGCTCAGTTATGGCTGGTGCTGTTTTATGGATAACAAAAGAAGGAAATCAGGTAGAAACTACTACTGGGAAGAAAAATTCAATTGAAATGAAGGGCTTGGGTTCAATTTTAAAAACAATTAAAAAATGGTTTGTAGATTTGTTACCTGGTGGTTAAAACCTAAGATAATAAAATTAATTTTTTAATACATTTGACTTTTTCTCAAAATTTGATAGAATTTCTTAACATATTTTGATTATTGTGAATGGCGAAGTTAATCGTCGGTTAAAATTCATCAGATACATGTAAATTTGAATGGTGATTAATCTCGCCATTCACATTATAAATATAATTTAAATACAAATGGCAGAAGTAAAACCGGAGGTAGAAACGTTTGCTAAAATAAAGGTTGCTGGTGTTGGAGGCGCTGGAGCCAATGCTATAACTCGAATGATTCAATGCAAATTGACTGGAGTTGATTTCGTTGCCATCAATACTGATGCACAAGATTTACATGCTTGCTTGGCGGGCGAGAAGATTCATATTGGAAAAAACTTAACTAGAGGTTTAGGGGCAGGAATGAATCCAGAATTGGGTCGGCAAGCAGCTGAGGAAAATAGAGATGAGATTCAAGAGTCTTTTAAAGGTTGCGATATGGTTTTTGTAGTATATGGTGCCGGTGGAGGAACTGGTTCTGGCGCTGGGCCAGTAGTAGCTGAAGCAGCGAGAGAAGCGGGCGCTTTGACAGTGGGAGTAACAACTAAACCTTTTACTTTCGAAGGTAAACAAAGAATGGTTATTGCGGAAGAATCTTTGGAAAATCTAAAAGACAGAGTGGATACATCTATTACTATTCAAAATGATAGACTTTTGCAAATAGTAGATCGGCAAACTTCGCTTTTAAATGCTTTTAAAATTGTTGATGATGTTTTAAGACAAGGTGTTCAAGGAATTTCTGACTTAATAACCAAACCAGGAATTATCAATGTCGATTTTGCTGACATTAAATCAGTTATTCAAGATAGTGGATCAGCTTTAATGGGAGTGGGAATAGCTTCTGGCGAAGACAGAGCTCAAAAAGCTTCCAAACAAGCCATTAATTCTCCTTTATTAGATATTTCAATAGAGGGAGCTAAGGGCGTTTTGTTTAACGTTACTGGCGGAATTGATTTAACTATGATGGAAATAAATGAAGCAGCTGGTTTAATTACAGAAAACATTGATCCAAATGCTAGAATAATTTTTGGGGCCACTTCAGACGAAAGTGTCAAGAAAGATGAAATTAAAATTACATTAGTAGCTACTGGTTTTGATAATAATACTGCTCCTCAGGATAATCTTTTTGGTGATTCAAGGGAGAAAGATGATGTTTCCGATGAAACAGATGATGAATTTAGAAAAACTGAGATATCATCTTTTGTGGAAGACGATGATTTTGATGATCAAGAAGATAATATTAGTGATTTTGGGTCTGATAATGATTTTAGAAATAAAGAGATAAATTCGCCTACTAAAGAAAACATGGATAAAGATTTAGATGAAGACGATAATCCTTTGCAAGATTCAGATGACGATATTGATATACCAGCTTTTATTAGAAAGAAAATGGGGAAGTAGGATAGTGTAAAGTATTTGGTATTGAATTTTGAGGTAGCGATATTGAGAAAAACAAAAGCAAATCTTTATAAAAAAACTTTATCTTTAGATAACTCCCTGGTGGATATTTTTCATCAAAAAGATATTTCAAATAAGTGTTTATAGTGCTTGGGTAAAGGGTTTTGTGAGATTAATCAGATTAAATCTGAAGGAATTTAAAAAGTATAAACAACGCTGAATAATCTAACATTTTATTATTTATACTTCGAAAACTAAAAAATTCCTCCGCCTCGGTAAGTCCGCGTCCCCGCTATACTCACTGAGATGGACCTTGGACAAAACGGGTGGGCTCTGATTTCTCCTTATGAAGAAGAGAGGCCTTCCAAATTTATTATCAAGGTTAGGAAAACTATTGACACAAAAACTTTATTTGTGTAAAATTAGTAAAAGTTAAGTATTTGTCGCTAGACGATATTGTTTTGTTTGGCTTTTTGTTGCTTTTTGTGATAAAAAAACAAATAAAGTTATAAGTTTATAAAATATTAATTTTAAAAAAAGTGCCAACTATCAATCAGTTAATCAAAAGACCTAGAAAAAAAGTAGTTAAAAAATCAAAAACAACTGCTTTGGATTTTGGTTTCAATTCAATTAAAAATAAACCAGTCAACAACCCTGCTTGTTTTAAAAGAGGGGTTTGTATCAAAATCGGAACGACTTCGCCAAAGAAACCTAACTCAGCTCTTCGTAAGATTGCCAGGGTTAGATTAACCAACGGAAAAGAAGTTACCGCTTATATTCCAGGAATCGGACACAATTTGCAAGAACATTCAATTGTGATGATAAAAGGTGGAAGAACTCCAGATCTTCCAGGTGTTAGATATAAAGTCGTGCGGGGTGTTTTGGATGCGGCTGGAGTGGATAATAGGGTTAATGGGAGATCCAAGTATGGCACCAAGAAATCCAAAAAACAGTAGAACAGAAATTAATCGTTTGGCAAATTTCTTTGTCAAAACTTCCGCTACTCATTCGTCGCACTATTGAGTGCGCCTCACTCGTTGCTCAGTTTTTCCTCGAACTTTGTTTAAACGATAAATTTCCTTACAGTTCGGTTTGTTTTTTGTAATTTTTAATTTACAAAATAAATTACTGTCGGTAGGTAGGTTTATAAATTACAAATTTTATTTAAGTAGTGAATTCCTAAATTAAGTTTAATTAAAATATTTATGTCAAGAAAGAACAAAGTTTACAAAAAGACTTGGTCTCCAGATTCTGCCTATAATTCAATCCTAGTGGGTAGATTTGTTGGTCATTTGATGAAAAAAGGAAAAAAAACAATAGCCGAAAGAATAGTCTATGAAGCTTTTGATGAAATTCACCGAAGAACTAATCGGGGTGGTTTAAATGTATTTGAACAAGCTATAAAAAATGTTTCTCCTTTGATGGAATTGAAAAGTCGAAGAATCGGTGGGGCTAACTATCAAGTTCCAGTTCCAGTTATTGGAGTTAAAAGAACCACTTTAGCAATGCGTTGGATAAAATCTGCTACAGAAGGAAGAAAAGGAAAAAAAATGGCTCTTCTTTTGGCAGACGAATTGATTGATGCAGCTGATAAAAAAGGAAACTCGATTAAGAAAAGAGAGGATACGCATAGGATGGCTGAGGCCAATAAGGCTTTTGCTCACTTCGCCTAAATATCAAAGATTAAAAATTTTATTTCAGCGCACCAGTTTAGTGCGTCTCAAAAAAAAATTAATTTCGCCTCGAACTGTAATCAATTTTTTAATCTTTATACAAACTAGATTTATTATTGGGTGTTTTTGAATTTATTAAATTGCACTCAAAAATGCAATTTCTAGATTCGGATAGAAATTTTGATACTTTGTTGTTCATTTTTTATCGCCTGAAGTGGAAATTTTAGTCAAATAATTAATTTTAATTGAGTCGATCGGATTATTATCAAGGTTAAATAATTCGTTGACAAAATGGATAATTAAAAATTGAAACATTGTAAATTTGTTGTCTATCTCACCCGAGACGAAGCCAAATTGGAAAAATTAAAAATTAAAAATTGTGAATTATTAAATATTATTTATAAGTATGCCAAGAAATTATCCAGTTGAAAAAACTAGAAATATAGGAATAATAGCCCACATTGACGCTGGTAAAACAACCGTTACTGAGCGAGTTTTGTTTTATACAGGAATTTCTCATAAAATTGGAGAAGTTCATGAAGGAGCAGCCGTAATGGATTGGATGGAACAAGAGAGAGAAAGAGGAATAACAATTACTTCTGCTGCCACAACTTGTTTTTGGAAAGATCATCAAATAAACATTATTGACACTCCAGGTCATGTTGATTTTACTGTGGAAGTGGAAAGATCTTTGAGGGTCTTGGATGGTGGAGTAGTTATTTTCGACGGAAAAGAAGGAGTGGAACCTCAATCAGAAACTGTTTGGAGACAAGCTGATAAATATAAAGTTCCACGAATTTGTTTTATTAATAAAATTGATAAAGATGGAGCTAATTTTGAAAGATCTTTGATCTCCATTCATAACAGATTGTCGCCCGATGCAGTTGCTATTCAAATTCCTATTGGCGAAGAGGGAGAACATCAAGGAGTAGTTGATTTAGTTGAAATGAAAGCCTATTATTTTTCTGGTGAAATGGGAGAAGTTATGGAAGAAAAAGAAATTCCAGAAGAATTAAAAGAAAAAGCTGAAGAATGGAGAGAAAAAATGCTGGAAAAAGTTTCTGAATTAGATGATGATTTAATGGAGGCCTTTTTGGAAGGAAAAGATTTATCAATGGATCAAATCAAAAAAGCTATAAGAAAGGGAACTATTTCTGGAGTCATTCAGCCAGTCTTAACTGGAACAGCCTTGCAAAATAAAGGAGTACAAAAAGTTTTGGATGCGGTAATTGACTATTTACCTTCCGCTCAAGACGTTTTGGATGTTCAGGGAATAGCAGTTGATGATGAAGAGAAAAAATTAACCAGAAAAGCTGAGGACAGTGAACCTTTTTCAGCTTTGGCTTTTAAAGTAGCTTCTGATCCTTATGTTGGACAGTTGGTTTTCTTTAGGGTATATTCTGGAACTTTACAAGCTGGCTCTTATGTTTATAACTCTACTAAAGGCAAAAAAGAACGAGTAGGAAGAATCTTGCAAATGCATTCCAATAACCGAGAAGAAATAGAAGAAATTTATGCTGGAGGAATTGGTGCTTTGGTGGGGATGAAAAATACTACTACCGGAGATACTTTATGCGATGAAAAAAATCCAATTATTTTGGAAAATATTAAATTTCCTGAAACAGTTATTTCTATTTCCATTGAGCCTAAAACTAAAGCTGACCAAGAAAAAATGGCCATTGCTTTGAAAAAATTAGCAGAAGAAGATCCAACTTTTACCGTTAGGACTGATGAAGAAACTGCCCAAACTATTATTTCTGGAATGGGTGAATTGCATTTGGACATTATCGTTGATAGATTGAGAAGAGAATTTAAAGTTGACGCTAATGTTGGTCAACCTCAGGTTGCTTATCGAGAAACTATTAGGAAACCAGCTGAAGCAGAAGGAAAATATATTAAACAATCTGGTGGACGCGGACAATACGGCCATTGTTGGTTGAAAGTTGAACCAGCTGAAGAAGGAAAAGGTTTCGAATTTGTTGATGAAATTAAAGGTGGAGTTATTCCAAGCGAATATATTCCTGCTATTAAAAAAGGAATCGAAGGCGCAATGCCCAAAGGAGTTCAAGCAGGTTATCCAATGGTAGATATAAAAGTAACTGTTTATGATGGTTCTTTCCATGAAGTGGATTCTTCCGAAGGAGCTTTCAAGATTGCTAGTTCTATGGCTTTTCAAGCAGCCGCTAAAAGAGCCAATCCAGTTATTTTAGAGCCGATAATGAAAGTTGAAGTTATCACCCCGGAAGAGTTTATGGGAGATGTTGTTGGAGATCTTAATTCTAAACGAGGTCAAATCAAAGAGATGGAAGATCAAGGTGATGAAAGAATTAAGACTAAAATTATTCATTCTGAAGTTCCTTTGGCTTCATTATTCGGATATTCAACTCAGTTGAGATCGATGACGCAAGGAAGAGCAAATTATTCAATGGAATTTAATCATTATGCCGAAGTTCCAGTTAATGTTGCAGAAAAAATCAAAGAAGGAAATATTTAGATCGGTTTGACAAATTGTTTAATTTTGATATTATTTAAATTGATTATTTGATTTATAAATAATAAATAATAAGTAAAAATTATTTCTTTGGTGGTTAATCCATTGAAATAAAAAAAAGTATGTTATGAGTGAAAAATTTGAACGGGGTAAGACCCATGTGAATGTAGGTACTATTGGTCATGTTGATCATGGTAAGACTACTTTAACAGCTGCTATCTTGCATTCAATGAATTTGATGGGGAAATTAGCTTCTCACAAATCAGTTACTGAAATTGACAAAGCTCCTGAAGAAAAAGAGCGAGGAATTACTATTGCTACTGCTCATGTTGAGTATGAAACAGACAAAAGACATTATGCTCACGTAGACTGTCCTGGTCATGCTGACTACATTAAAAATATGATTACTGGAGCAGCTCAAATGGATGGATCAATTTTGGTGGTTTCCGCTACTGATGGTCCTATGCCTCAAACTAGAGAACACATTTTGTTAGCTAGACAAGTAGGCGTGCCTGAAATCGTAGTTTTCTTGAACAAAGTTGATATGGTTGATGATGAAGAATTGATTGATCTAGTAGAAGAAGAAGTTAGAGAGCTTTTAACTCAATATAAATTTGATGGTGAAAATGCAATTATTGTTAGAGGTTCTGCTTTAAAAGCTTTAGAAGCTACTAGCAAGGATGACGACGCTATCAAACCAATCATGGAGTTAATGGATGTTCTTGATGCTAATATTCCTGAACCAAAAAGAGAAATTGACAAGCCTTTCTTGCTTCCAATCGAAGACATCTTCTCAATTGAAGGACGAGGAACTGTAGTAACAGGAAGAATTGAAAGAGGTGTTGTTAATGTTGGTGAAGAAATTGAAATTGTTGGTATAAAAGACACCACTAAAACTACTGTTACTGGAGTGGAAATGTTTAATAAAACTCTAGACAGAGGAGAGGCAGGAGACAACGCCGGAATTCTTTTACGAGGAACTAAAAAAGAAGATATTGAAAGAGGACAAGTTTTAGCTAAGCCTGGATCGATTACGCCTCATACTGAATATGAAGCAGAAGTCTATGTCCTAACCAAAGAAGAAGGTGGACGACATACTCCTTTTTTCAAAGGTTATAAACCACAATTCTATATCCGAACCACAGATGTTACTGGTGAAGTAATTTTGCCAGAAGGAGTGGAAATGGTAATGCCTGGAGATACTGTTAATTTGAATATCAAATTAGGAGCTCCAGTGGCGATGGAAGACGGGATGAGGTTTGCTATTAGAGAGGGAGGGAAGACTGTTGGTGCTGGGGTAGTTACTAAAATCAACAAATAAGCTAACTTTTTGGCAAATTTCTTTGTTAAATTGCTAGTTGCTTTTCAATGTGCCCTTAAGCACATCTCATACGCAATTAGCAATTTGCCTCGAAATTCACTCAAAAATCCAGCTTTTCGATATGTAAAAGACAGTTTGGTTTTCCAAGCTGTTTTTTCGTTGTCGAATCTTCCGCTATTCGTTTGACGCATCAAGTTAGTGCGTCTCAATCATTGTTCAGATTCTCCTAGAAATTCACTCAAGCATTTAGTTTTAAAAATTTACACAAAAAACAGTTCACTTAAGAACTGTTTTTTTGTTTTATTTAATTTTCAGTTGATTTTATTTGCAAATTTTATTTTTGAGGAGCGTATAAATAAGTAGGAGCAATAGAGAGGGATGTCTCGAGAAAAATAAATTTAAATAATAATTAAATTTAAAAATGAAAAATAAAATAAAAATTACAAAAGAGTTGAGAAATAAAATGTTAATTGTGGGAGTCAGTTTGTCAATTTTGACAGGTGTTTATGGCACTAGTTTGGCTTCAATTAAGACCAATGGAGACAGTAGAATTGAAATGATGGACATGTTAGCGCAAAAATTTAATTTAGACGAAAGTGAGATAGAAGATTTTATGGAAAAATATAGAGAAGATTCAAGAGAAGACAAGCAAACTAAAATGAAAATTAAGTTAAAGAAAAAATTACAAGATCAGGTTAAAAAAGGAAATTTAAGTTATAATCAGAAGAATTTAATTTTAGAAAAAAGAGAAGA
>Ga0136555_1000154_pt1 | contig 27076 bp, 44 predicted proteins | sample AntRauTorckE5432_FD_104927 | JGI IMG/M metagenome (GOLD analysis project Ga0136555, IMG submission 104927) | Saline lake microbial communities from Rauer Islands, Antarctica - Metagenome Torckler E5 #432 | ecosystem: Environmental > Aquatic > Non-marine Saline and Alkaline > Saline | place...
AGCTGCGCAATGTATCGGCCATGGAGCCGCGCTACAACGATGCCGCCACCAATTTTGCCCGCGCCATGCTGGTGTTGGGACTGGCACATCCGGACTTTGTCAAGGAACAGGAACAGGACCAATGAGGACCTACCACGAGGCGCTGCGTGAATGCGGGGAGCGTTACCGCGACATGCAGGAGCCTGCCACCGACAACGACACTCTCTGGGTGTTCACACATGAGTTCCTGCACGGGTGCAGCGACGGCCTGCCGATCCCCAAGCTCTGCCGGTGGCTGGGCTACATCCAAGGCGTCCTGATCGAGCGTGGATATACCAGTGTCCATGCCGAGCGCGAATGGACCCGGCCCCTGTTGCGCCCGCTGGATTTCCCGGAGTATTTCTGATGACCAAGACGGATTCTGACACGCTGTCGATGCGGGCGTTCATCAGACGCATTGACGCGCTGGAGCGAAAATACTTCGGGACGCGCCCAGCGCCGATCCGAGACCTTCTGGAAGGCAACGTGAACTAGAATTTTACGTCAAGTGACTTTCCAGTTGACGAATCTCCTGATCCTTGGCAGGGTGTCCTGACCAAGACATGGAAGGAGACAAAATGCCTGTAGACCTTGAAGACTACCTGACCGCGATCAGAGGAATCTCAAGCCAGATCAGAGAGGCCGAGACAGCCTTGCCGATGGCTCTTGAGAACTACTATGAAGCGATGGCCGAAAAGCTGGCGCAGAGTTACGCCGGGGCCTGTTACGACAGCTTGGAAGCCATCAGCGACACCGTCAAGGCGACGATGAAAGAACGCTGGCTGGAGGTCCAGATGTCATCCACGTCCACCATGTCCGGCGGGTTCACCAGCTCCAACATGATTGCACAGATCGAACGCGGCACAGCCCTCAAGATGTGGCGGCGCATGGACTTGGGTGGGTGTGTCATTGAGGACGCCATCCTGCGCGGCTTCAAAGCGTCGGAACAAACCAAGGCAGACATGCGCGACCAGATCGTCATGGACAACCCGCAGTAAGGAGGACCAGATATGGCACTGAGAGACGGAATTTTCGACCAAGTCCTCTGGCACATCAGCCACCACCTCAAAGACCATCCCGAGGTAGATGTGGTGGAACAGATCATCTTCGAGATGGCGACGACATGGCCTGTTCCATGCTGTTTATCCGAGGATGACATGGCGATTTTAACCCATGCCATGCTGGGTGTGGGTCCAATCATCAAGCCCGGTATTGCCATTCACGAACGCATGGATCAGGAGATGGATCAGGCGCAGGGCAGGCATCTTTTCAAGACCGATGACGGCACCTATGTGGGCTACCGACAAGAGGACAACACGATCAGGATCGAATGGTATCCACCCAATCTGGACCTGTCGTGGAAAGAGCAGAAAGAGGAGCGAGCGGCATCATGACGGAGAAAATACAAGAGAACGACATCCTGATCGCGGCCTTCTTTGCCGATGATCCGCGCGTCTCTTCGGGTGCGCGGGGGTTCTTTGGACAGGCGCAGGCCATGGACCCCGGTGACAGTCTGAGTGAAACGATGCGCAAGCAACGTGATGACGCGATGGGGGAGGCCATGGCGATGGTCGCCCCTCCCCGGGAGCTGATGGTCAAACTGGTGACAAAAGGCCGGGAGCTGGAAGGCAGTGACCGTTACGAGATTGCCACCAAGCGGGGCACCTACACCATCTTTAATATCGGCGACGGTGCAATGGCCCTGTCATGGCTTCCTCCGACCCCGTGTGGTTAAATAACATCACGTAAAATAGTGGTTGCGAATCACTTTCTCCTTTGTTAGTCTAATTCCACCAAGACACAAGGAGACACACATGACTCGACTGAAATTGAGTGGCCCCAACCCTGAGGCCGTGGCGCGTTTCGATACATTCCTCGAAGTGCTGGCCACCGCCCCGGGGCATATCCGCTACGACGCCCCCTTCCTGTTTCTCGCTGATCCGCTGACCGGTGACGGTGTCGCGATCTGTGAACTGAGTCTCAGGGGGGACGCGCTGCACTTCTCGGCAATCCAGACAATGACGAAAAAACGCACGCAGGGATGGGGGAGTTTTGCGCTCCAAACCGTCCTGATGGCCGCTGACGCGGCCCTGCTCGAAACCCGCCTCACCGTGGTCCCGTTCCGCACGGAATCTGACGGACCAAAGCTGACAAAAGACCAGCTCGTCCATTGGTATCGCCGAAACGGCTTCGTGCCTGTGGCCAAGATGTCTGATAAAATGGTGCGCAAGGTGCCAAGATGGGCCGTTCTCAAGGGTCTGCCATTTGCAGAGGCCCTGCGCCTGACGCAGCGCCATGGCGGTATCGTGCGCCCCTTTGAGAAAGGCCCGAACAACGTCGCGATCTCACACGGGGTCACGGACACCAACAATCTCATCCTGCCGATCCCCGGCACCATCGGCTGGTGGCAGTATCGCAAACGGTTTTTCCACGACCTGCTGCTCGACACGGAGAACGACAATGTCTGAATCAAAACACGACAAGTTCGTCCGGCTGCGCGACACCCGCCTGCCCAATGCTCTCAAGCAGTTGGAATTGCTTACCAATCTTTCACGCCCGTCCTACGATTACAGCCGTGAAGAGGCCGAGGAGCTGGTCGCCGATCTGGAATCCGGGGTCAAGGAAGTGGCCGTGGCTTTTGGTCTGACAACCAATCTCAAGCTGGCTTACAATGTTCTTCTGCCAAAGCAGGACGATCCCATCGACTCCTCCGGTGGTGACGGACCTGATGAGCTGAGCGATACCAAGAAAACCATCGCCGCCTATCGGGTGGGTGTCACGGATCAAGACCGCGAAGTCGCTCCCAAGAACCTCATGCGGGGCTGGTGGACCATGGCCGACGCCCGCACCCTGTTCGAACAGGGCAAGATCGAAGAAGGGCTGGTGATGATGGAAAAAGCGTTTCGCGCATGAAGCCCCGCTACCATGAGATTGACTGGAAGGCGCTGTTGAAAGCCATCATCGACGATGGGGATGGCAAGGCCCTGCGTCTTCTAAAGCGCGCTCAATGTGCCTTTCCCGACGACCGGATCACGATCCTCACCCCTGAGTTCTGGAACCGTGCACAGTATCTCATGACCAAGCATGGCGACAACCATCTGGTGGAACGCTACCCCCTGCTGCCGGACGGGATCACCAGTGGGTGTTTCCAGATCGAGAGTGATCTGGACCGGGGGCCTGCCTGCACGACCATGGTCTATGTCGAGCCACCTTATCTTGTCGCAATGCCCATCGAGACCGGAGGATGCACATTCAACGACACCTCCAACGGTAAGAGCTACACGCCCAGCGCTTTTGGATTCCCCGATGCCGATGCGCAGTCCCGCTATGCAATTGCGGTCAAGACCATCCTTACGAGCTTCGAGTATATACGCGACATGCCCCCACAGATCATAGGGTTCACGGACACACCGGGCCAGCGCCGGGTGCGCAAGGGAAAGTCAGTTCGCGTGGCCCCATATCGTGTGGCCACGCTGCGTCCCGGGGCCGAGGTGGAGGTTGCCCGTATTCAGGTGGCGCGTGCGTCTGTCAGGGGACGCAGGGCCGCGCCGGAAGAACATGCCGTGGGCGGGCACTGGAAGCATTACGGCTGCGACGGGAACTGCGACCACACATGGATGCCGCTGATCTTCGAGGATGGAAAAAGACGGGCGCGCTGCACCGGATGCGGCGGAACCAAGACATTCACGAAGGGGTTCAGACGCGGAGATGTCACCAAGCCCAAACGGCAGAAGGTCTTGATTGTCAAATAGAACTAGAAAGTCTCTTGACGCAACTTTCCATAAATCCTACAACACACAGACCAAAACACCATGTAGGAGAATCATATGACCCAGCCGATTATCTTGACGGCTTCACAGGCACAGGCGCTGCCGGACTTGGTGGCGTTCGCCATCACAGGATATGCCCTGATGTCTGCAATGGACGGGCCGACCGCACAGGACCACCCGGTCATTGCCCCGTTCATTCCACTCGTTCGGCAGCATGAACCGGCCCTTATCGCGGAATCCTGACACAAGCCATAAGACACGTTTTATGTCTTGCGGTGCCTTGAAATGTAGATACTCTATGTTTCAAGGATATCAGGAGAATCACTTGCCACTTTCCCCCTCACAAGATGCCAGCATCATCGCCATTTGCTGGGTGTGCAGCGGGACCGGGGTGACGTTTGTCAGCATGGCCCCGCTAAAGTTCCGGCGCTGCTGGTGCTGCTACGGAGCGGGGGGACGCCGGGAATACCTTTGGCGCAAAACGGAGGAATAGAGATGCTCAACACAATGGACGACATTACCGGGATGCACCTCAAGAGCTGGGGTGTTCAGCCGGGGCCGGGCTTCGGCGAACTGCTGGCCAAGGCCAAGTGGATGCAACAGAAGGGGCGTCCGGTCGAGCAGATCAAGGCACTCATCCTCGAAAGCGTTGCCGTAATCGAAGAGCAGCGGCTTGCCCGCATGATCCCGATGCGCGCGGTTCCGATGCCCTTTCGCGCACATCTTGAGCGCGGACCCTCCGAGGATGAGCGGCGTAATTATGAAGCTGTGGTGGAGACCATGGCGAACATTGGCCGGACGCCGGTTCTCAAGGGAATGGCGGTGATGCCCGATGCCTGCCCGGTCGGAGGAGCTGCGACGATCCCTGTCGGCGGGGCGGTGTCCTCTACCGAAATACATCCCGGATTCCATTCTGCGGATGTTTGCTGTTCGGTCGCAATGACTGTGTTTACCGATGCAGACCCCAAGACTGTTCTTGATATGGTCCATGCTGCCACGCATTTCGGACGCGGTGGTTACAAGCAACCGCGCTACAAAATAACGGCAAACCTGCGCGAGTGGATGGCGTCGAACCGGTTCACTCAGGACCTGATAGAGATGGCAAACAAGCAGCTTGGGACGCAGGGCGATGGAAATCACTTCGCCTACGTGGGTCGGCTGGCTTCGACCGGGGAAACATGTCTGGTGACACATCACGGGTCACGCGGTGTCGGTGCAACCATCTACAAGCGCGGCATGGAAGTTGCGGAGAAGACTCGCCGGGAGCTGTGTCCGGAGCTGGACAAGGAATGTGCGTGGATCACAGCCGAGAGCCGTGACGGCGAAGCCTATCGGGACGCGCTCCAGATTGCCCGGGAATGGACCTTGGAGAACCACCTTGCCCTACACACAGCGGTCAACCTACCGATCCGGAACTTCGTCTGGAACGAACATAACTTCGTTTTCCGGCGCTCGGATGGGCTGTTCTACCATGGCAAGGGGGCTACCCCTGCCACTCCGGATTACGGGATCACCCTCGTGCCGCTGAACATGGCCGAGCCGGTTCTGGTAACACAGGGTCAGAACAGCAAGTCTGCGCTCGGATTCTCTCCGCATGGAGCCGGACGCCTGTTTTCCCGGGCCGAACATATCCGCCGGGGCGGTGGCGATCTTGAAGCGGAGACTGCCGGTCTTGATGTGCGGTTCTATTGTGGCGATCCGGACAGCTCCGAGCTGCCCAGCGCCTACAAGGACGCCGCGACCGTGCGTCGTCAGACCGAAGAGTTCGGACTGGCCCGGGTTGTCGATGAGGTTCAGCCCTATGGCTGTATCATGGCGGGAGACGTGGACAAGAACGCACCGTGGCGTCTTCGGCGCGAGGCCAAGATCGCGGCCCGGGAGCAGGTTCAATGACAATCTACGTCAGCCAGCAAAGCATCGACGAAGAGGGCTGTGGAGCCTTCTTCGCGGCCCTGCACTTTTTCAAATACACACAATAAAGGAGTCAATCACATGCAGACGCCAAGAAATGCCACACAGGCATTTTACCAAGACAAACGCAACAGCCGCCCCGGCGAGAGTATTGGAGGCGGGTTCATCGTTGTCCGGCGCGGCAACGGGTCCGGACGCTTGCGGATGAATGAATGGCCCTTCGAACATGGCACATACGAAGACGCCGAGGCCGAGGCCAGACGCCTTTCGGAACAATACCCCGGCAAGGCGTTTGCAGTCCTACAGCAAGTGTCCCCGACTTTCGCAATTCCCGAAGTCCTCGCTGACCACACCAGAGAAGACGTATCATAAGGACCATTTAGCAGGAATGCCCTATGGGAGACGGATGCAAAGCGTTAATAGGGGGCCGGTGGACCAAGCCAGAACCGAACGCGCCTTTCTGCTCCAAGGCACCAAAGGGAAATCGGTCTCAAGCTGGGTTAGCGTCCAGCCATTCCTGTCAAGTGATCCCAAAACCATAAAGGACCCTCAACATGATCAACAAAATGTTCAAGAAACCCACCTCCTCCGATGCCACCCCGATGCCGATTCTCGATCTCTCTGGCCGACAGGAAGCCCGCATCGGACAGACCGGAACCGACAAGATAACGGGATTCAGCGGGGTCATCACGGCGCTGGCCTACGAGATCGACGGGTCCCTGCTTGTGGGACTGCAACAGAAGGCCCTGATGGCGGATGGCAAGCCTGCGGACGTTCTGGAGTTCGATATCGAACGGCTGGATATCAGTGGAGACCCGGCCAAGCTGCCCGCCGCCGCATCCGTGCGCGAGAAGGTCCGGCTTGGGGCAATTTACCGGGACCGGATCACAGGCGTGGAAGGCACGGCGATCCGCTACATCGAGTTTCTCGCGGGGTGCGCCCATATCGGCCTGTCGCTCCCGGTGGACAAGGATGGCAAGATACAGGATGGCTTCCGGACATCGGTCGAGCGGCTTGAAATGGTCGATGACAGCAAGGCCGAAGAGATGGCCAGCGTCCGGACACCGACAGGCGGTCCCGGTGATCGGGAGGCAGGCATGTTGTCCCGCATCGACGCCCGGTGACAGGCTGGGGCTGGAACTTCCTGACTTTCTATTTCGTCGCTTCCATCGCGATACCGGCGGCGATAATCGGAGCCTATGTAGGCAAGGAGGTGATCCCGCTTGGTGCGTGGGAAGCGAAGCCCTCCTTTGAAATGGATATGGATTGGGTTCAAGGCAGAGTTCTATGATCGTTACACGGCGAAGATCATCGGTCCTTACGAACTCAGCCACGATCCGAAAATACCCGCGAAAAGAGCATTGTAACGAGGGGCCGCTGACGCGGCCCTTCATCGTTTCACCGAGAAATAGACTTCTCAACCCAATTTTTACTTGACGCAACAACGCGAATCCCACATCTGTTTCTTACCGAAGCACATAAGGAGACATTCATGAGACTGACGGCCCACATAATTTCCGATGACGACAAACGCGCCCGCTGCCAAGGGTCCATGCAGCATTGTGACTGCTGTGGACGGGCGATCAAGGGAGCGCCCCGCTACTGGATCGAGCTGGAGGCCGCGACCGAAACAGTCATCCATGTCGAGGATGCCCCGCTTGATGGGATGGGGTCTTTGGGAAGTTTCCCCATTGGTCCGGAATGTGCAAAGAAATACCCGGACGGTTACGTCTGGGACACCACCAAGCAGGAGGCGCTGTGATGAACATTGACACATTCCGCCCGCTGCTCGACCATGTGGTCACGCTGGAAAATGCCAACGCGTGTAGCGTGGCTTCCGACAGCTATGTGTTCTGCGAGGAACTGATGCCAGAAGAGGCTTATGCGGCTGTTGTGCGCCCGCAGACAGGAGAAATTCACCGGCGTTATGTGGAATGCCTTGAGCGCCGATTGAAGGGGTTGCTGGAGATCGAAGAAGCCAAGGTAACACCCACTTATTACGCCAAGCCTTTCACGGTCCAGCGTGATGAAAATGACGTGATTACCATCTGGGACGGTGACGACTTCCGGGCCATGACTTTCAACACACACACGCAAATCCCACTCGACCATGTGGAACAGATCGAAGCGGAGACATTGCGCTGGATGGCCGAGGCAGATTTCATCGCCGCCGCGCTGAACAAAAGCTATGGGGAGGACAGATGATGACCGAAGTGACGACAAATGTATCGTATCTGAGGCCACACTACAACGCGACCTACAACAAGACGAATTATCAGCTCGTGGACATGGAGGATTGTCCTGATGTGTCGGAGTCCTTTTGTGCGACATTGATTTCCCATCTTACTGAACGTCTGGCCGACGCGGGATTCGGAACACTGTTGAGCGTGGGAGGCGTCTCGATCACCATCGAAGGGGTGGCCCATAGTCCTGTGGAGGATGTGGAGGACCTGACCTTCCATGTGACGCTGCACATGCCGGAAGGTGGGCAGATCAGCGTGCAGGGGATCATGATCCACGAGGGTGAGGTCACTATCGACCACGGTCTGGATGTGGTGGGGTAAGTTGTGGACAACTCTGGGGACAGAATCCGTTTCTATTTGCTCAGGGACCGTTATACGGTTCCGGTATCATTCGGATGAATGAACCAGTGCTTCTTTTCGAGACCATGGTGTTTGGGGAGATCACGATGCTGGCGCTGTTCGACATGGGTCGAGGCGGAAATACAGCATCAGGATTCCATTGAATTATTAAGGAGGAAAGCTGTTGCCCGCTAACCTATGCCCAAAGCTCTGCAAGGAGTGCCCGTTTCGACGTGCATCTGCTCAAGGATACCTCGGAGAATGCCTCGGCGATCCTTGGGAGTTTCTACGTGCCCATTTCATCGAAGGCGAGGTGCCACTGCCGTGTCACATGACCGTCGATTGGCAGCACCCGAATGCACAGAAACGCGCCAAGACCGCCCCGATGTGCAGGGGGTTCGTCACATTCATGCGCAACACATGCAAGCTGCCCAGAGACCCGGAGATCGCGGCGCTCGTGCGCGAGGTTGAACCAGACCGTGACACGGTGTTCGCCAGCCTGAACGAGTTTCTTCTACATCATCACAACGAGTCCCTGCAAGCGGGGCGGTTCAGATGACAACAGGGATTGTCTTCGCCATGGTTTTGATATTCCTCTCAATCGTGGTCTTTATCATTATCCTAACCAGCCACGGACGCCGCGTCATCCGTGCGCTGGGCCTCTAGGTGCATGTGTTCAAGGCCACGCACCGCTCCGGGTTTACCCGCGAGTGTGTCCATTGTGGCGAGGAACAACAAGACTATGCGCTTTGGGTGTCTGGCCCGTCATTCGACTGGTGGGAAACCCCCCGAGACGGGGACGGGAGCTGCAACGAGAAACCCCTGCCAAGGCGTTACGAGTTCTATTGAGACAGTTAGACACGTATTCTTGACAAACCCGCGAATCATCTCTACATAACGTGTCATCAGTCGTCGGATAGACCGGCGCTTCACATAGACAGAAGGAGCTTTTGTCATGGACTATGAAGTCCTCGCATTCGTGGGACGGTTCCAGCCGTTTCATAAGGGCCACAAGGCCGTTGTTGATGCAGCCCTCGGGCGGGCAAAACAGGTCGCCATTGTGATCGGCTCTCACGACCAACCGCGCAACTCGCGCAACCCCTTCACAACATCCGAACGGATCGAAATGATTACCAGCCTTTACCCGGATGAGGTGAAGGCCGGGAAGATTCATTTTGTCCCCCAAGTCGATCACGCCTACAATCTCGACCGGTGGATCGCGGGCGTCACGACAGGCGTGGAAGCCGTTGTCACACAGGGTGGCTGGACGGACACCCCACCCCGGATCGGACTGATCGGCCATTCCAAGGACCACACATCGTTTTACCTCAAGAGCTTTCCGCGCTGGGGCAGCGTCGAGGTGGATAACGTGGACGGCATCGACGCCACGGCTGTTCGCGTGGCATTGTTCAGCGGCTACCGGGCCAGTGTGGATGAGGCGATTGTTCCCCAGACCGTAGCCGCATGGCTGGATCGCTGGATCAAGAAAGACCAGACGGCCTATTACCAAGTGGTCGCCGAGATGGATTTCCTGACCAGATACCGCAAGCAGTTTGAATCCCTGCCCTACCCGCCGATCTTCCAGACCACCGACGCTGTTGTCGTGTCGTCGGGCAATGTTCTTCTGGTCAAGCGTGGCGCACAACCCGGCCAAGGTCTCTGGGCACTGCCGGGCGGGTTCCTGAACGCACATGAGTTGATCGAGGACGGGTGTATCCGCGAGCTGCGCGAGGAAACCAAGATCGGCATCCCGGACCCGGTCCTGCGCGGCTCTATTGTCAACCGGCGCACCTTTGACGATCCCAACCGGTCTTTGCGCGGACGCACCATCACCACCGCATTCCTGATCCGTCTGGCCGACCGCAAGGAGCTGCCCAAGATCAAGGGCAGTGACGATGCTGTGAAGGCACAGTGGGTTCCCCTTTCCAATCTACGCCGGTCGATGATGTATGAAGATCACTTCGATATGGTCGAAGCGCTGGTGGGTATCTGATGCCTTTCTCTCCCGATCAGGTCGCAGATCGCAAGTCCAAGGAAATTCCGGACTATGTGTTTGATGTCTGGGACACACTCATCGCCACCGCGTGGAATGGATCGACAGCCCGTGTGGTCCAGAATGTAGCCATTGAGGCCCTGTTGAAACACACTGCAAGCGGGGACCGAAAGGAGGTCTTCGACAAGGGTTGGCTGGATATCGAGGAAATCTACAGGGCAGTCGGGTGGAAAGTTCATTACGACAAGCCCGGATACAACGAGACCTACGACGCCTACTTTGTCTTCAAGAAATAACCCACCGGCAACGGGATAGACCCTTTGCCACTACCGAGAAAAGGAGCTTTTCTCATGTTCGACCAAGCTGCAACAAACAACCCTGTGCTGTTCTCGCCCATCCTGCGCACCGACAGCTACAAGTTCTCCCACTTCCTGCAATATCCCGAAGGGACAACCCGCGTGCGCTCCTACATCGAAGCGCGCGGCGGCGACTACGAGAATGGGGTCTTCTTCGGCCTGCAAGCCTTCATCAAGCAATATCTGAGCAAGCCCATCACCATGGCGGATGTGGATTTTGCCGAGCAGGTCATCACAGCCCACGGGACTCCGTTCAACCGCGCCGGATGGGAACGGATCGTCACAGACCACGCGGGATATTTGCCCGTCGAGATCGAGGCGGTCCCGGAAGGCACCGTCATGGCCCCGGGTAATGTGCAGGTCCAGATCGTCAATACCGATCCCCGACTGCCGTGGCTGACATCCTACGTCGAGACGGCGTTGCTCCGGTCGATCTGGTATCCTTCGACCGTGGCCAGTGAAAGCCGTTTTGCGAAGGGCATCATCATGGAGGGGCTGAAAATCACCTCCGAAGACCCGGAAGGACAGATTGCGTTCAAGCTGCACGACTTCGACGCGCGTGGTGCCAGCTCCGCAGAAACAGCAATGCTGGGGGCATGGCGCACCTTGTCAATTTCATGGGGACCGACACCTTCGAGGGTGTGCTGGGAGCGATGAAGTTCTACGGGGCCGACATGCCGGGCTTCTCGATTCCGGCGTCCGAACACAGCACGATCACAAGCTGGGGGCGGGAACGTGAGCTGGAGGCGTTCGAGAACATGCTGGACTCCTACCCGACCGGTATCGTGGCCTGTGTCAGCGACAGCTATGACCTGATGCGCGCGGTGAATGTCTATTGGGGCGACAAGCTCCGGGACAAGATCATGAACCGCGAAGGCACTCTGGTTGTCCGGCCTGACAGCGGCAATCCGGTTACGACACCCATTGAGGTGATTGAGGCTTTGATGGAGAAGTTCGGATACGAGGTGAATGCAAAAGGCTACAAGGTCTTGCCACCGCAGGTCCGGGTAATCCAAGGCGATGGGCTGACGCCCGCAATCATCTCCCAGCTTGTGTCCGCTTTGATCGAACACGGGATCAGTATCGACAATATCGCTTTCGGAATGGGGGGCGGTCTTCTCCAGAAACTGGATCGCGACACATGTAAGTATGCGATGAAGGCAAACGCCGCCGAGGTGAATGGGGAATGGGTTGACGTTTACAAGGACCCGATCACCGATCCGGGAAAGACTTCCAAGAAAGGACGACAAGCGTTGGTCTTCCGGGACGGGTTTTCCAGACGATTCCACACGCTAACCTTGTAACCGGAGGGCATGGCATCGAGAAAAACTACCTGAGAAAAGTTTTTTCAGGGGGAAAACTTCTTATCGAAGATGACTTCGAAAGCATCCGCGAGCGGGCACGCTGACCCCGCTGACAGAAGGGGGCCGGAGACGGCCCCTTTCTCTTTACGCAAAAAACACGTTGGCAGCGGTTTTACCGGTGTTCAAAAACCATATCACAACATCGCTATATATCATGGAAAGGACACTGCACTTTTGCAGGGACTGCCCTCAACTCTGTTGCGTCACCTTTTTATGAGGTTTACCGGGTCTGCCGAAGGTAAATTACGACCCCTACGGGAAACCTGAACAGGAAACACATAGAATCAGTGTCAATGTTTATTTTGTGACAAGCACTTTTCGTTTGTGTCACAACCTGACGCGGAACTGTGGCATCTTGTTAGCTTGCAAATCTTTCTCTAAACAACCCGAGGGATCGGAGATGATGGTTCTCTCCGACAATGGCAGCGACACAACCAGTCAAAAATGAATGGTCGCGGAATTTGGGATTACCAGTGAACGAGGCTTTGACAAACATGTCAACCACTGATGGAAATACCAGTGAACGAGGCTTTGACAAACATGTCAACCACTGATGGAAATACGCGCCGGGACATTTCCTCTATGGAGGATTCACAACTCGTCGCACTGGCACGCGCCTATAAGAGCGCAACTGATCTCATCAATCAAGATCGCTATCTTTACAATGAACTCGTTCGGCGCGGCGTTTACGACGATTACGTGAAACCCTATTTCAATCCGGGAGTGCGGCAAGCCCCCTCTCCTTTTATCAAAGCATCCACAGCCGTTCTATTGGAAATGGCGGCACGGTTTTCAAACAGGGAGCATCTGTCCAGTGAGAATGCCCCGTTGCGCGGAGAGCTTGAATCGCGGGGGCTGTGGGACACAGCCGTGCCCCACGACAAGAACAATTGGGATGAAGAATCCATCACCCAAGCCGCAGAAGGTCTGGCGTCTTACGACCAACTCGCACAGCTCCAGCCCGCCGCCTATTATTGGGCCGCGAAGATGGAGCTTCTGGAAGGGTTGTTTGAGTCCCGCACGCCCGGAACAACCACCCGTCGCCGAAAATGGACGCGGGAGACGATCATCGAAAGTGCGGCAAGGGTCTCCAGCCGCTCAGAGTTCCATAAACGATTCCCCGGGGCCTATGCAGCGGCGCGGAGTCTGGGAATACTCGATCAGGTCTGCACTGACATGGACAGGACAAACCGCCGCTCCGGGGCAACCGGAATGACCGACATCGAACTGCGTCAGATTGCGTCTGACTACGCCACCCCCAATGATTTTCTGAGGGGAAACCGCAGTGCGTATAACCAATCCGTGCGGCGTGGAATTTTCAGCTCCATCGCTCAGGACCAAGGATGGAAATGACACTAGTTGTGTCGGGATCATTGACTTTGCCATGATATGTGTCATTAAGGGGCGATCTGAAATGAGAGCCGTCGATGACAAAACAAGCCCTGAACCTTATCTACATGGCTGCAACAGCGTCCGAGCGCAGCAGTGATGAAAAGATAGAGACCATCCGGTGTATCCTGTGTGATACATCTGTGACATCCGACAAACTCCGGCAAGCAGGCGCACATATCACTGCCGTGCTTTTTGGTGGCAACCGAAACACGACTGTGGCCGTGTTGCGCGAGCGGGGTTTCATGTTCGAGAATCGTGATACACTGACAGGGTTGACCCCCGACCTCAAACCCTTCCGGGCGTTTCGCGCGAAAACACCTCTCGATACCGAGCAGATGAATGGGTTTCGGTTTGGTGAGGTTATCATGATCCATGCCCCGGATCGTCGATGTATCGAAATGGCGCACATGCGTCTGATCCCGGAGATGACATGACCCGGATCAGATTCATCGGGGATGTCCATGGTGCCTACGGCGCGTATCTCGATTGTATCGGGGACGCGGAGCGCAGCGTGCAAGTCGGCGACTTCGGTATGGGATTTCTACACCATTGTGACATCGAACACATGCACACCAAGGTGAACCCAGAGCAGCACAAGTTCATCCGGGGAAACCATGACGACCCCGCCATGTGCAAGGCGTTTCCCCATTACATCCCGGACTGCTCCTATGATGATGAGCTGAGCATGTTCTTCATGGGTGGCGCGTGGAGCATCGACCGCTGGGCGCGCACCGAAGGTATCAACTGGTGGCCGGACGAAGAACTCAACTACGCCCAGCTCAGCGAGGCCATCGACATTTTCGAGCGCGTCAAGCCTGCCTATGTGGTGACGCATGACTGCCCGTTCTCTGTCGCACAGACATTGTTCAAGGACGTGGCGGCGTATCCCGTAAGACCCACGGACACATCACGCGCACTCGATCTGATGCTCAAGGCTCATCAACCAAAGATGTGGTTGTTCGGCCACTGGCATCACCATTGTCGCGAAGTGATCGAGGGTTGCGAGTTTGTCTGTCTCGATATCAATCAGGCCATCGACATCGAGGTGGGCTCATGAATGTGTATCTGTCCATCGGAGTGCCCGTCGAGATGTGGCTGTCAGACCCCGGCAACGGGATCATTGAAGTGAGTGACTTCATCCGCCAATGCACCGAGTCCCCCGACCAGTTCCAGAACGGAATAGGGCATCCGAGCCGGGACGACCACGCGGTGCTGGAAGTCACGATCATCCCCGACAACCTGCACGCGATCCCGAACGATTGCACCCACATCCTTTGGATCACGATATGAATACGCCAAACCCGCCCGTGTCCCTCGCCCATCCCGCACGCGGCAAGACCTATACGATCCAAGAGAAAGTCTGGAAGGTGGCATCGGTCCACATGTCCGGTGGCAAGTTCTGGGCTTGGATCGTGAACGTCAAAAATACAGCGGAACAGGCCCGGTTCCCGGTCGATTCCCTGCCTGCCCCTAATTGACACGAATCCTAGCCATCGCTATGAAACGTGGAGACAGGAGATACATATGATAATCTTTCAGAAATTCATCTACCGGGCAGACCTGCGCGCAAATCCCAACATACTCTATCTGTTCGGAGACAATCTTGAGCGCCGGGGTCTGGGCGGTCAGGCAAAGGAAATGCGTGGCGAGGACAACGCCATCGGCGTGGCCACCAAGAAAGCACCCGGCATGGCCGAAACAGATTTCTTCGCGGATGACGCGTTCGACAGCAATGCCGAAAGCATCCGCCTCGATCTGCGCCGCGCACGCAACCACCTCACCAACGGCGGTCTGGTGGTCATTCCACTGGACGGCCTTGGAACCGGTCTGAGCGAGCTGCCCACACGCGCACCGAAAACCAATGCGTCCCTCGAAGCTCAGCTTGCCAGCCTTGCGCAGGTCGCGGTCGCGCAATGGCGCGACCCGTTCGACGGAGGAAATGCCCGATGACATTTGACTACCGCGACAGCGATGGGATCGTTTACCGCGAGACCGCGCCTCTGACACACACAGAGCAGCTCAGGCGGGGCCTGACGGCCCATTCCGGGCCAGAGGGTGTCTATCTTATCCTTGGCCTAACAAAGGATGGTTGGGTGCCCTGCGGGCCGATGGAAGGGACCTTCAACGAAGCCATCGAGATCGTCCAGATCAACGCGGATGCCGCCAGCCATCAGTTCTCCGACTTTAGAGCGGAAAAGCGTCTGATCGGAATATGACCCCGCTCCCGACACCCGTCCGATCAAAACGCATCCTAGAACTGGTCCGGAACCGGGTTCGACAACGTCTGCCCTGCGGTGATCTGCGTGTCGCAACCACCCTCGTGCAACGCGGTTTTCTAATCCTGCGTGACCCGAAACGCTGGGACATGTCCGATTCTTACGAAATCACCCCGAACGGCCTATCGGCCCTCCCCCACCAGAAAGACTGAAAATGGAAGCACATCCCCTCAACTCCCCCGAAAACACCATCCTCACCTTCGTGATCGACAACACGATGACAGCCTTCGCGACACTTGCCGACGCCCTCGGTGAGCCGGAAAGCTGGGACAATCTGGCCTATTTCCCCGAGACTCTGGCCGCGCTGCGCAAGATGCCGGAGAATTTCCAGAAAGCGCTGGGCAAACCCTACATCGCCGCGATCTTTGCAGAGCGCTACCCCGAAGAACATCCTATGAACGTCCCCAATTTCTCCGACCTCGACACGGTGTTGGCATCGGGGCTGGATGACCTGCTGGAAATGACCATACAGGCGATGCAGCAGCAGAAGACCAAAGAGGAGCTTACCCGGCGCAACATCCGGCAGGGCACCGGAAACATGCTCGTTACCTGACGATATGATACGTGGCAAATGGATGAATTATTGCCACGTATCATTGACTTCCTGACCTGAAAATGGTAGCCCAAGTCAACTTCCCCGGACACATAAATAATAAAACACGCGCCCTCCCCCCGGGCTTAGACATGGTGTCCTAATGAACCTGAGATCAGTCACAGAGGCCCTGACCGGCCTGATGGCAATCGCCACTTTCACCTTCACATTCGGCGGATCCATCTGGTTCTTCGTCGATGACGAAGTCGTGTCCAAAATCAACCATATTACCGGCGTGACCAGTCATCGGGAACTGATTCTTGAACGGTTCGAGCAGCAGGCCGCAACGGATGATGAGCTGCTCAACCGCATTACGCAGGTTGAAGAACGGCTGAACAACGCCAACTTTTCGACCCGCATGTTCAAGATAGATGAAGTCAGATCACTGGTCTGGGAAGATTGCCCGACCGATGGGGCCTGCCAATATACCCTTCGGGTCAAACGCACCCCCCTTGGCCGCACCTGTGGCCAGCCCGAGGTTGTGCGTTATGTGACCGACCGCTTCGGTATTACCCACCCGGTGGAGGGCGTCAAAGAATCGCAGAGCATCCTGCGCGACGGTCGATGGACCGATGTTACAAACTCTTTTATACTGCCTGATACGATTCCGCCGGGCGTGGCCGAGTTCTTCTTGGAACTGACCTACCTCGGATGTTTTCCGGATGAGCCTGCGATAAAAGTGCGTGAAACCACAGAGGCCCTGACGTTCAAAATTAAGGGTTGACAGAGTTATTAAGACTTTTATTGGTGGTAATCTATAGCGGATTGGTATAAATCCTGATCTTTCTTTAGCCCTGTTTGGAATGCAGTATGTTTGCACTTCGCATCGACCCCACTGTCTTGCCCTCTTGGGTTGCCAATAATCCCTCCCCGCCGGTGTTGCGGCGGGTGGAATATGATGGCAAGCTCTCGACATTGAAGACCATGCTGACCAGCACCACGCACACATGCACCCGGACCTCGACGACACGCACCCCGTCCGGAAAGTTCGTTCTGTATCACTGTGCCGACCTGCGTTGGCAGTCCCACCATAACTGGACAATGGTCACAGGGATTCCAGAGCCGATGCCCGGCGTCGTCGTCGCCCTCGGGCTGGACAAGACGGGGCGTGAAAAGTCCATCGAGATCGAGCTGGGCTGTCTGCATTCGAAAATACATGTCGGGTTTGGCCCGTATGAGTGGACCGGTGCGACCGGTGTGCAGAAATTGTCTGTCCCGGCACTCCAGCACTGGCTCATGACAGAACCCCGTCTCGAAGAGGCTGCATATCTCTACGATTGAGAAATGATATATTAGCTGTCATTTTCCCCAAAGATTTTCTTGCAATGCCATGTTTCCTGTCGTATTGATTCTATCATACGAAGCGGAGACACAGATGTTAACACGAATTACAGACAGCACGTTCACCAGTGACGTGCTGGAATCGGAGGTCCCGGTTCTGCTTATGTTTTCAGCACCGTGGGCCGGTCCATGTAACCTTGCCCGCGACACCTTTCAGGCCCTTGCCGGGCGCTACGGAAACCAGATCACCTTTGCAGAGTTCGTCCTTGACGACAATCCCGCCACACCAGAACGGTGTGGGGTGCGCTCTGTGCCGTGCTTTTATCTGTTTCAGGACGGACAGCCCAGCCAGATCAAGGCCGGAGCGATCCCCACTGAACATCTTGAAATGATGATTGAGGGTTTGGTATGAGGCGCGCATCAAGCAAAAGGTGATCCCCAGAACACCCGCCCAGCGCCAAGCCATGCTCCAGCAGGCTGCGCAGCGCCGCCGTGAACACAAACAATCTCAGCGCATCGTTGATCTCAAACACCGAAACACGCGGCTTGAGAATGACAGAAACCGTATTGAACGTGAGGTCATCCGGGATCGGATGGCCGGTATCAGCGGCACACCGGGGTCGAGCGCCTATATCGACAACATGCTCGAAAACCTGTTCAGGCAATGCGTGCGCGAGACCGCCATCAAAATCCTGCGCGACCCAGCGGCCAGTAGTCATCTGGAATACACACTCAGGATGGCGGCGCAACTTCTCAGCAACGACACGATGCACAGGAGCATCTGGGATGTGCAGGTGGGAAAATCTATCTGTGTCGAGCTGGTGGAATGCCTCTTCGAGCGTGGCTTGGAACTGCAAGTCACGGTCCCCACCATGCAGATCAGGAGCAAGCTGCCCATCGACGCTATTTTGCACGGGCGCTGACGACACGTTTCAAAGCTATTCTATCTATCCAACCGACAACGCAACAAATCTAGGCACAGGAGTTCTGGGGTGCGGCGGAATCTGCCAAGCAGAAAGCCGCAAGTCTCAAGGAGAAGGTCATGGGCGGCGAGGATATGGACGCCGCCAACGCCTACGATCTTGGCGCGCTTGATGTCTTGATGGCCGCAGGAAAGGCCAAAGAGGATGGGGGCGCTTTCCGAAATGGAGTTCGTCACGATCCAGACCCTGATGGAAGAGGTCTGTGCAACGAACCCCTTCAAGTGACCCTCAATACATCGACGCAAAGAGGCCGGACGAAACCGGCCTCTTTTTTGTGTTGATCTTTTGCGTGATGTAGTTTATTGGTTGATAAACCATAACATATCAGGAGGACTCATCATGTCGAAGATCACAAAACTCGCGGAAACAGTCGAAAGCCTCATCAAGCGTGTGGACCCTTTGGGGATCACCGGCGTGGAATATGATTACCTCGTGACATCCACCATCAAGTCGGTTCGGGACGTTGATATCACAGAGCAGGATTACGTTCTGGGCGCATCCGACATCTTGACGGAACACTGGACCATCGGCAACACCAAGCTCCAGCCTTATCGCAATGCCGTTCCGGCAGTGGAGGCCGTAGCACAATGCGAAGCCGAAATCGTTAATGTGGACGGGTCTGAAACCGTCGTTTTCACCGGATACCCACATGATGTCGCTCTGGCGCTCTACCTGATGGACCTCATGGTGATGGCAACAGAAAAGTCTTGGGGTGACTTTGTCGGATCGGACGCGTTCAAGGACATGACCCGGTCTCAGGGGGTTGCAAAGCACAAGCGCCATATCCGGGAATGTGCGGCGCACACCACCAAAATGCTCATCCAGATCAACATGCAGCAAGAGCTGGCGGAAATGGAGAATCCATTTTCCGAGAAAATCCGGATGACAAAAATGGGCAAGGTGCGCAGCCGTCACGCACAGGCTGCGTAATGACTATCTCAGCCGGACCAGCTCACCATCACAAAGACGGGTGAGCCACGGGTAGCCCTGCACCGGGGCGTGTTCGTGGTAAAAACACCCGCACAGATCACAGACATCGTTGGGGAGGGCGTCGTCAAAATCGCCCTCCTCTTCGATTCTGATCTGGTCGGGCCTGTAGGATCGACTCATTCGACGTTACCTTCTGCGGGCATGTTGCCGATCTCCAGACGCCACAATGTGCCACGCCGGTCACGCTGATCGAGCTTCTTTAGGCAGACTGTCTGACCACTCTCCAGCTCGAAGAAACGCCCCTTGTAACGTCCGAGGAACTTTCCCAGACCATTGGGATTATACATCTCATCGCCATCAACATTCTTGGTCTTCACCGGAAGATGAATGCCGTGCTTGAATGCGATCTGCTGGATGCTGGCGTCCTGTGGATTGGCCGAGGCCGAAAGGATCGTCGTTGTCCCGTAGGTATCCCACCATTCTTCCATCAGATTCTGGAGACCGTCCGTGTCCGTGTCTTCGGATTGCTCGCGCAGTTTTGATGCGTTGCCGAGGAAGCCGTTCAGACCGGCGGCTTGAAGAACGCCCCCGACAGCCCGGCTCCAGTTTTCGTAGGAGGCGAGGATTTGATCGTTTTGCTCGACCTTGCCCTGTGCAATCCAGTTCTGGATCAGCGTAAGGCAGGCCCAGACCATGTTTCCCCGGTTCTTGGTCACATACCCCATCAGATCACCATGACGCCACCCTGTGCGCTTCTCAGGGCTGCTAACGCGTGCATCAAGGTCGATCATCAGCAGGCGTCGGATCAGTTCGTTGGACAGGCTCACGTTGTTGCCGGTGAACACCCAGCAGCACCGCACTTCAACCTCCATGGTCTGGGATTTTCCGAGAACGCGCGCTGCATATGTCGGGGCCGTCATGGCCGATGCAAGTTCTGCGGAATCCACCGAGTGATTGATGTTGTCGAAGAACACGAAGCTCTGGCCATTGGCCAGCACCGATGTGAGTGTCTTGCCCATCTCATCCTTGTTGGACGGCATTGCCATGGCCGGGGTCGGAACCCCGTTTGCGATGACCGATACCACATCCGTCAGCAGCGATGCCCCCGTCGCAGGCGCGGGTTTTGTCAGAAGATGCCCCGGCGTTGCACCCACGACCATTTCCCGCATGAAGGGCAGGATGGTCAGAGCGATCAGGTTGGTCAGCGCCGGGATGCCCGCCCCGGTCGGGTCCATACCCGCCGGAACAATCTCTTGACGGCTTTTCCCGGCGAGGGGGAAGTCGGCAAAACACTCTTCGATCAGCATCCGCTTGGCTTCTGTCACCTCGTCTGCGGAGGGTGTCAGCGAGATCGGCGGGACAAACAGATCGTTGTTGGGCTGATAAAACAGTGCCGATTCCATGTGATATCCCCGTTCCATGATGAGCTGCCCGCCGCGCGAAAACGCGGGCGACGTGATGATCCCTCTAAGGGGCGGGTAGATGCTGTAGTCGTTGGTGTAGAGATGTGACACAACATCGTTGGGGGCAGAGACCTCCTTGGGCTTCTTTGCATCCCCGCTGGCCGTCTCGAAGACCGCAACTTCGTTCAGAAAGTGTGCAAACAATTCCCGGTCGAGGAATGTGATCTTGCCATTACCGTGTGCGTCATCGCGGATGATGACCATCTTCTCCATGTAGTGAAACAGACGGCGCTCGTCAGAGTTTGCCTTGTCGATCCGTTTCTGGGCATACTTGCACAGATCACGAAAGCCGGTCTCGTTGACCTGCGGGATCAGGCTGACATCGTCCGGGTTGTCCGCGCGCGCGGCCTTGTCCAGATCGGTCCAGAATCCTTTCAACTCCCGCACTGTCAGATCGAAGCGTTTCTGCATGATCTTGTCCACACGGCGGCGCTCCACCATGTCGATCCCGCGCTTGTGCAGCTTCTTGTAGAGCTTGCGGATTTCTTCCTCGCCTGCGCCATCCGGAAGTTTCTCTGCCCGCTCGATGGGGGTCAGGGGTGTGGGAGGCTCAACAGGTTCGCCTTTCGCCACGCTTTCGGCAGCAGATTGACGGTCTTGTTCTTCCTCTTCATCCATGTCTTCGTCGGCGGGAGGCAGGAGGAACTCATCGCTCGTGAGCAGGGATTCCTCGAACCAGTTCTGCACCAGCGCCTCACCGAGGAACTCCAGCTTGTGCCGCTTCTGACACCCATCGTGACGGCAATGCCACGTCCAGTAACCGGACTCGCTGTCCAGAGCGTTGACGGCCATTGTGCCGGTGCCACCGCTTTCGGTGTGCATGTGTTCGAACGGGCATTCGGTGTGGACCGATCCTGACTTCTCATTGCCCGCCACGCGCAGTTTGTCAGCGCAATAGATTTCAAGAAGATCGGCGATCTGGAAGCGATCCTTGCCCATCTTGGTGTGCCAGTCATTGAGCGAGATGCCGGAGTCGGTCACGACCATAGGGGCCTTGGGACCAGACCCGGTATCATCCGCTTCGATGAAGGGGTTCAGTTCACGATTCTGGGTGTATTGTGACTTCTTGACACGCGGGACTTCCTCGAACGTCAGAGGACGCCCTTGCAGGATCATGCACTCCCAATTGTCAGCATTCTTCGGGTGTCGCGCGGTGTAGAAAAGCCGCGACGGGTCAGTGCAGGACGTGTCGAAGTGGACACCCAGCATCTTGTGCGCCAGACCGGTGATCGCGTCTTCCCAGATGTCCAGACATTCCTGCTGGGTGTTGGCCAGCTCGATCATGTTGACCGGGTCCTTGAGGAAGAAGATAACCCGGAACTTGTCCAGCTCCGGCGTGCCCACTTCGATCATGACTCCATCGGAAACCTGCTTCTTTGCGGTCAGGACCGTGGTCTGCCGGATGAAGGATTCCTCGAAGCGGTTCTTGTCAAACTCGCGTAGATATTGATGGACCTGATCGTCTGTCGGATCGTCGGAGATCGACAGCTTGCGCATGACATCGTCCCGCTTGAGCAGGAGACCGGACGTGCCGTGGGAATAGGAGGTGTAGATACAGGCGAACAGTCCCAGCTCAAGAACTTTCTTCCTGACCTGTTCCAAGGTTGCCCCGGAGTCGATGTCAAGACCCATGGCATACATCTTGTCCATGGCCTTGGCCTTACGCGCACCCCCTACCGAAGACCCCAGCACGATACAGGGACCGGCCTTGGACTTCGACGGGGTGTGACGCGACAGGCCAAACTCCGGTGCGTTCCCGGACTTGTCGAATCCGACAATCATGTTGGCCACGGTCGTCTTGAATGGTTTCCAATCCCCGTCTTGCGTGTTGCGGCGGTCTGTTCGTCCCCACATCTCACCAGCGAGGAACGTCACCTCACGGTTGAACAGCGCCTGCATCTCTGTATTACTGCCATCCCCCAGAAGGATTGCATGGTTCAGTTTCGCTGGAGATTCGCCAACCGCTTCTCCATCCGGTTTTTCCGGTGTGTCAGCCGGTTGTGATACATCCGAAGCTCCACCAGTTGCCGCCTGTTCTGGGCAATTTTTGTCGAGTGGCTCTTGGGAGCTTGCGTCTCCATCCACCATTCCAGCATCTTGATGTGATGCTCGTTCATGTGGATGGTCTCCATCAGGGATTGCATCTTCATCCCCGCCTTGATCTGGCGGTTCCACAGCATTTTCCGGCGCTTCTCGCGCAACCATTTCAGCATCGTCACTTTCCTTGGGTTCCAGCAGAAGCACTCTGCCTTTTTCGATTTCAAACAGGGGTTCATCCGCGCTGTAATCCCACCCCCACATTTCGGGATCGAGCGGGATTTCAATGCCCATGTCTTCGGGCACGTCATTGACCGACAGGGGCACATCCAGATAAAACAGGTCGATCACATCGTAGGACTGGCTGCACATGCGGATGGAATACGCATCCGGGTCTTTCGATGCGGTGGAAACTGTGTGAATCAGGTCGTTCTCGTCGCAGAGCGACAACATCGGCTCTGCCATATCGACGATGTTTTTCGCGACATCTTCCACGCCGACCGTGAATCCGTTATCGGGATCGGTGTTGTTGAAAACATAGACGGTGGAGGCCCCCGGAATGGTGGCCTCGATAAATTCGATGATTTCGGACATATTGCTCTCTGGTTTAGTGGCGGATTTGGCCGCTCTTCTTTTTGGATGTCTTGTTACGCTGCTTACGCAGCTTGGACAGGAACACCCGACGCTGCTGGCGCGTCAGCCCTCCAATCATCTGGTGCAGGTCGAACAGTGACAGCTTTTCCGACTCATCCTCGGCGTCTTGCACGGCTGGGTCGCGGGATTGCTGCAAAACTCTGTCGTATTCTGCCCGGGCGATCTGGCCTTCGTCAGTAATCATTTTCATCGCAGTGCCCCTCCGCGACGAAAAACGGTTCGATCTGGTCGCGCAGAAGAACCACAGCCTCTTTTGCGGTTGCCTTGAGCGTATTTGAGGATACGAAATCCCCGTTTGCCCGGAGACATTCCCGGACCCAAGAGTTTTTGAGTGCGGTAAGTGATGCGCCTGCGCGCAAGGCCGTGATCGCGGCGGGGAATACCAATCGGCACCCATCCACCACCATCTCGGCGATAAATTCGTTGTCGGTCTGGTAGACCCGCTCGACGGTGCCCATCAGCTACTCCTTAGCTTTTCTCTGTTTTGCTACAAAACGTGTCACAGGTCAAGGTCTGTGCTACGTTTCATGTCATCTTAATCCGTGCGGGAACCCCATCCCCAATCCACAACCACAGGGAATCTCGGGATTCCATCGGGCGTCGGTGTGAAATACCGCAGCGTGGCCCAATCAGGGGTATCACCACCATCCAGCAAGTCGCGGAGTTGTCCCTGCGTGCCACGAACGCCCGCGCCGCACATGGTGAATGCGTCCAGATCAAACCCCCAGCGCGCGTTGTATTCAGGGGCGTCTACTGCGGCCACGGACAGGATGAAACGCTTGACGCACCCGCTCCAGTTGCCAGCGCCTTCTTCGACGGACACGACCATGAACTCGTCCGTGTAGAAGTCCTTGCGCTTCATGAGGAAGTTCGAGCGCTTGTTCTGATATTCTTCATCAAGGCGGATCATCTGCCCCTCGTATCCGGCCTCGATCCAGTTTCCATACAGCCGGTCGATCTGCTCGATGTTGTCGCTCCAGACCGTGGCCACCGCAAAGATCACCGGTTCCGGAATTTCTTGGAGCAGTGCCCACAATGTCTTGGCCCGCTCCGAAAAGCTGCCGGTATGGGAGGACATGTCATAAATGTGGTATTCGATCTCGACCGCCGCTTCGATGTCTTCGGGAGACGGCTTCTGTTTGCGCACAGCGGATGTGATCCGGTTGAAATCGTCCTTGAGGTGGTGGGCGTAGAGTTCACCGTCGAGTTCCAGATCAGGATCGGCAACGAACATCGGCAACAAGGCATTCCAGATATGCGGGACCGCCTTGATTTCCTTGCCAGATCGGGTCCACAGACCATCGGCACGCGCGATGCAGCGAATACCGTCCAGCTTCGGTTGCAACCACACGCCCGCAGTAATATCGACCTTGCTTTTCCGCTTGGCCCAATCCGTGGCCAGCATCGGCTTGGTGAAGGTCTTGATGTCGATGGAGTCTTTTTCGCGCCAGTAGCCCCGGTCGAGCTTCTTTGTGTAAAGCGCTGTGATCTCAGCCTCCGCCTGCGTGGCGGCTGTGGTGGCGTTTTTCTTGCCCACGTTCTTGGGCTGCGTCAGGGACCACCCAGAGGCTGTCTCAGCGCCTCCTTCGATACCGGAGACCACGCGGTGCGCAGCGCAGTCATCGCTTTCCACGCCCAGCTCCATGCGCCAGCAGCGCACCTCACCTTTTGTGCCGCGCTTGTAGAGGGTCGGGTAAACTTCGCAGTTATTGAACATGGGACCTCAGATGTGAAAGATAAGTGCTTGAATTATCGCGGACCCGATGACGATTCCGGAGACAACCAGCACCACTTTCAACCACACGGCGCGGTGCGCCGCCCCGGTGGAGTCCGATACCTGTGAATAGACAGGTTCATCGCGTCGATGCGAATGACGCTCGACATGGTGAGATTGCACGGGGATTGACATGAAAAGAGGGCCTCCTGATGAAGACCCTCTCTACACGATTTGTAGCATCAAAGCAATGATACGTGGCAAAAATAATTCCACGTTACCTGTCGTCAGGGAATATACAGGCTCAGCTCTGTCGTGTCTCCACCAGAGCAGACATCAAGACGAATGGCAATTTCAACAGCCTCCCGCGCAGATGCGCCGTGGTAGAGAGCGCCCATCGCGAAATTCTGCCCGGTTCCGATTGCGAAAGGGGCGTTCTCGCCTAGCTCGATGCAATGGCCATACTGGTTCACGATGTGGACACAGGCTGTTGTCTGGCACACGACCAGCATCTCGATCTCCTCGTCGCCAAGATCGGGAGATTCTAGCTGGTGGAACCTGTCGAGCGTTACTTCCTTGCCTGACGATTGGCAAAGTTCTTCGCACCGCATCAACCAGTTCAGGCACTGGTTGATGCGTTGGGCGGGTCCTGCAATCCCGACCAACAAACCGTTTGTTCTGAAAACCTTGTGGATGCCCATGACCTTGATACTACCGTTGGTCATCTGTGAATCCGAAACCATACAGGCGTCCTTGTATGCAATTGTCGTCATACCACTACCTCCTTTGTGTTGTTTTATTTTCCTTCAAAATCAATACAAGCCTTCGGCCACTTGGATGCACCGCACCCCGCGATCCCGCCACATCCGCACGACACGGTCCCGATCTTCGAGAACCAAATCAGCAGCTACATCGTAGGACAGCATTATGTCGTAAAGATCACTCTTGACGGCGGTGTCCGGCCTGTAATCGCCGTTGGCACGCATCAGAAGATCACCTTGTGGCAACCCCATACGCGCCAGCCAGAGACTTGTCGGAACCCGTTCCTGCTCCCTGCGGCCCGTCACGTAATAGATGACCCATCCACAGTTTTCGATGAGCTGCACCATGGAAATCATCAACGGGATGGGCGCATCGTCACCACATGCTTTGAAGAAGCCCGGCCAGTCCTTCTTGGGTTGCTGGATAAAATGCAGCCTGTGGGTAATATCCGCGATGGTGCCGTCGATATCGCAGATCAGAATACCCCCGGATTCAAGGGAAATTTCCTGCGGTCCCTGAAAGTAGTCTTCGATGGTGATCGTCTTCACGTCTTGCTTGTCCATGGGTCCTCCTTCTTATGTAGCGTCTATGATTAAAAACGAGTCATAGCAACAAAACATAGCGAGCGCCATGGGCGCTCGCCTTTTGGTTGTTACAACGATTCAAGCAGGGACGCTGTGTCATCAGACACATCGAGATAGGCTTCCGTGCTGGCCAGATTGGCGTGCCCGGCAATCATCTGCACGGTCTTGAGACCATGCCCGACGAGCATGTCGGAGCGCGATGCCTTGGTCAGCAGCGTCCGACGCCCGCTATGCGATGAGCAGCCCTCGAATCCCATCTCGTCATAGAGCCTGTTGATGCGTGTGGTCAGCGCATGTGCCCGTGACTTGAGACTTGGGTCAGCAGTGCTGCGCGCAGGCGGGATGACAAACTGGCCCGGATAATCCTGCTGACGCAGTTCCCGCAAAGCCTCAAACAACAGCGAGTTGATTGAC
>Ga0136555_1000155_pt1 | contig 26804 bp, 22 predicted proteins | sample AntRauTorckE5432_FD_104927 | JGI IMG/M metagenome (GOLD analysis project Ga0136555, IMG submission 104927) | Saline lake microbial communities from Rauer Islands, Antarctica - Metagenome Torckler E5 #432 | ecosystem: Environmental > Aquatic > Non-marine Saline and Alkaline > Saline | place...
AGCGGTCTTGATAGTCAGCAATACCTTGCCCGCATAGCTTCTCGCCCGAGTCGGCTTGCTCTGATACCAGGTCGACAGTTCTGGGTTTAGTTCTTTGGCGTAGTCACAAGCCGCCTTAGCACGCTTCCGAACGGTAATGTTCACGCTCATAGCCTGTTCGTAATAACGAATGCCTGTGCAGATGAACTTCTCGGCATAAGCATGAGCCTCTACCGCTTGCTCCACTTGGGATTTCTGAAGAGTCGTTAGACCAGCAGCACTGGAACTAAAACTTGCAAGTGTCTTTTGACTGGCCACGTATTTGGTTGCAGCTTCCGCCGGCACAAGACCAAATGCCAAAACAGCAACTGACACACCGATAATAATCAGCCGTTTCAAAATAGCCCCCACCACACCAGAATCGAGTTGCTAGATAGAAGAGCCTAGTAGTTCACAGTGTTCCGAATTTGCAAGTCCCAGCTTGCGGATCTTAAACCCCGAGAAAAAATGCTTGTCTCAAACGCGTAGGGGTTGATAGGGCCTAGCCCAAAGAATGATAACTTTCCGAACCCCATAGCTTGAAGCTCCGCCAAGCCCGCTTGACAAACCACTCGATCGGAATTGTCCCAAATAATGACGCCATTTTCGTTCAAATGCTGCACCATCCAAGTGACCACTGAGCCGCGTCCAGTTCCACCATTAAAATCGTTGACAATAACATCATTTATGGGCACGAAGAACGCCAAGAGTCTCGGGAGAAATATATTTTTCAAAGATTTCCTGCTTAAGATTCGAGGCGTCCTCTAAAAAGTGGGATATCTTCTGTGACCAGGCCTCGTCGAATTCAATACAGGTAACAGAATTTCCCCTACCCACCCAATAGCGGTTAGAACCCCCGCCCCCAAGCTCAAGGACTGAGCAATCCGGCGAAATAGTTTGATTTACATAATCTATTGCGCCATAAGAAAACCATGGGACCGGATCCTTGCCAGATAGCGGGAGGGTATCGAAGTCAACTTGCAGCCAACCGAGTTGACCAAGAGCCCCATCAATGCGGGCCAGTAATACAAAGTGGATAAAACGGAAGCGAATCAAGAATGCTTTTGAGAATGAAATCACTTATTAGGAGTATCACTCGAGGATTTGGGCCGTGTCGCGTCAAGGTAAAGGTAGTCGTGTTGTGAAACCCGCTCTGCTAGCTCATACCCAAGGGATGTTAAACAAGAGTTGAGTTTTTCTTGGTCTCTAGACTCCACTAAAAACCATGAAAACCTAAAAACTTCATGGTCTACACCTTTTAAGACTGAAAGTTCGACCCCCTCAACATCCAAACTAAAAAAATCGATTCGTGAAGGTGCATCGGCGGTCTTGAGTATTGAGTTCAAAGTCTTGGCCGGAGCTTTGAATTCCCTGAATCTCCTGCCGCTCCTTATCCACTTAGAGCCTTCTTCAGAATACTTTTTAGGATCGAGAAGATCTGATTCCATGCCCAGGCTACTTGTCATCAGGTCTGAGTGGATTAGCGAGACATTTAGCTCCAAGAACCCGAACGGAACACACGCTGCATGAACCGGCAGGGTGCGCGAGGTTCTTGTCTTAGCTATCCGACGAAAATTGGGTAAATAGGGTTCGACCAAAATTCCAGACCAGCCCAGAAACAGCTCCAGTCGCTTGGTATTGGACTGGCTGAAGCCGTCGTTCCCTCCGACTTCCAAAAAAAAGCCGTTGAGATTGTTGAAATGCGACGAAATGCTCCGGTCGAGACCATTGAGAGCAAACTCTCCCTTGAAAACAATGGTCATAACCCGTTTACTATTAAAAAAAAGACGAGTTACGAGCGCGAGCAGCGAAAAAAGCAGATTCCAAAAGAATTTTTCATATATCACCGCTAAACCTCCAAAAAATGTTCCGCTTAGCAGTCCTTTTCAGACTACTTGATTGACTTGAGCCGGACTGCGCACTTTGAAACGACTGAACCTATAGGCGAACGCCGGTCCAGATAAAACTCTTGGTTCATGGGTTGGTTTCATCAGAAGCCTTGCACTTAGTTGTCTGATTTGGTTTCAAAGCAGTCGCGTCGCCAGATGCATCCCTAAAAGTTATTAGTCTGGCCGCTCATTCACCAGCTGCGTGCGCAGTCACAAAACCACATTCCGTGTCCACAACTGACAAAACTCAAATAATTAGCTTTTACATGAACCGCCAATACATCGCCAAACTTGTTCTAAGGCAATTAAATTAAGTTGTCTGCGTAGATTGAAGTTCTCCTCCGCATTTTCTTGGAACGTGATTCCAATAAAAAACCCCCTTACCTGATGAGCTGCCGAGACTGCAGAAACAGAAGCGCGTAAAAGCAACATAGTTTTCAATTTTGTTGATTCGTAGTTGAATGGTGCTGTTGCTTTTTTCACGCGGAAAGAGGTCCGCCTACCTCGGGTTTAAAAAAGTTCCCTAAGATAGGGGAGTTCCTAGAAGAAAAAAGTAAGTGCTCTGGACTATCAGAGTAAGACTAGAGTTGCGTCGCCTCATCGCCTCAGGAGGTACGTTGCGTAGCGAAAAAATCGACCGAACACATCTATTGGATGTCTCAATGCGTACGAAATCCAACGAGCTGACTTAAGTCTAGATTCTCTTCGCATTTCGGAGGTGGACGCGACCACAGCGACTGGGTGTGCGAGAGGAAATTTCAGCTCACCAAGCGGAATCTCATCGACATAGGATTCGAACTTGGTATGCGTAGAGTCGAGACCAAAGCCAACGTTGGTGACTAAGTTCTGAAATGGTACGACTGAAAGCTTTTTATGCAAGTATCCAAAAGCAGCGAACGCAACTGCCCAGGAGTCCAGTTTTTCGACTGTTTTGACTAATTTTACGAAGCTACGGCGCTGACCGGCCCCTGGAATCTGGGATCCAATTTGTGATATTTCACTATCCGACCAGCCACCAAACTTTGGCTCTTTACGAAATTCTGTCCAAGATTTCGACCAAGTTGCCCAGCCCCAAATGTTTGCATGAGTCGAAAAATAATATGAATTTTCTGGCCTATTTCTAGGTGCAAAATTGTTACCGCTCACCAAAAAAACTTCCGGCGATTCCTCATATTTGTCTAGTATCTCGTCTGCGTATTGAAAAAACTGAATCGACGGCAAACAGTCGTCCTCAAGAATAATTGCTCGGCTCTCAGATTCAAAGACCTTATCCAGCCCAGAAATTACTCGGTTCTTGAGCCCCATGTTTGACGTTGCATAAATTTCAACTAACTCGCAGTCCCAATTCAGGTCAACGAATAAGCTCCTGGTCCGATCAACCAAATCCGAATCAGCAAGATTTCCAGGCCGTGGGCCATCTGCAATCACATAAAGCTTGGCCGGTCTAGCCAGAGCAATCTGAGCGAGAACTCGAGCCGTTGTCTCGGGTCTCCTAAACACAATAATGACGACTGGCGTTTGATTGTTGTCCTTCACTGTCCAAACCTATTCTGAAATCTGGCGAATCACTTGAATACGTGCCGATTTCGGCCAGTCTCCTTGAAAAGAAACTCAGTGTCGCCTTTATGGTCTCTTCGACGCGATGAAGCCCCACTGTTCCAATCCTTTGCCGAAAGGCAGGTGAGACTGCGTTGGATACTCCCACAATCGATCAATTTCATAGTTCACAAGAACAGCCCTCATGACATCAGGTCTTGACATGGCCGTAAGCAGATATCGCGTAGATTTCCAACTTGCGATCTCTTTAGCGTTTCGAAACGCGAGGTTATCGCGCAGGAACGAGTATTGCAAGAACCTAGAGGTTCGCGACTTACTGTTGGTGACCAGTTTCTCGAAAACCAAAACTTCTGGACTCAGGCTCAACAGTTCAAGCAATAGCTTCATCGGCTCCGGAGTGTATTGAAGTGAACTGGAGACGTGAAGAATATCAACCTTTCCGAGAGATTCATAAGCGCTTTCGATTCTAGAATGAAAAGAAAGTGAATCACTCGAGAAGACTTCTTTTGCAGCTTCGACCATGACGGGGGTTTCGACGACAGCCCAAGACCTCACTTGACTCAAAAAAGCAAAACCGTGACTCCCGCCGCCGCCGCCAAAATCAAGAATCCTGAGGGTCTGAGGTTCGGCAGCTTCAATGATTAGTTTGAGACATTCGCATTCTGCATTTACCCCTGAACCCAGCAGCCGTTTATCCGACGCCGTTATCATTCTGGCTAGAGTTGCGTCATCGTAACCGAGGTCACGACCAGTGCCTATCGTCCATGAAAGCCTGCGCAGCAGACGCAGGCCTGGGTAGAGAAGCTTTCTCAACCTTGAACCTGATTTCGCCATTTTTTTTGATGCCAAGTCAAAAGATCCGGCAGGTTACTAATCAGCGAGTAGTGACTGGGTTTCCAATCAAGCTCTCGGACCGAAGCCGAAGCATCTATTGAGTACCTCAGGTCATGCCCTGGCCGATCCGCCACAAACTCGATGGAGCTTGCGGGCAGATCCAGTGAGGAAATGATTGACTTCACAACAGAAAGGTTTGTAAGAGTGTCGCCAACTCCAAAGAGGTAGGTCCTCCCGATTTTTCCCTTTTCAATCGCTAGCCAAATGCCATCAACATGGTCATCAACGTGAATCCAGTCTCGAACGTTGAGCCCAGTTCCGTAAACCCCAGCTTTGTCGCCGTTCAACAGTTTTCTAATCGTGTTTGGAATCAACTTTTCCCAGTGCTGCCTAGGCCCGTAGTTATTCGAACAATTTGAGATCGTTGCTCTCAGGCCAAAAGACCTCACCCAGGCCCGAACTAGTTGATCAGCGGCGGCCTTCGAAGCCGAATAAGGACTCGAGGGGTTGTATGGAGTCACCAAAGAGAAGGATTCTGTGCTTTCCAGAGGAAGATCGCCAAACACTTCGTCAGTTGAGATGTGATGCAGTCGAACATCGTGCTCAACACAAGCATTTGCAATATTGAGAGTGCCCATGACGTTTGTCTCGTAAAAAAGGCTTGGGTTATCAAGCGACTTGTCGTTATGTGATTCCGCTGCAAAGTGCACCACCAGATCGGCCTTCGACACTAATTCAGAAACCAGCTCTGTGTCGCGTATATCCCCTTGAATAAATTTAATACTCGCTAAGTGAGGCTCAAGGTTGGATTTGGAACCGGCGTACGTAAGAGAATCCAAGACCGTAATCTCCTGACCGGTCCTAGTTTCAAGAGTTCGTGTGACAAAATTTGAGCCGATAAAGCCTGCTCCTCCGGTAACTAAAGTTCGCAAGGCATCCTCCACTCTAAGGTTATGCTATCAATATGCGAGGCATCATTTTGGCTGGTGGGACGGGTTCTAGACTCCACCCATTGACTAGGGCTATTTCCAAGCAGCTATTGCCTGTGTACAACAAACCAATGATTTATTATCCCCTCTGCACTTTGATGCTAGCTGGAATCAGAGAAATCCTGATTGTGACCACAGGCAGAGATCAACACCAATTCCAAGAACTTCTGGGAGATGGGTCTCATATCGGCCTTGAGATTGAATACGTAATTCAAGACTCGCCAAAAGGAATCGTAGATGGCCTTCTTTTAGGTGAAGATTTTGCCAACGGAGGAAATACAGCTCTGATTCTCGGTGACAATATTTTTTACGGCACCGGAGTTGGTGAATCCTTGGGTGCCTACTCCGCAGCTTCAGGCGCGACGGTATTCGCCCAGCGAGTAACTGACCCATCGAGATACGGGGTCGTCGAGCTAGACAACCTAGGGAGGCCCGTGAAACTTCAGGAAAAGCCGGAAACCCCAGGGAGTGACCTTGCAGTCACTGGACTTTATTTCTTCGATCACACGGCATTTGCTCGCGCTAAATCAATAAAGCCTTCTGTTCGCGGAGAGCTTGAAATAACCGATTTAAATCAGTCCTACCTTAATTCGAATGAACTCGATGTCGTCACTCTTCCTAGGGGAACAGCTTGGCTTGATACCGGAACAATTGAATCTCTGGCTCAAGCATCAGAATTTGTGAAAGTTGTCGAATCCCGCCAAGGGTTCAGAATTGCGTGTCCTGAAGAAATTGCTTGGCGATATGGATATCTGGATGATCAGCAGCTGGAGAATTTAGCATCCAGCTATGGTTCTGGTGGGTATAGTCGATACCTACTCAGCCTGCTTGAGAAATAACTCAAACTCCTCCTTGGAGCGGATATAGTCGGACTCCTTGAATGCCACAGAGGAGAGCGCCAAAAGGATTGAATCAGGTTCCAGGTAAGTTTGCTCACCCCAAACGCCGGGCAAAACATGGATGCCGGGTGAATCGGGGCCGATAATAAATTCCTGCTCGATCAGTCCGTCGAACAGCTTGACGGAAACGGTCCCCCGAATGCATAGAAGGGCCTGATGTCCCCTTCGATGGGCATGGTAGCCCCTAGTCTCTCCCTTCGTAACCTCTGTTACCCAGAAAATACGTTGAGGTTTAAACGGTAGTACCGGTCCATCAAGGACCTGAAGAGATCCGCTGTCGTCCAGAAATGACTGAGGCTCGATGGGAAACCACTTAGCCTGCATCTATGCTCGCAATCGACTTGAGAGCACTGCAAATTTCCAGAACTTCTGCGTCAGTCAGAGTCGGGAACAATGGGATTGTTAGGATTCGGGCAGTTAGGTCCTCTGCCACCGGACAAGGCCTATGTAAACCCACTTCAAACCCCTTCTGATCGAAGTCTAAAATCGGGTAGTGAATCCCAGTGGCGATTCCTCTGCCCGCGAATAGCTCTTGAATTTGAGCTCTAGTTCCTACTGGAGTCACTAAGATTCCCAAATGTGCGACAAACCTTCGGCTATTCTCACCAATCATCCGTAATTGAGAATCGCTAGCAAGAGACTGTGCAAATAAGGTCCATATGTCCCGACGTCGTTGATTGAGGTGATCGATATCCAAAATTCTTCGGTTTAGAACACTGGCCTGCATCTCGTCCATACGAGAGTTGGACCCCATCGCCTCCGAGACCTCGTATCTCGCACTCCAGCCATATTGCCGCAGCGACTTGATGCGATTGGCCAAGCCTTTTTGATTCGTTACAGTAGCCCCGGCATCACCAAGTGCCCCAAGGTTCTTGGTTGGATAAAAACTAAATGTAGAGAGCTCTCCAAAGCTCCCAGCTAACCCGTTTAGAGCCCTTGCCCCGATAGCCTGGGCGCAGTCTTCTACCAGGAACGCACTGGCTTCGTTGCAAATCTGGGCCACTTTCTCAACTTCGCCAAGGAGCCCATAAAGGTGCGTCATGACAACAGCCTTTATTGTCAAAGTTTCACCCATTGCCAACAACAGATCATCGGCTGACATCTGACCGTCCGGCATGCAATCAATAAACACCGGTGAAGCACCCACCTGTCTGATTGCAGTTGTTGCATAGCCGCCAGCATTTGAGACAGTTGCGACTAAATCTCCGGGGCCGACACCGATGGCGCGCAACGCGATGAGTAAGGCATCCGTGCCAGATGCAACCGCGATGACATGATTGACATTCAAAAAGCTTGCCAAGCCGCTTTCAAACTCTTCGACGTTAGGGCCTAAGATATAGTTTCCAGACACGACGATGTCATGAATTTTCTTTGAAATTTCACTGGACTCCAAGCTAGAGAGTCTCGTAAGGTCATTGAGAGGTATCACTTGACAGATCTCGTAGTTGTGAATCGAAAATAATCTGCCCAAGCAGAACATGCATAGTTTTCCCCAAATACAACAGCACGAGGCTCGCCAGTCCTCGAGAAGAACGAGAACTCGACGATTGGGTAGCTGGGTTGTCTTTCTCCCATTTCAGTAGAGAGGCTAGGTAGGGCTTGTAGACCAATTTTTTTGCAGACCTCGTTGCTATCGAGAAGTAGGGCAGGTGACCCAGAACCCACGCGTTTTTAGTCCGCATAATTCCTTGTGCATGAAAGTAATAAACCGGCTCCCCGTCGACCGCTAAGCCGCCATTCTCAGCAAGAGATAGCTTAGAGAAGCCAAGATTCCACGGAGCCATGTTCACGCCTTTGCGGTCGTCCACAACAACCCCACTCGCCACCTTATTGAAGTTCTCTAGGTATTTCTGATCTGCATATTTTCCATCTTCCGGAATATCAGAGCACCAATCAAGGCAACTATCAGCCCAGTAATTTAGAGCGGCCAAGCCGTCCTTGTTGTTTCGGAATGCCACAAGTCCAACATTGAATTCCCCGTACTTCGATAGCCTTTTTCGGTTCCAGGCAAAGTGCCTATGAGGGGAAACAATCACGTTTGCGTGCTCGAAATCATCTAAGTAGCTTTCTAGAGGCCTAAAAAAGAATAGATCGGCATCCAGATAAACTAGCCACTCATCAGGAGCCAAAGACCCAACCGCTCCTAACAGAAAACTCGGACCTATGCTAAAAATTTGCTCGACTCTACTTCTTTGCGACACTCTTTTTGCCAGCGAGGGGTTTTCTCTTAGGAAAACAGCTAAGGTCTTGCTAGTTCCCTGCTCGGGAGGGTCCAGTTTAGACTCTTCGTCTAAAAGGAGTACCGTCACGCCCACCTGCTTCCCCAGGCTTGCCGAAGCCAAAAGAGCGCGTGCCCTACTTTCGTAGCCCACGTCAAAATAGGTACAAATCTTCACAACGAAAAGTCTAGCCCTCTCTCAAAGATGACAGCTGGACAAAAGTACATAACTTTTCCAGCGTTGCGATCGCGCATTTGCATCATGCGGGCAGGTTACAGGGGTTCAAAGAGAGAATGAGAGATGATGCGATAAAGGGTCAGAATCCTTATCGACTAACCGCCACAACTGGTAACCAAAACTCAGCCAGAAGGCTGCTAGATCGACGCTAGCGACGCAAACTGTCTAAAAAAACATTGAGCAACGCGAACAGTGCATTACGAGATTGCCTCGCTCAATTTCATTTCCAGCTCAATAGCTAACGACTGAAGTGCAGTTTGTCTTTGATAAGCCGCGTCCGTTCTTGCGTTCCGAAGATCAATAGAGTGAGCTTCAAAATTGAACTCTATCCCCGCTTCGCCGAATAGGTGTTGAGTTCGTTTCTCATGAAGAGGCCACAGCGCCTTTTCCCTAAGCTCAATTGCCGCGACTTTATCAAACTCAATGAGCGTGTCCCTAAATCTCTTCGGGACGAGGTTCTCTGCTCCAAGTCTTGCTGACGCTCTGCCTAGCAAAATTGCGGAAGCCTGAAAACGTCCACCAAATTTCGAAAACTGGTGGCTGTTAGACGGGGTAGACGAAAAAGCTGGATGAAAGCGTCTGAAGTATTCGGTTATGAACTTCCGGTCATTGAGCCACTCTTGGTTAAGGCCCCACAAAAACTTGGGGTATTGAAGATTCATGTGAGGAGAAACGACTTCGGCTCTTAGCGTTAAGGTGTCTGGATAGTATGAAATAAATCGAGATTGCCGGGTCCAAATGTCGAACTGCATTGAGGCAACATCGTCTCTTTGATCCAAGATTTGGAGGTAATACTCTAGGTTTCTCTCGGCCAACTTATCTGTCCACTTAACGCCAGTCATTTGCTCGACTGACCGAGAAGTCCAATGCTTTGACTGCGAGAACGATGACGCCGCCCCCAATAAGCTTCTCCTTCCGTGGCTGAAAAATGGGTTAAGTTTTCTCAAATGCTGGCCAGCCGGGACTCCAGTCATGAAACCAGATGTCAGCGCAGAGTCTGCAAGGCTTAGTTGCTCTGAGAGTTTGTCCCAGAAAAATAACTGGTACATCCCGTGCATGTGCAAGGAGGAGCCAAACTTCAAACCTATTTCGGACAGATACCTCTCACCCAAAAAGCCGCTATCAATTTCTACGTGAAACCAAGGAACGCCAGCAATGTCAGCGAGGTTTCGAGCTGCTCGAACCTCGATAGAATTCGGGGGGCCATAAGTAGCGGTCACTAGCTTCCGCCTCAGATGAGGGTCCGACATTGCACCCGCGAGGACTAATCTCGAGTCATAGCCACTGCTAAGAGGCAAGATTACTCGATCGAATTTTTCCAGAGCGGATTTCACAAGATGATTATTGAGCTCGTGAAACTCCAAAAACCTGCTGTCTTGGTCTTTTCGTTTTGAAGTTCCCGAGGAAACCAATGGGTCCAAATGAACCACCTTCAAATTACCCTCTAAGAGATCAAGAGTGAGAGCTTCTCCCACTCTCAGGCGCCGAAGCCCTTGGAAAATCGTGTCCGATGACAAGGGGTGGCTAAAATATATGAGATTCCCGACACCCTCAAGGTCCACAATAGAACCATGACTTGAAGCCCATCTGTGCGCTATTCGGTGCTCTGTGCTAATCATAATCTCGGCGCCTACTTCCGAATAAAATAGCGACATGGAACCGGCCCAGTCGAGAGATAAGTGAAGGCCCTCATGAGACAGCTTCAAGAGAACATGCCTATCGTCCTCTGAACCCACGTAGATATTTTTATAAGGGGAGGGCCCTTGAAGGGCTAAAAAATCTTGCTTCTCGCTACCAAAAATTAGAAGATGGAAACGTCCTCGGCTTGAGCGGTCGAAATAGATTTTTCTGCGGCCGTAAACCCTTCGAGTCAGTTCCTCGTACTCAGAAAATAGCGATCCTGGGGCCTTCCCAGCAATCGCAACAAAGCCCAGAATCAATTTGCCCGCTTTCTCAGCCGCGCCCCTTGCCGAGGCGAATAATTCATCGACCGCTCACACTACTAGAAGATGACTCTTTCGAATCGAAGGTCAAGAATAGAAGCAACTGGTCAAAACAAGTTCCAAGTCTTATTTAGAGACTTCATTCTTGATTTAGAGAATTTCGCATTCTTTTCTTGGTCAAAAATTGACATGAGTTCAGCCGTTGCTAAGGGGCCAAAAATGTCCTGATGGTGCGGACCGAAGCCTTGCCGAAGCCTCCCTCCGTATTTGGAGTTTTTGGAGTAGAGAGTCTTTAGAAACGTTCGCAGATAAAGTCCGCTTGACCCCAGAATTAATTGTTTCCTGCTGAACTTTTTCACATAATGTTCGGAAATAAGCTCTAGGACTTCGCTGTAGCTCTCTTCATCAGAGATGAGGGCCACCACTTTATCCGAATGTTTGTCAAGCAGTTCGGACTGTTCAGCTGGAAGATAAGCAACCCTTAGGTCATTGAATTCGCGAGAACGGCTGAGTTTGATAAATTTATGTGAGACATCAATTCCGTCCTCTCCTTCGGTTAGGTCGACCTGTATAGAGGTTAAGGCCATCGGATGGTAAGCCTCCCACCGGGACGGTTCAACGATGAAGTTACCGAGGCCGAAATAAATTTTCTTGCCCTTGTAGGTCTCGGTGGGCATTGGTATGTGAGAGTGGTGACCGATAATTAATTCTGCCCCTTTGTCAATCCAAGTATGGAACAAAGATCGTATTACCCGAGACGGAATCATCCAATCCTCCAAACCCCCGTGAAAACTAATGATGGGTGTAACGTCATCCTCGCGGAGTTTTTCCACCAGACTCCCGACCCAATCGTCCACTGGGGATATCGATGCAATGCCGGCGCGACTGGACGTGGCATATCCAAAGAAGATGTCTGCGCATGATATTATGCCGAGAGTTCGGGTACCCAAAGGAAAAATGATTGGCAGCCTAGCGTCGCTAAGATTCAAGCCGGCCCCTGCTTTTTTATGATCAACCAAGAAATTTAGAGTAGAAGTTAGACCAAAATCCCCAAAATCCATCATGTGGTTATTGGCAAGAGAGAAGGAAAACTTGCGAAACTGCTCGTCTGAAAACAGGAGCCCGTTTTGCCGAAGATGGGGGCCGACTTTCCAGGACTCAAGTTTGTCCAAAGCTGCTTCGGAAAAGATTGGGGGCTTCTAAGTTGCAGTGCGCAAGTCCGCCGACTTCGACTTCCATCCCCAACCGCTCAGAGGAATAGGCTAAGTCTCCAAAAAATGAGACGACTCTCGAATCCATAGCTAAAGGATAGCGCGAGAACTGGATTCCCAGAAAATTGGAGTTGCACTCTAATCAAAGACAATCACGACCTGCGATAGACGTGTGTGAGATACGACCAATCGGCAAGATGAGAGCCCGAGGTGAGCTGTGCGCTACCCAATCGCGCTGTCAGAGCACCTCAAACTAATGTTTGTACAGCACTTTGTGCCCAAAAATTGCTGACCCGCACGCGCTTTGTTGGAGCAGTGCCCTTCATTAGACATGACGAGCATCTGAAGGTCATGGGCGATGTTCCCCCTGCGGTCAGGGAAGGCCGGTGTTGCACTAGTGGACAGGTGTCGAATTCAGCGCTTTCCTTGTCATCGACACAGGAGTGGGCTAATCAGCTCCGAAACATCTCGATCGAAAATACGGAGAAACAATCCGCTTACAAGAGAATGATTTTCCGTCTCTGAGAACCTCGCAAAGAACTCCCTGGCAACGCAGCCAGAAGCCAGCTTCGGCGCAACTGGGATGCGGTGATGACATTTGAGGAATCTTCCAATTTCGCTCTTTAGGACTTTTGGATGAGCGCGAAATGTGGAAATGTTAGTTTCAATTTATTGCCCCAATGAGGACCTCAGTAGGCAACTCAGCGTTCCTTAATGTCGAACAGGGGAATTTCCGTCCGAAGAGTTTTTAGTGCAGTGAGGTAAGACTTGCTATTGTTTAGGCAAGTTAATAAACGGTAGGAATGCATGAAGGCAGCCCTCATAACAGGCGTCACGGGTCAAGATGGCTCTTACCTTGCAGAACTTCTACTTGCCAAGGGTTACGTTGTTCATGGCCTCATTCGAAGAAGCTCCACTTTCAACACCTCAAGAATCGATAGCCTGTATAAAGATCCCCATGACAGCTCGAGAAAACTCATTCTCCACTATGGAGACATGACCGACGGATCAAGGCTCGCTAGTCTGATTTCCGAGATAGCACCAGACGAAATTTACAATTTGGCAGCGCAATCTCACGTCCGAGTCTCATTCGATGAGCCGGTCTTTACCGGTGACGTAACAGGGCTTGGAACAATCAAGATTTTGGAGGCAATCAGGCAAGCAAAAAAGAACGTCAAGTTCTACCAGGCGTCAAGTTCAGAGATGTTCGGTGACGCAGCCGCCCCGCAAGGTTTAGATACTCCTTTTAGCCCACGTTCACCCTATGCAGCAGCAAAGCTTTATTCTCACTGGGTTACAAAGAACTACCGGGAAGCATATGACATGTTTGCCGTGAGTGGAGTCCTGTTCAACCACGAGAGTCCGCGAAGAGGTGAAACCTTTCTAACCAGAAAGGTTTCTAGGGCAGTGGCAAGAATCAGTGCCGGGCTAGAGAATGAGCTGTTCCTCGGAAATCTCGAAGCTAAGCGTGACTGGGGCTATGCACCAGACTATGTCGTGGCTATGTGGCGGATGCTTCAACAAGATCGGCCGGTGGACCACGTTATTGGAACCGGTGAGTCCTCCTCGGTTTCTAGTTTTGTAGAGACCTGTTTTAGACATGCTGGTCTAAATTACAGGGACTATGTGAAATTTGATCCAAGGTACCTAAGACCGACCGAGGTTGCGGATTTGCAGGCCAACAATACGGAGTCAGCTAAGGCTCTTGGAATGAATGACCTTGTTGGAGTTGAACTTCTGTCTCAAACCATGGTGGAGGAAGACATAAAAAAACTCCAAGATCCAGATCACGTGGACAAGCCGATAGGTAACCTGTGGCGCCAAGAAACGGAATAGGTTTTGTTGTTCCAACACTGGGAACACGAAGCGAGACCCTGAGTCGCTCTCTGCGGTCTCTTCGCAGTCAAGTAGAGCTAATAACGCTTGTGGCTCCCAAAAACCTTCAGGCGCGCCTTGGACTAGAGCAGGCTGGATTGTTTGACTTGTTTGTGGCAGATGCCGGTTATGGACTCGCCGCAGCAATAAACCAAGGATTAAAGGCTCAGCCTGAAAGCATTCAATATTCCTCTTGGCTGGGAGATGATGACTTTCTGGAAACAGGGTCAATGGCTAAGGTTCTGAAGCAGTTTGAAGCCACTCCTGATTGTTCGGCTGTTTACGGCAAATGTAACTATGTGGATGCTGACGGGCACGTTCTTTTCCTGCAGGGTGTCGGGCGTCTGGCCAGCATGATCCTGCCACTAGGACCGGACCTGGTTCCCCAACCAGGGTCGGTTATTCGCAAGAGCTCATTCGAAAAGATTGGCTATCTGGACGAAAAATTCGGACTTGCGTTTGACTACGACATGTTCCTGAAATTGCGAAAAGTTGGCAGGCTCAGTTTTGTGAATGCCACTCTGGCCAATTTCACCTGGCACAGCGACTCTCTGAGTGTTAGACAGAGACAGCAGTCTGTCGATGAGGCGCGTTTAGCCAGGTCAGTAAATGCGACAACTCTTTTCGAAAAGTCTTTATTATTCCTAAGCCCACTTGCAAGAGTGGCTGCTATTTTCGCCGGACTGTTTGCAACGTGGCTGGCAAAGAGGGGCCTAAGACAGGGCGTCAAGTCATGAAATTGTTTATAGCCGGACACACTGGACTTGTTGGCTCTGCGCTGATGAATGAGTATTCTAAGGACCCTGCCTACGAAGTGATATCTGCTTCGAGGGCTGAGGTCGACCTCACAAATAAAGAGCAAGTAAGGGCATTCTTTCAGCAGCACCGGCCGGATGGGGCGATTTTAGCTGCTGCCAAAGTTGGTGGGATAAAGGCCAATTCTGAAAATCCAGTCGACTTTCTAACCGTCAACTTGGAGATTCAAAACAACTTTTTTTCGGCGGCCATGGCCGCAGACACCAAGCGATTGCTCTTTCTTGGGTCCTCCTGCATCTACCCAAAGCTTGCAGTCAACCCCATACAGGAAGAATCTCTTCTCACAGGGCCCTTAGAAGAGACCAATGAGGCATATGCAATTGCAAAAATCGCCGGGGTCAAAATGGTTCAAGCCTATGCTAAACAATTTGGGATGGATTGGACGTCTGTGATGCCCACAAACGTCTATGGGGAACGCGATAACTTTATAAACGATGACTCACATGTAATGCCCGCACTGATTAGACGAATCTTGATTGCGAAAAAAAGTAAGGACAAAGAAGTCTTCGTCTGGGGAACAGGTAAGCCGATGCGCGAGTTTATTCATGCCGATGATTTGGCGAAGGGCATAAAAACAGTTTTAGAAAACTATCACCAGCCCGGTCCAATAAATATCGGCGGCACCGAAGAGATTTCGATAAAAAACCTTGCGGAAATGATCGCAGAGGCGGTGGGATATCAGGGACAGCTGGTCTTTGATTCCAGTAAGCCCGACGGTACTCCCAGAAAGGCACTGGATTCCTCAAAAGTTCTCGGGCTGGGCTGGTCACCAGAAATTGACTTAAGGACTGGAATCTCCAGCGTTATAGACTCTGCACGCCGCGATTTGTTTATCTAGCAGCCATAAGGCTTTGTCAGATTAGTTTTGATGTCCCTTCCTGGGTTCCGCCTGGATATCGTGCGAAACGAATGACAGCAAAAGCTGAAACCCAAGAATAATTCCGATTGCAGTTGCTACCGCCTGTCCAGCAGTAACGCCCAACCCCTGTGACTGAGCGGCTCCAAAGGAGCCTAAGCCAAAGTAAACACCCCAAACGGCAAGTCCTATGCCAAGCGGAAGCTCTATTGACCCAATGGACCACTCTCGAACGTAGTAGTTGTAAACAATACGCTTGAGGAAATTCTTTAAATGAAGAAAAGGGAAGGTAAAGACCACTCTGGAAATTTTTAGATTGCTCTTTTCCTCCCCATACTTTGCGGTCATGGGAAACTCGGTAATTCTTCCTTTGATTATGGAGAGCCTAAACAGCAAGTCACTTTCAAAGAAATAAGAGTTGGACAGTCTTTCGACCTCGAGTCGCTCTAAGGCGCTGCGCGAAATAGCAATGAACCCGTTGGTCGGGTCGTTGACCGACCAATAGCCTGATGAGATTTTGCTAAATAGCGAAAGGAAGCCATTTCCCACTAGCCTCAGTTTTGGCATCTGATGCACCAAGCGAGGCGAATTGAATCGGTTTCCTTTTGAAAAATCTGCCGAATCTTGCTGGATTGGATATATCAGATCAGGAATCAGTGCCGGATCCATCTGTCCATCTCCGTCTACTTTTACGAATACGACAAAATCTTGCTCCAGCCCCCAAAGGTAGCCGGCTTTCATGGCTCCGCCAACACCCAAGTTCTCAAGATTGAAAATCACATTGACTCTGGGGTTTTCCTCGAATTCACTTAGGACCAACAGGCCCGACTGTTCTGGGCACGCGTCGTCCACGACTAGCACATGGTCCACAAAAACCAAGGACTCTCTCACGACGTCTAGAATTTGACCCGAAACTCGGAAAGCCGGAATCACAACTAAAGTGCGAGACACTTTTGAGCTGTTTGCCATTTCGCCTCCCGTGTGTCCTTGTAAGTAAAGAGTATCTCCAGTATCTACGTCAAAACCTAAAGCTACACTGAAAACCCAGTACAGCCCAAAGAAGCCCACTGCATGCATGTCGTCAGAGTTAAGTGGATTCACTCATGGGCGAGGTGTGCCAACTGAATATTCTCAGGTAAGAACTAAACTCATGCAATGGGACGTAAATGCAGAAACTAGATTTTTTTAGCGTTACAAAGGTTCTTGGGCGCGCTGACAGAACCAGGCTATTGCTTCTGTCCATGTTTAGAATCCTCGCAAACCTGCTGGACATATTGGGCCTCGCCGGTATTGCCCTTTTAGCAAGTGTATTTTCGAGGTTTGCAGGGCAACCGGCGCTAAGTCCAACGTTTTCGCTTCCTGGTCTTGGGACCTGGGTCATCACAGAAACTGCCGCTGTCGTGATCGCTTCTGCTGTTGCTTTGGTGTTTCTCGTAAAGTCCGCATTCTCCATCTGGCTCAACTACTTGACCGCCATGCAGATAGCTAAAATGGAATCAAACACCGCAAAGTCGCTGGCGGATTACTTTTTTGAACATGAGGCTAAAAGTGATGGCGGGTCTCTTTCGAAGTTCCAGAACCAAGTAATTCAATCGAGCTCTGGTTTTGGGATATTTCTGAACGGAAGGTATCTGGTCATTGCGGAGGCGTCGTTGATGATTGCCATTATTGGCGTTTTCCTAATCATCAATCCAATTGCCGCACTCGGTCTTTTCGCATTCCTAGGACTAGTGTTTTGGTTGATAAACAGGTTCACCACAGGAAGGATTGTGAGCGCCTCTAGTGACCAGCAGGTCGGATACCTGGTCTCGTTAGAAACAACCAAGGACCTCTTCGCCATCAAGAGAGAGTCGCAACTCGCTGGCGTTTTGAATGTGTGGTTATCAAAATTTGGCCAAGCTCGAACTAAGGCGGCAATTGGGTCTGGGAACCTCTTCGTGATTAACGGTCTTCCTCGCTACCTCGTTGAAACTTCTTTGATCCTTGGGATTTTCGGTTTCTTGGGAGGTGTCGTTATTTTCAGCGACATTGCTTCCCAGGCTGTCTCAATTGGCGTCTTTATGGCCGGAGGGCTGAGGTTGATAGCTTCCCTGATCCCACTGCAAGCTGCGTGGAACCAAATGATAAATGGTGGGGTGATTGGTCAGGGAGCCTTTGAAGTGCTACAGAAGCTAAAAGAATCGCCTTCAAACAACAAGGAAGCTGTTCAGTCCACTCCTAAAGGACCTATTCAACTGCGGCTAGAAGACCTAAGTTTTTCTTACGAAGGTGTGACCGTGGTCCTTGACGGCATATCCTTCACCGCCGAAGCAGGTATGCAGACTGCACTCGTTGGGCCCTCGGGGGCGGGCAAGTCCACAATTTTTGACCTTGCCCTGGGTTTTCTGAAAGTAACGTCTGGAGGCATCTCGCTCAATGGCAATGACCCGGTCAAGCTGATTAGGGATAATCCTGGTGCTGTCGGGCTAGTTCCGCAAAATTCAAGGCTCATTTCTGGAACCCTCGCGGAGAATGTTTCCCTTCTCCCTCATAAGGAAACCGATGTGGAGTGGGCAGCCAGTTGCCTGAGGGAAGTTGCGCTTGCTGGGATGCTGGGGGCCGATGGCCCTGGACTGGAGCAGCACTTACGCCCTGATGCTGGTGACCTATCCGGGGGTGAAATACAAAGACTTGGACTTGCTAGGGCTCTGTACCGACGACCAAAAATTCTTTTTCTAGATGAGGCCACCAGTGCCTTGGACGCAGAGACGGAGTCCAGGGTTTCAAAGATGCTCGAGTCACTCAGAGGTGAGGTAACCCTCGTAACCATTGCGCACCGGATTTCTACAGTGATGAACGCTGACAAGATTGTTTACTTGCAAGACGGCAGAGTGCAGGGTCAAGGTACTTTTTCCGAGCTAAAGGAGTCTGTTCCTGGTTTTATGGAGGCCGTTCGCCTGATGGGCATGGGCGAAGAGACCAAATAGCGGTTATTGCCTGCTTGGCAATTCGGCAGCAGGCTGGAAGATCACAATTGAGTGCCCGGACTCATAAGGGTGTTTGAACGTTCCAGCGTTACAGAACCTGCCACCCTTAGTATTCAAGTTCTCCACCGCCCCTAAGTTGCTAGTGCCCTCCTTTTCGCCGAACTCAAAAACACACCTGAGCTCGCCGGCCCTTTGATCTTCGCTTTGGTAGTTTTTCATCATGAGCGTCGCTGTAGTGTCATGGTCGCCTAGAACCTTAGAGACCAGGTCCTCACTCGGACCATCGGATGGTGTCCCTGGCCTAGTGCTCTACTCTTTGGGTATTGGAACAATCACCGGTACCCAAACTATCGGGAAAGTTCACTCAGATTCGACACGGCAGAGCGCTACTAAAGATGGTTGCGTTCTGCATGCTGTTCAGGATAACAATGATGACTATAAAACCCGATGTTTCGATGTTGCATTTGACTTGCTCTTTGTCGCTTTATGCATGAAGCGAGGAAAATTTGCGCCTTTGTTCTTGTCACGGAGGGTGGTTCATTGGCTGATGTCCTTTAATGCAAACTGAACCTAATGTCGACCTCCTGCTGCTGGGTATGGCCGATGTTTCCTGCCTTCAGTGTTGTTTGATCTAAGACAACCGGCATGCTGGCATGCTTATTCATTGCAAGGCTTAGTGCGAGCACTATTGTCTGCAGCTCAATCACCGGATTCACTTCAGAAATAACATGACTGCAATCACACTTGATGAGTCGGGAGGTCGCGAAACTTGGAACGTGTGTGAGCAGGGGTTTAGTTAGTAACCACTTAACGTGCCGCTGAAACTAAATTCGCCCTGCTAACGAAAGGCTGGTACTTGAGACCACTCCGGTTTGTGTGTCGATAGTGATGGTAATTAGAACCTGGCCGCCGTCTAGTCGAGTGTTGTCATATCTGGCTCCAGACACATCAGTAAGAAGATCGATTGATCCGACATAGACATAGGACTCACTGCTGCCGTCTTCCGCCAGAACAAGCAGATCCTGCTGACTCGTCCTTGCAAAATACTGCTTACCGTCGAGGTAGATGCCGACAGTTACCGCCTCGAACGGGTTAGCCGTTGCCGGCTGGAAGTTAAGATCCACCCATAGGCCCTGATCGGTGATAACACTAAGAAGGCTCGCGCTACTTGAACTCGTTACAACCTCCTCGTTGAGCAAGCTTGTGCTAATAGTACCCTGCTCGATTATAGAGTCAAGAAGCCAGGGGTCAAAAGGCGTAAAGTCAGCCCTCGACACAAGAGATGCAGGCGATACAGAGGTTGTCAAAGACTCAACATTATTCAAATCGGCGTTGTTGGAAGGCGGATTATTTGTCACGGGGTCGTTTGCGAAGGCGATCCCAGCAGGGGGTGCTAGTTCAGCAGCAGACGACGCTAACGACTCACCTGCTGACGTGTTGGCCGAACTGGCCGCGGAACTATCTTTGACACTCGCTTCAGACTCGGCTTCACTACCCACCTCTAGTTCGGTTGCAACTATCGGAGTATTGGCATTTAGCTGCTCCGGTGAGGTAGCAAGGTTTGGAAGTACTCCAATCGACACTGCAAGGACCAATAGCAAGACAGATGCAACAGATACGTACTTACCGGAGTCTTTGGAAGCTTTTCTAGCAGCAACTGAGATGATCTCAGAAACTGTGAGGCCTCTAGTTTCAACTTCACCGACAAGGGCTTTCTTAAACGCCGCTTTTGCTCTAAAGACAAGCTGCCTGGTGGCGTTTTCGTTCAAACCGAGTTGAGCTGCGACTTGAGCGGTTGCTTTTTCTTCATACAAAGAAGCAACTAGTGCTTCTCGTTGTCTGGGTTCTAGTTTGGCAAGCGCGAGAGCAACAATTGCTGCATCGTCTGCTCGTTCTAGTTCAAGACTTAGTGCTGAATCATCAATCGAGAGTTCTGGTTGGTTATCAATGGGGGCAAACGATGCTTGGCTGTTGGTCTTTATAAGATCAAGCGCTAGCAGTCTGACTTTCCATTTCAAAAGTTTTAGGACGCCTGTTTCGCTGTCAACTTCAGGCAGAGAAGTCATCAAGTAAAGAAAAGCATCTTGGGTTATCTCTTCAGCCTGCGAGTGGTTAGTCAGATAACGCTTTGCTTGGCGAAGGACGTGTGGATAGAAACGAACATAGATGTTCGCAAAGTCTTGACCAGTCCAGTTGCGCAATACAAGTGGTTTGGAGTTTGCATCTAAGTGATCGTGTATTTCGGCAGGTCCGAATTCAGCGTCAGATTCCTGATCCAGAAGTTGCTCCAGTGGATCGTTCTGATCAAACTCGTTAGTGGCCATTTTCTTGCCTTAGAAGTAATTGGTTTTTGGGCGTTTGGTGCCAGTTGCTGTGTTGCTTACTGCTAGAGAAAAAGATAAATCCGGGTGGGTGGTCTCCCACCCACCCGGATTGGTTATCTCTTTACTTACTTAGTAGTCAATGACTACTTGGTTAGGGTTGTGAACGCGTCGCCAACCTGTTCGCCATCAATGTATAGCTTTGTAGTGATGGTGTAGCCAGCTCCGGTGAATCGAACTACACGCTCGAAGTCGGATGCAAGTGACTCAACTACGATCCACTTACCGGCAACTATTGCGGACATCTTCTGTCCTTCATAGCCCTTGGCATACAAGGCAACGAAGCCCTTGAATGAGCCAACGTTTACCTTCTGGTCAGCCGATGCTACAACTGCCGAAGTGAGGAAGGTAATTTCCTGCGAGATTGGATTTACCCATGAGGACTCGTCCCATGAGGTTGTCTCCACGTCAGTCAATAGCCCGCCCGCATCAGTCAAGGCGCGAGTGCCGGTAGCAGCTGTCATAGAAACAGCAGCCAGTCCACTCACGTCCTTGAGAGAACGAAGGTAGACAGTTACTTCGCCACTTGTGTTGGTCTCCTTGAACACGCTGGTTTCTGCGTTGAACTCAGCAGCAGCTTCACCCGCGAAGGTAAGCTTCACACCCGAAACCGGGTTGCCCCAGACATCAACAACTGTTCCAGTAACCGCATAGGTCGTGTTGTAAACAGGGTTGCTTGGAAGGTCCCAAGACATCACTAGGCTTCCACCCGAGATACTTCCAGCAAGAGCCGCAATGACCTCGATAGTTCCAGAAGCAGTGCCAGAGGTGACAGTTATTAGGTTGTCTTTTCCGGTAGCACTTGCCGAGTGAGTCCACATGTCCACTGACCAGAAACCAGCCTCATCGGTGTTCAGTGAAATTGAATCCACTGAGTACGATGTGCCACCAGTCTTTAGGAACTGGAAGCCCTCGCCCGATAGCACGACAGGAGCTCCTGGGATTCCCGCACCGTTTGAGTCAACTACTGTTCCTGACAGAGTGTCAGCACTAGCTGTTGGTGCAACGTTTGTCGATGACGCAAGACCAGTTATGAAGTCCTCGTAACCAACGGTTGTTGAGATGTCCTCATCAGTGATGTTCACGCCTGCAACTGCATCGGTGTTGTAGAGAGTCATTTGTTCTGACTGGCCTGCAACATACGAAGGAGAAGTATTGGCACCTGTAAACAGCTTTGCAGTCAATACCTCAGATGAACCGGTTCCCACGAAGTTGGCGAAAGTGAAAGCAGCTTCACCGTCAACAACTGCAGCAAAAAGCTCCAGGTCATCCGTGTCAGCCGCTGCTAGCTCAACGCTGTAAGCAGCGCCCTTAGCAGAAGATGACATTGGCTCTCCATACTGATCTACAACAGAGAAAGTAACGGTTACGTCATCTCCAGATAGAACAGTTGAGTCTGCTGTGAACGCGCTTGTTGTCGCTAGATCAGCGGCAGCGTAGTCAACGTCGAACTTATTAGTATTTCCGTCTCCCGACTGGGCGATCCATGCATCAGGTGAGGCTTGATTCAGTGCAAAGAACTCCACTGAGTAAGCAGCGTAAGAGCTTGAGGTGTCAGAGCTGGTAACCGAAACGGAGTACTCACCGTCTGAATTGGTAAGTCCAGTCACGATCGACACTGCATTCTTGGAGCTTATGCTGCCGGTTGCTCCGGATACCGTCAAGGTCTCACCGGCCACCCAGTTTGCACCAGCTGTCACAACTGCCAACATCGGCACATTTGCGACCTCTAGAGCAACGTCAGAAGCGGACTCAACAGTTCCATCGAAAGTCACCTTAGCGGTTCCATTTCGAACTGAAACAGGGAAATTGTCGGTGCTCCACGCACTAACAGTCACGTTGTCGCTGTCAGCAGGTACAACGTCGGTTTGGAGCACAAGAGTTGAGGGAGATGTCACTACCTGATATCCGGCGCTCGAGTAATTAAGTATTGGCGCAACAGTGTCACCTGTGTGCCTGTACTTAAGCGAGTAAGTTTCCCCATCGTCCAAATCAAAGTCCGCTACCATTTGTTGCAAAGCTAGGTATCCGAAGGAATCCACATCAGTAGCTCCAGATGGAGTTATTTGACCGAAATACTCTCCGTTGATTTTGGAAATATCGTCAGAGTTCGATGCAACTACATCTGCCTGCCACTCGTCCAGGTCAACCTGTGCAAGATTAATGCCGGAATTGCTGAACCTTAGAGTTGAGCCCAAGAACTTCTGGCTGCCGTCGTTTAGGACATTGGCAACTTCGGTGTTGGATGTGTAGTCAGTTAGAGAGATGGTGTCTGTACCATCTCCCAACCAAAGAGAGCCAGCGAAGTCGTCACCTCCGGATACAACGGCAATTCCTATAAAAGAAGCCGAAGTTGCTGTTGGACCACCCGAGCTGTTAACAGTGTAGATGCCCACGTCACCAGTTGACTGGCCGGTAGCGGTGACCAAAAGAACCCTGTCAGTATCCTTTAGCGTGACGCCGTTGAACTCGAAATCTACAACAAGTGCAGATTTGTCAACGGCACCGCTAATTGCCACATCGGCTGCAGTAACTACATCGCCAAAGTCTTCATTGATTGTTCCACCAATTGAGCGATCGATTTTGGAAATAACGCTCACTGAATTTGGGTGTACGAAAGTCAGTGAAGAACTCGAAGCGAAATCACTATCAATCGTCGCGTAATCTGCGGGGGTGTTGTCGGTGAGAGACGCTTTGGTCTCGACCCATGCGTTCACTGTTATCGAAGCCGGGGTAGCGAGTGCATCTGTATAAGTCAGATCTGTGCCTGTCCCTACTGCAACGCCGCCAGCTGGAGTACCCTTGTCGAGTGAAATAGCCAACAAGTTACCAGTTGCCGTAGGAGTATCCAAGCCAAAAATAACTAATGATGTGATGTCTAGGAGGTCGAAGTCGACAACAATGCCGTTTGCTCCGAGAGCGTCGGCATTTCCCAGGATTCCGGTGCTTGAATAACTACCATCTGCCTTAATGCCAAAGACGTCAGCCGTGCTGGCAGATAGGTCAACGTGTAGTTTGTGCTGATCTGGGTTATCAATGCGGTAGGCAAGAGTTGCGGCATCTATTTTGGTAGTCTTTATAGTCGTTTCGAATGTGAATGCGTCGGTCGAGAACGCTGTAGTTCCAGTACCCACATTCGGTGCGATGATTACATCGCCGACTGCTGCAGATGCCGGAACAGCAGTGAGACCGGCAAGCGCCAATCCCACAGCCGAAGCTATCGCAACAGAAGTCTTCAAAGGTTTGAAGGTCATGTTTTTAACTTTCTTCTTGGTTTGCCCACAACCTCTTGGTTGCAGGCTGAAAGAGATGGCTACCACCAACCAAGCAGGTGATATCTATCCCTTACATTTATAAGGTAACGCAAATAGTCGGTGGCCGTTACGGTCTGAACTAGGATCTCCAAAAATTTTTTTGACGTCAAACCAACCAGGATCCTATTTTTGGGAAAGCAAAAAACCCACCTGGCCAGAAGGTGGGCTCTCTACTAGCCCTTTAGCAATGGGGAACCTCCAGAAGCCGGTACCGATGACAAGAATTTCTAAGCTCGTGTCTGATAGCTTTCAAACAGGTCCTAGCGGCTCGGCCCTGGAAACTCACGTCTAGTCGTCGAACAACGCAACCGTGCTTTAGCCTTTGAGGTTATGGGCTTGGACCGGATCCTTGATTATTGATTCATCATCAAGTTCAAATATGGGTGACGCTGGCCCTAATCTTGCGCTGAGCGCCTTTCAATAACCAGGTTTCCTAGTGCGATGGTGTGACTGATTTCGAGCCACTCTGGCAGCAAGACGGCGACGCCGGACTCGTTTTCTATCATCCCCACTTCTAAAATTTCAGAAACCGACACTTTTACCGATTCAATGCCGTCTTCGCCGATTTCCAGATTTAACAACTTGAGCGAACCCATTACTCCTAGATCTAAGGGCGTCAGTTCGGTGCCAACTTGGACGAGAATTTCCGAGCTTTCCACGCCACCACCTACACCGATTGAAATTGAGAGTTTGTCGCCCCTATTCAGCGGTTCGTTGAAAATAATCTCCAGGTTTTCGCCCTGCACCCATGAACCCCACGAGGTGAGCAGTTGCGGTTGAAGTACTTGGTATTCGAGGGATTCTGAACGGCTGCCGGGACCAAATTGGTCCGATGGCTTTATCGCCGCAAAACCGGGTAACAAGATAAAGGGGTTTAGATCAGGATCAAATGCGAACTCGCCAATGAAGAATGCGCAGTCAAACTGTGGCGGTAGCTCAAAGCCCGCGCTCAAACCAGAGGTTTCAGGCAAAAAGCCATAAGAAGCGCTGAAATAGCCAAGATCCAACTGCGCCTTTGAGGCTCGAAAAGTTTTGTCGGCTATAAACAAAATATTGTCTTTTCCTCCGTCCCCACAAGCCTCCTCGGCAACCCTGACATCGGACACGTACAAGTCATAGGCTTCTCTACCACTGTTAAAGTTGGACCAAGCTAAAGACTGGAAGAGGACCCAATAGGCCAAAAAGGCCAGGAGCAAGAAGTCTGTTGCTCTCTGGCCTAGTTTTATTGGCAGCACAACAATCACCGCCATCAGCGCAATCCAGGCAGCAAACCAAGTGCCGTAGCCGGCAAGATAATTTAGGACATTGGTGTCAGATGCCATCTGTGAGACAACACCAAACCTCAGCAGCAAGGAGATTCCGGCTAGCTGCAAAGCGGCAATCGCCGCTACGCGAATGCGGCTTAGATCCGACCTGTTGGATAGAAAATAGAAAATCCCCACAAGGGAAAAGAGGAACAAGAATTCGAAGTACCTGGCGAGTATCCTCCCGGAGTGATCGTCTCCAGCGGCTGAAATATAAGCGTGAAACAGCAGTGCGCCCACAGTCAAGATGATGGAGTAACTCCGCGCGCTTCTGAAGAAGATGCTCCCGAATTTGTCAGTTGGCAACCCGCCCCACCACAAGAACCCAAACATGACGACATACGCTGTCAGGTAGGAGAAAATCGCCGCTCCGAGTGATCCAACAAAAGCGACCTCGGCACCGGGCAGACCCAGAAGATCTACTTTGGGGCTCGCTGGAGAAAATATCAGGTCAGGGAAAACAGCAAAACCGTAACCGCCAAGAAAGTTTAGAGATCCGAGCCCACCAACAGCCAAGCCAATCAGAACCCTCGCGGTAAGTGTCCATAAAACCAGCTTTGAAATTGCTCTCCATGGTCTGGACCCATCTGTCTTTATCGACAGCGCAGCAATCACAACGGCCGCTAGCAAGGCCCAGGCGTGGGGCTTAGTCATTGTTGCAAGGGCAAAGACAATGGCAAATAATGCGGTTCCGATGTGCCCTTGAAAGTTTCGTGCGTAGGCATTCAGAAATATTCCGATTGCGAGCACTATAAGAAAATAGTAAATGGATTCCGGCAAGACTTCGGCCGAATAAATCCAAAGTGTGGAGACTGATCCGGCGCAACTAGCAAAGGCGGCCGGCCAGGGTCTCATAAACCTGAGGGCGATGAACAAGATGATTAGGTTTGTTCCTAAAGCAAAAAGCCCGTTAAGCAAGGTGGCGGAAAACACTACGTCTCCAAAAAACCCGTTCCAAAGTGAATATAACCAGGTGTAAAACTGGTTACTAAAGGCGGCGTTTGCTGGGTCGACCTTCTCTATTTGAATCGCGAAAATAAGCTCATCGCCAAGAATGATGCTCCCCCATTTTGTGGCGAAAACTAAAGTGAAGATCCCTTGAGCAAGAACAGCAAAAATGGTGGCTACCGCTATCTGGGGGCCATTAGCCAAAAGACTTGTTTTCGATCTCGAAAGCTTTTCACCGATCATTATTCAAGGCTAGCAACTAATACTTCGGTTGGTCGCCATCCACTTAGTTACCTGCAAGCTCGGTTGAACAACCAGACATTATTAGCGCCACGAGCCGGCGTCTATTCTTAATCTCTCCCCTAAGGTCCAACGTCTCGCATACCTCAGGACGCGAGCACTTGGATTTTCTCTACGGAGTGCAGAAAAGTAACGCTTCGTAACAAAGAAATGATTTCCCAAAAACCATGTTGTAGTTTTTGTTACCAAGCAATAAGCATCGGCGAGCGCCGGAATGCCACAAGAGCGCAAAATCTAAGGAAACCATG
>Ga0136555_1000156_pt1 | contig 26751 bp, 29 predicted proteins | sample AntRauTorckE5432_FD_104927 | JGI IMG/M metagenome (GOLD analysis project Ga0136555, IMG submission 104927) | Saline lake microbial communities from Rauer Islands, Antarctica - Metagenome Torckler E5 #432 | ecosystem: Environmental > Aquatic > Non-marine Saline and Alkaline > Saline | place...
GGCTGTAGGGTAACAAAAACCCCGCGACTACTCCCAACCACACGAACAAATTTACACTCATTGTTTCCATGCGCAGGTACTGCTCAAATTTAGTGAGATGTTTAGACATCGCAATCACCTATTTCTGAGTGGACATGAGTTTCTTCTGCCTAGAAAATACCATTCATGTCATTTCTGTCAATAAACTATCCCTGGGGAGCTCGGTTCAATTGAGAAGCTGCGGTTGGGTTTTCTAGGCTGCCCCGAGTTTTCTAAATAATACTCGAGCTAAGTAGCTGCCGATTGACATAATTCCACTAACGACACAGATACCCAAGACTATTGCCAGCCACACGGGGACAGCGGCGGCGGAGGCTAATGCAAATCCCACCCCACTGACTACTGCAAGGGGGTTACTAAACAACACTCCTTCCAGCCAGTACGACAAGGCTCCGTACCCCACCAAAGCACCAAACACATTTACGAGTAGTTTCATATATGCAGAATCATATCAAAACCGTCTGTTCGTGTCAGCCCACCTGGCTGTCATACAGTTCTCAGCCAAAAATAAAAGACGTCCAGAACGAACGTCTTTTATTTGTTTAGGTATTTTGATTCTCTTGAATAGCATCGTCCAACACTGCGGTGAAGGTTGTTTTTCTCCCTTTGGTTAAATACGCATAACTCGCCGCAGCCGCCAATAGTCCGCCAATACTATCAACAATTAAATCAGCCATCGTGTCAACCAGACCACTCTTTTGCATAGACAAACCAAAGAGTTGGTCCATGCCGAATTCAAATATTTCCCACACGGCCCCAACAGCTAACGCAAAAGAAAATACGAACACCGACACCAGTATGGGACTGGCTTGTACTTTTCCCTGACGAAACAAGAGAATCAAAGTAACGGCACCAATCAAACCAAATCCAATGGCTGAGCCGGCATGCAACAACACATCCCACCACCAGAAGCGCTCATAGAAGTCCCCCACTTCTCCAAGAAATAATGTCGCATATACAAAAATAATTGTTGCGGTAAGAAATGACGCAGGGACCCGAATATTAGTACGTAGAGCCAGAGATATTGCGTACTGCGAAATACCCAGAGTCATTAGACTAACAAAAACCGTCGACCACTCCTGACGAAAGATTCCTAGTCCAAATGCCAATATAAGAGTGAACCACATGACATAGATGTACTTGGGCACTACATAGTTTTTCCTCGGTCTCATGCGCTCTACTATAGCAAAAAAACGCCGGTGATATATAATTAAAAGAGACTTAGTCATAAAACCACCCAATATGATGAATAAAAATACTATTTGGCTCCTTATTATTCTAGCGGTAGCTGTTGGAACTTCCTTCCTTTACATGAACCAAGAAGTGCCTACACCAGCACCTGAAGAAATAAACACCGAAATGGGCAGCAGCGATTACGTCGGCATGACCACGGCTGAAGCTGAAGCTAAAGCGCAAGCTGATGGAACTCTTTTCCGAGTCGTTGAAATTGATGGAGCACCACAACTCACTACTAAAGACTTTCAGGAAGGTCGTATTAACGCCACTGTAGAAGCGGAAGTGGTGACTTCATACTCAATTGAATCAATGAGTTCAGTTATCAAATCGGGTCCTGAAACTAAAACTGGCACTCATGACGCCCTCATCGGCATGACCACGGCTGAGGCAGAGGTGTACGCAGCAGAAAATACCGTTGATTTACGTACCGGCATCATCGACGGAGAAGTACTATTCGTGACGATGGACTTCCTACCGGGAAGAATTACTACTGAAGTGGAAAACAATGCAATAGTAGGATATACCGTAGAGTAAATTCTGCTACAGATAAAAGGAGAGCTGTCCCCTAGACAGCTCTCCTTTTATCTCCCTCCTAAGCCAATCAGTAAAACACCCTTGGGGTGTTTTACTTGAAAGCTATCGGTGTTTATTACTCACCACTACCTTATAAAAATCATAGGCAATTCACCGCGTTCTTGTACGCCTGAGGTGATACGCACAAAAATGAAGAGGACTCCGACTTATATCAGTACGGCGTGATGGATGATTAATTTTGATAGGTGACTAGGCGTAAATAATATTGTTATTTGTAAGTAAATGAATTACTTGTTGTTCATTGGGCAACAATTTAGTACCCTTACGTTCACCGCCAGAAACGACAGCGCAAATTGTTTAGTGCTTTTTTATTTTAAGCTATTTGCCTTCCATGAGGTACTTATGTATAAGTAAGTTCTCTGCGTGTATACTTTATTATGTCAAAACAAATCATGTCAACATGTTTTATCGGAATACTCTTGGGCGCGATTTGTATGATGCTGTTTGCGCCAAATGTCGTATCTCAACAAGAGCAACCGCATTCCCTTTTTGTATATGGCACCCTACAAAATAACTTGATTCGCTACTATGCCTGCCGCTGTCTAGTGCCAGAAACACCAGCCACCTTATTGGGGTATCAAAAAATCGGTCTAAATATCGTACCGGCAGAAAATGATTCTGTGGCTGGTTCAATACTCCGTGTTTCAACTACCCACCTGGAACGCATCGACAGCTACGAAAATATTCCCCAAAAGTACCGTAGGGAACAAATAACCATTGCCGGTGAGTCTCATTGGGTCTACTTAAAAAATGAGTAATTTTTTTCCATCAAAAAACACCCTGCGTACAGCAGGGTGTTTTTAAAATCCTTTTCCGTTAGTTTAACTCTTCAATCAGTCGTCCCATCAACATAATCTCATCTGCCTGGGTAGTGATGATTGCTTCCGCCAAGTCGGTAATCTCTTGGTGTTCAATGTACGGCTGGACACTGCGAGCCATCATGATTGCTCCCTTGTGGTGCATAATCATATCTTCAAGAAACCGCTTGTCCAGCTCCGCTCCAGAAAGACCAGCGAGCTCTCGCATCATCGGCTCATAATCTTCTGACTGCGCTTCGTACGCTACCCCATACCAGTCTTGATACCACTGCTTCATCAGGGCAATTTCTTTTTCTTGTGCCACTACAATGTCTTCTGCCAGAGTTTTGATTTCCGGCGTACTTCCTCCGCGCTCGATTACCTCCTTGGCGGTATCAACGGCTTCTTGGTGGTGGGGAATCATTCCAGTGAGGAATTCCCGCTCACTTTGAACCATCATCATGTCCATATCCATCCCCGCCATATTCCCCATTGGCATAGTGTCATCCATATCACTCATCGACATAGCATCGCCCATCATGGTTCCGTCTGGCATTTGGTGCATGCCCGCTGGCGCATTGCTGGTTTCCTCAGTCTTTGTATCGGCTCCTCCTATGAGTAGATAGACGCTCATTCCTCCGATAAGCAGCGCTATGACTGCGATTAAAATTGTGTTTTGTTTCATGTTGTGTGGTTAGTTTTTAGTTGTTAGTTTGGTTTGGTTTGGTTTTTACGCTGTTTTAGTCGACTCTAGATATTCACGTAGGGCGACATTTCCCCATCGGCTGACAGCTGATAGACCTCGTATGGTGCAGTCTTCCGGCCCGGCATACCTGGCGTGCCGATTGGCATACCTGGTAATCCAATACCAGCAATCTCTGGTTTTTCAGTGACTAATTTTTCAATTGCTTCTAGCGGTACGTGTCCCTCAACGACGTAGTCGCCAATCATTGATGTATGACAACTCTCACCTCCCAAAGGAATGTTGTGTGTTTGTTTTACCAAGTCTAGATTGTCCGTCTCTTCAATCGTGACGGTGAAGCCCGCTTGCTCGAGGGCTTTGGCGTGTCCACTGCAACATCCGCAATTGGGACTTTTGTATACGGTGACTGATTGACCAGCACCGAAGTCGGCTACCGCCAGCACTGGTTCTGATTCATTGGTACTCTGATTGTACGAAGAGATACCAGTTGCCAAAGACGTTACTAGGACTAGCGCTGGCACAAATATGAACAGTTTTTGTTTGGTCAGTAAACCGTATGATAATGTCCCGACGGCAATCACAGCCAGTAGCAGACTAACTAAGGTTAATGGGTCTTGATACCACATAACGGTTACGTGACCGTCGTCAGCCAGGGTAATAATTGGAGTCAGTAGAATCAGGCCAAGTAGGTAGATACATTTCATAGATTTTAATTTTAACGTTGTGAATAAGACGACCGTAGTCGCAGTATTACTAAGTTAAAAAAGTTTGGGATGAAGAATTCCGTTGGAGAATAGTTCTTGCAGTGGTCGATGGAAAAACGTATAGGTTCTAGTTTGAATATAGTTGCGCAGTATTGGTTCGGCATATCTGCGCTTCAAAAGCAGATTCGGAGCAACTGACGCAACCAGCGCCACTACGCCAGCTGCGAGAATCAGCAATGTGAGAGTCGGTATCACCGAGTGAAAAGCGGATTTCCAGGCGCTAATGTGATCGGTAGGGTTCATACTACACAACACCTCCCCACTGGACATAAAAGGACAGTCGCTCATGCCCATATCCATGCTTGAAGACATATGAAGAAGACCGCCAAACATTCCCCCAAGGAAAAGTATCATCAATATAGCTGTGGTAATGCGTTTTCTCATGTTTTTATATATGCTCATAGTATACCAATTCTACTTCTGCCAATCTACTGTTTGCTGATTAAATTAGGCATTTACTCCAGCAATTTTCCTACAGCCGTGCTCGCTTTAAACGCAGAGCATTCAAAACTACACTGATAGAGCTCGCCGCCATTGCTCCGGCGGCAAACATTGGACTAAGTAAGAAACCGAAGGCTGGAAATAGTAGTCCCGCGGCAATGGGAATACCTGCTGAGTTATACCCAAAGGCAAAAAATAGATTCTGCTTGATATTTTGCATGGTTTGTCTACTGAGTTTGACAGCGGTAATGGCATCCATCAAATCGCTTTTCATCAAGACAATGTCGGCACTCTCAATAGCAACATCAGTACCAGCACCGATAGCGATACCGATATTGGCTTGCGTTAGCGCTGGTGCATCATTGATACCATCTCCAACCATGCCGACCGTCAGCCCTTGAGCCTGCAGTTTTTTAACATACTCGGCTTTTTCTTCTGGTAGTACCTGAGCAAACACATTCTCAGCCGCAATCCCCACTCCCCGAGCCACTGCGTTTGCGGTGCGCTCATTGTCACCGGTAATCATATAAACCGTGATGCCCAATTCAGCAAACGCTTTAACGGCTGCCGCCGAATGAGTTTTTGCCGTATCAGCGACACTAATAATTCCCAATAGAGCTTTTTTACTAGCGAAAAACATCACCGTATTCCCTTCGTCTTCCTGGGTTTCGATATCAGCTAAGTGGGAAGCGTATGTAACTCCCTCTCGGTCCATTAATTTACGCGTACCGACAAAGTACTGGGTACCAGCAATAGTGCCTGAAAGTCCATGACCAGGAATTTCTGCAAAAGCTTCAACCTTCTGCAGGGTGAGTTTTCGTTCTTTCGAGTGAGCAACAATCGCTTCAGCTAGTGGGTGCTTTGAATTCTTCTCAATGGAGGCGGCCAATGCCAGCATATCCATATCGTCCATCTCCGTTACGCTTTTCGCAGCAGTGAGAACTGGGGTGCCGTTGGTGATGGTCCCGGTTTTGTCCAAGATAATCGCCTGAATCTTTTTTGCTTGCTCAAGGGCGGTAGCGCTTTTAATCAAGATACCTTTCTCTGCTCCCAGCCCAGTCCCTACCATGATTGAGGTTGGCGTCGCCAAGCCCAATGCGCACGGACAGGCAATAATGAGTACCGTAATGAGGATGGTTAGTGAGAATAAAAAGGTGGCTCCAAAGACGAAGTGCCAAAGACCAAAGGCGAGCAAAGCAATCGCAATCACCGCCCACACAAAGTAGCCAGAGATAACATCAGCCAGCCGAGCAATTGGCGCCTTGGAACCTTGGGCCTCTTGAATCAATTTTACAATCTGAGCGAGGGCGGTATCTTTTCCCACTTTCGTAGCTGTGAACTGAATGGCGCCTGACTTATTGATTGTGGCGCCAATCACCGCATCACCAACGTTCTTATCCACAGGCACACTTTCACCCGTAATCATACTCTCATCAATACTACTGGTGCCAGAGCTGATTTCTCCATCAACAGGTATTTTTTCTCCCGGACGGACTACTATGGTGTCCCCTACCAATACTTCCTCCAGTGGAATCTGCAGTTCTTCGCCCGCTCGAATGACGGTGGCGGTTTTGGGTGCCAAGTCCATTAACGCGCGAATAGATTCGGAAGTTTTTCCCTTGGTTCGTTCTTCGAGATATTTACCAAATAAAATCAGTCCGATGATCACGCCAGCCGTTTCAAAGTAAAGGCTTTTGACAAAATTCACATCACCCAAAGCGATGGCGTATATGGCATAGATACCATAGAGATACGCAGCGCCAGTACCCAGGGCAATCAAAGAATCCATATTTGGCGTCAATTTGAACAGATTACGAAAACCAACCGTATAGAAACGATACCCGGCGATAACTACCGGAACGGACAGGGCGAGCTGCACGAGTGCGAATCGTAAAGGAAACTCAGCCGGCGTAAGGAACCCTGGAATCAGCGACTCACTAATCATCTCAGCCATGGCGAGGTAGAAGATGGGAAGAGAAAAAATACCCGCCAACCAGGTTTTGTTTCTTAACACGGTCGCTTCATGTTCTTTGGCAGCTTTTTCTTTCTCGTAGGCGTTGTCACCACTCTCAATCACCACGGCTTCATATCCTGCATCATCAACCGTCTGTTTCAGGTCAGATAATGTAACTTGGGTCTGGTCATATACAAAAGTTGCCGAGCTGTTGGCATAACTCGTTTGTACATTGGACACACCAACAAATCCGGCTAAAGCAGCCTTCACTACTCCAGCACAATGATCAGACCCCATGCCGATGACTTTAAATTCACCGTCCCTCAGCGACTGATCAACTAGCTTATAACCAGTGGCTTGGACCGCAGCCACCAACATTTCCTCGTCTACCTTAGTCTGATCATATTCTATTGTTGCTTGGTTGCTCGCAAAATTAACTGAAGTCGCCGTGACTCCCGGCACTTTACTGATAGCTTTTTCAATTGTTTGGGCACAGCTGGCGCAGGTCATACCAACAACACTAAAAGTTTTTTTGTCTGAGGGTGAAGATTTCATAGTTATTTTTTCTTAGCGAGCTTATACACGGCCAGTATTTCTGCAATCGCTTTGTCTTTATTTTTCCCTTGCATTTGGTCCACCACGCACGTGTGCAAATGACTTTCAAGAATCTTTCCTTCCACTGAACTGAGTGAATTCCGAACAGCTGAAGCTTGCGTAATCACGTCGACACAGTAGGTATCCTCAGCTACCATCTTCTGCAAACCGCGGACCTGTCCTTCAATCACTTTTAGTTGCCTGGTTACCTTTGATTTTAAATCGGCTTTCATGGGTACATGATACCCTATGGGGGTATCTTCAGCAAGGTTTGTAATCTGTCAATTGCGCATTAACAGCCTCCAGAGATTAGGTTCTTCGACAGCGAGCACGTGTCTGTTACTAGACTGAGTAAGCTATGAAATGGTTTTTTTGGTACTATGTCTTCACTGATGTCTGACTACCTCGAAACTTTAAAAAAACACTTTGGGTACACCTCTTTTCGACCCCTGCAAGAGGCCGTTATTCACGAGTTTTGTCAGAAGCGGGACACTGTTGTACTAATGCCAACTGGTGGTGGAAAATCTTTGTGCTATCAACTCCCTGCCCTCGTGTTTGAAGGCATGACCATCGTCATTTCGCCGCTTATCTCACTCATGAAAGATCAGGTCGATGCGCTTACTGCCAACGGTGTATCAGCTACGTTTTTAAATTCGTCAGTCGACGGAAGCGAACTCCGTCTGCGAATGAAAAAAGCCGCCGCTGGCGAATACCATCTGATATACATGGCACCAGAAAGATTATCGGTCACCGGCATACATGACTGGCTACGTACCTGCAATATTACGGCCTTGGCAATCGACGAAGCCCACTGTATCTCGCAGTGGGGACACGACTTCCGTCCCGACTACCGCAACCTCAAATCTTTCCGCCTGTCTTTCCCTTTGATTCCCATCATTGCCCTGACAGCCACGGCCACCCCACAAGTAAAAGACGACATCATCAGTGAACTCAATCTGAGTAATCCAAAAACGTTTGTCTCGAGTTTTTATCGTGAAAACTTACACATCAAAGTCGTGCCGAAAAAGAATGAGTTACAGAAGATTATAGCCCTGCTCGCAAAACATAAAGATGAGTCATGTATCGTGTACTGCTTCTCACGAAAAGATACTGAGGCTTTAGCTACCCTTTTGCAAGAAGAGGGATTTTCTGCTGGCGCGTACCATGCGGGGTTGGAATCTTCCAAGCGATCGCAAATGCAAGATGATTTTATTCATGACCGCATACATATAATCGCTGCCACTACCGCCTTTGGTATGGGTATCGACAAGCCAGACGTGCGACTCGTCATCCACCGCACCTTCCCAAAAACACTCGAAGGCTACTACCAAGAGATCGGGAGAGCTGGGCGAGACGGCCTGCCCTGTGAATGTGTCATGCTCTATTCCGCCGGCGACAAAATAAAACTAGATTATTTTCTAGGGATGGTGTCTAACGAAATAGAACGGAAAAAAGAACTCGATAATATTTTAGAGGTCATGAGCTATGCTGAGTCGCGTACCTGCCGCTGGGTTAGTCTGATTAAATACTTTGGTGAAACGCCGACTATTACATCGTGTGCAACCTGTGACGTCTGTAGATCACAAGATGATACGGTCGATGCGACAGAAATAACCCAAAAATTGCTGTCGGGGATTATCAAAACTAACAATCGCTTTGGCAAGGCTCACGTGTTAAAAGTGTTACGGGGTTCTAAAGAACAAAAAATCTTAGACTACTCGCATAACTCCCTATCCGTTTGGGGCATCGCCAAAGGCACACCAGAGAGTGTTTTGAGTGAGGTCTTCATGCAACTGATTGCGCACGGATTTATTCGCAGAAATGACGGAGAGTATCCGACTTTTTGTGTAACAAAACCAGGAAAAGATTTTTTAACAAACAAAGACTCCCTCGAGCTGCCGCGGGTTCAAGAAGAAATGCTTCTGGCTGAAGTGGATCCGGTTTCTGCTCACAAAAGTGCCGTGGGAAAGAAAAATAAAAAAGCTCGTGTAAAAAAGACGATCCTATCGGATGAAAAATGTTTTGAGGCACTCAAGATTTTACGCAGAGAAATTGCCGACGAACGAGGAGTACCGGCCTTTATCATATTTGGTGACGCCTCCCTACATGACATGTCATACAAAAAACCGCAGACCACTCAGGAGTTTCAAAACATATCCGGAGTCGGAGAAAAGAAACTCGCCGAGTACGGAGAGATCTTTATGGAAGCGATAGGTGAATACCAGAAAAAGCATGGCTCCGATGTCGAAACGTCACCCTAAAGTCCGAACGAAAATACCGCTTAACTGTAGCTAAGATTTGCAGTACGGTACAATGTGATTATGTCTATATCAATTTTCATCGGCTTCGTTGTTATCATAGTTTTTTGGAGTATCATTAGTTATGTTGCTGTCTCTAGAATTGAAACTCCATCATACACGGTGATAAAAAAGGCCAGGGGTTATGAAATAAGAGTGTACGATTCGCATATCATGGCTCAAACACAAGTGACTGGCTCACTCAATGAAGCTCGCAGTAAAGGGTTCCGGATTATTGCTGATTATATATTTGGGAATAATCTCAGGAGTGAAAAAATCTCAATGACTGCACCAGTAGTTGAGCAGCCCTCGCAAAAGATTGCCATGACCGCTCCGGTGATAAGCACTTTGGAAGAATCAAACAGCCGGACAATTTCGTTCATTCTTCCCAGGGAATACACGCTGGACACGTTGCCAAAACCAAATAACCCCCTCGTGACAATCTCAGAGATGCCCAGACACACCGTGGCAGCTCTAAGGTTTACCTGGTACCCAACCGCGAGCCGGATTAATCAGAAAAAAGCCGAGCTCATGGCCTTGTTAAAACGAGACCATAAAACCATTACCGGCAGCACCCAGGTCGCCCAGTACAATCCCCCACTTTCAATACCCCTTCTCTTGCGAAGCGAAATACTTATCCCAATTAACTAGTAACCCACTATGAGTACTATAGAAGAACAGAAAAAACTTATCGAATCTGAAATCAAGAAGCTGGAAGACATGAGTGGTTCAGTCACTATTCATGCCAAGAAATTTCGAGACAACGCATTTTCTCGATTTCCCATACTGTTAATTTTTCTCTCATCCTTTGGTTTAGTCTTTACACTCTATGGTTTTGAAAAAGTTATTGACCAAATAGATTTTTTTAAAACAAATCCTTTGATGATTTTAGTGACAGGGATAATTACGTTGGCTATCACCGGCAGTCTTTTTAAAGAGCTCGAGTGAGTTAGCACGCACAACCAAGGAGTACCGCTAAACGCTTCGTTCATTTGGTATACTTTCGACATGAAAATAATACTACTCACTAGTTTTTTGGTCTTCTTTACTACAATTGCTGGGGTGCTATTTATGTACGAATCTCCAACCGAGGAAGGAACCTCTGTCAACGCACCTTCACCAGAGAGCCCAGGGACTACTGTTTCCCCGGAGACCCAGCTGGGACAACTCTTTATGATTGGACACTGGGCAGACACTCCCGTTGCCAGCACTACCGCTTTGATTAAAAAATATCAACTTGGTGGCGTCATTATTATGAGTGCTCCAGAAAATCCTCAAGCTATCGTCGACTGGGTCACGCAGTGGAACGCGGTGAGTGAAACACCGCTTTTTATTGCAATTGATCAAGAGGGTGGTCCAGTCACGCGCCTGAAGGGTGATCAATTCGTCCAAACTGGACAACGATATATCACCACTGCTGAACAAGCATTTGAAATTGGTCGTACTCGTGGCAAGGAGCTAGAAAACCTCGGAATCAACATGAACTTTGCACCCGTATTGGACACAGCCGCTAATCCAAAGTCTTTCATGCACAGCCGAACGTTTCCCGAAAACACCGATGCAGCCACGTTAGCAGCATCAATGATAACTGGAATGTCTGAGCAAAACGTCATTGCTGTTATCAAACACTTTCCAGGTCACGATGATACTAGTGTCGACTCCCACAATGAACTGCCGGTGGTGAATATTTCTCGATCTGAGCTGCCAGCGTTTACTAAACTATTTGCCGAGGTTATCTCGCAAAAACCACCCGTGGCTCTCATGACTGCCCACGTGCAATTTCCGCAGATTGACACCTTACCAGCTACCCTCTCAACCTTCTTTTTAACTACCTATCTTCGTGAGGAGCTCGACTTTACCGGTCTCATTATTACTGATGATGTGAGCATGGACGCAATTGATGCCTACTACAGCACCAGCGAAGCCTCCCGTCTCGCGCTAGAGGCGGGAGCAGATATTATCCTACTCGCAGCAGAACCTGCTGATATTGAAATCATTTTCCCATTTCTTATCACGGCCGCCGTGGCTTCCCCTTTTCTGCGCCAGCAAGTCGCTCTTAGTTACCAACGGGTACTTTTGCTCAAGTAACATTATTTATCTTATGTATTGTCTAATGTCTTGCAGGTCAGTGAACTGGTCAAACCACCAGACTTTTTCAGACGCTGTGCTGTTGGTTTGTGATCTGCGAGCCACTACATACTGAGCAAAACTTTCAGCAAAATCCTCTTCCGGACTCAAGGCAGCGTATCCGCTGACGTATTCATCTTCATTTGATTCAAAATATTCATCCGCTATATCGATTGCGTCTGGGTTCTTCCGGAGTCTCAGTGCTCTCTCTAAATTTGACACACTCCAAAACTCATCCACAAAGACTGCCAAATACGAGTTTTCTTTCGGGCATCCTCTGGTCTTGAAGTATGAGTGACACGATGCACTGCCCGGAAGCGGTACCCCGACAATAGATTCATAAGAAATAATATGAGCAAGTTCATGGACGATTAATTCAGTACTTGACTCAGTGTTTTCTCTCCCCAACAAATCAGTGTTAACAGCAAAAGACCAGCTTGTATGGTCAGGTGGGATTGTTTCTACAAAGGCTCCAAAATCACCTCCCTTATCCTTAAAGACCATGAACTCACTAAGTTTCTCGTCGTACGTATCTGGGAATATTTCATACACCCGTTTCAAATATTGACGGTGGTCGAAATTCGCAATCTTTTTTAGGTCTGATTCTGTGGCTATGTCGTAGCGATTCATTACCGGAGCGCCATTAAAAACTGTTTTAGGTCGAACTACCATGGCTGACTGAGTTTGTACTGTATCAATTTTCTTATCAACTAGCTGCGCTTGCAGCAATTGAATTTGCGTCTGTAAAGCTGCGATGAGCTGAAGAAGAACAGCCTGGTATGCTTTGTCGTTTGATATGCTCTGAGCTTGCACAGAAACCGGAAAACAAAGCACGCTACCCCATAAGAAAAGACCAGCAACGAAGAACCGTCGAGCCTGCCTATTATCCAGTAGAAACATTTGACAGCACTGTAACCGGCAAAGACACATTGAACTGCGCACCGGCATTTTCTTGAGATACAACCTCAATGGTGCCACCCAACTTTTCAACAGACTGCTTCACAACATAGAGTCCCAGCCCAGTCCCTTGTGTTTGGTGCACTTGTGCATTGGTAGCGCGAAAGAATTTACTAAACAATCGTTCTATTTCTTGCTCTGGGATGCCAATTCCATCATCTTTAACAACTACATGGAGTGTGACTCCCTCCAGAGTGTAGGAGAAATCAAGTGTCCCGCTGGGATTGGAGTACTTTGAGGCGTTGGACAAGAGATTACTCACAATGATGTGTAGTAGTCTACTGTCGGTCATCACTTGTAGCTGTGGTGGATTATCCACGCGGTTAAGAGTAAGTCCTTTCTCGGAAATTTTTTCTGAAAATTCGTCGATGATCGAGTCAAAGAATTCACTGAGGTTTATCGCTTCTTGACTGCTGGCAAAAGTACCCATTTCGAGCTTTGACACACTTAAGAAATCATTAATCAAACTGACCATGCGCTGAACATTACGATTGACCTTTATCAGGTAGCGACTCTGGTCTTCGGTGATTGAGTCTTGCATCTTTTTTTCTAGTAGTTCTACGTTCCAACGAATAGCCGCAATGGGAGTACGCAGCTGGTGAGTTGCAAGGGCAACAAACTCTGATTTTGCAGTATCTACCGCTCTTTGTTCTGTAATATCAATCAGTGACAGCATGCGCTTTTCCTCAAATGGACGAGAGTGCACTGAAAGTTTTGTCCAAATATTCTGCTTTTGAAACGTGCACAGAGGCACTTCCTGTTCGTTCACGGTCAGACCGGACTTTATCTTGCCCAGAATAATTGAAAAATCAAAATCAGGTTGGATGCGGTCAAAAAAGTTTTCTCCAGACATAGTATCGCTTTCTCCTCGAAGCAAGCGAATAGCCGCAGGATTGAAGTCCAATATCTTTCCTTTTGAATCAAGCGTGACATATGCGACCGGACTACTTTGATATAGAGTACTGAATTCTTCAGTTGCCACAAAACTGGACTGCATAGCAGTGGCAGTCAGCCAGCTATCGGCGCGACGCTGAATAAACACGAGAGTGAACAGGAGCACCACTACCCCAGCCAGGGCACCGTAATTATAAATGATCGGGAAGGATTGGTTTTCAAGCCATACAAAGCTCACAGCCATAAACACGAGAGCGATGATGTTCATCCACTGCAGCGAGCGCAACCGACTGACTTTTTGTTTGGTAATCATCTATATATATTACCAGCTTTTTTTTACAATACTGCTCCCTATACTCAGATAAAATCGTGCTAGGATAAGAGCACTATGGATAAAAAGATATTAATAATTGAAGACGAGCCAGACATTCGTGAAGCGATAGCAGAAGCGATAGCAGACGCTGGTTTTACTGTCTTTACGGCAGAAAATGGAGCTGTCGGTTTCGAGAAAGCGATTGCCGAAAAACCAGATGTCATATTGCTCGACATTGTGATGCCTGTTCTGGATGGTCACGCTACTTTAAAAAAGCTTCGCCAAGACACGTGGGGTCAGTCGGTAAAAGTGATTATGCTCACCTCTATGGATGATGTGAAAAATGTCGGAGGTGCCCACGAACAAAAAATTACCGATTATCTCATCAAGCCGCACAGCAGTTTGGCTGAGATAGTGAAGAAAGTTCGAGAGTACGCTATCTCTTAATAATTCTTTCCTGTGAACACAGACAACTCAGCTCAACCAATCATCGCCGGTATCTTGGGAGTGTGTGTTGGGGCTGGGCTGGTTTACTTTTTTTTAGAAACGTTCGCCACTTCCCAACCTGTCCACCCGATTGCCAACCCTTTTGATACTGAGTACCACGTGCATGCCGACTTTCAGATTTTTGTCCGTGACCAGCAAATTGACCTCACAGGCGATGTGTTTATGACCACTAACCAGCAGACGGTTCACAAGCATGCTCACCTCCACGATGGAAACGGTGAGGTTAAGCACATCCACTCAGAAGACCTGACTTTTGCGAACTTCCTGCAATCGCTCGCTATTACTTTGACTGACAGCTGTCTCACACTCTTTGCGGGAGAGACTTTGTGCCTTGATGAAAAACAGGCCCTATTGCTCTACGTAAACCAGGAACTCTACACTGAGCCACTGACTCAGTACGTGCCTGTAGATAATGACCGGGTTCTGCTTTATTATGGTAATCCCCAAAACGAGAATATTCAAACGTATCTAGAAAAAATCCCCTCAGACGCTTGCTACTACAGTGGAACCTGCCCCGAGCGTGGTACAGCTCCGCCTGAAAGCTGTGGGCTGACCTGTGAACTCTAGTGAGTATTGTGTAGTTGGCTATCTCACGTACAATTTAATGATGAAAAGAGAGCTGACTGGCATTGATATCGAACAAATCATCCTCATGGCCTGGGGTGACACTATTCCCTTTGAAACCATCACCCTCGAATACGGATTGACCGAAACCGCCGTCAAAAAACTGATGCGGACTCACCAAACCGAAAAAACGTATATCCGGTGGCGTGAGCGAGTAGAAAAGCGTCGTGGACCAAGCAGCAAACACACCACCTTCTCAAAAAAGACCTCCACCCGACAAAAGTATTAAATGAAAAAGCCGCCGGTGGTTGCCGGGCGGCTTTGGTTTTGTTATTTTGGAGGCATTCCTAGCTGGCGCCGGAGCTTATCTATCGTCAAGCCGGATTCACCAGCAGAGCTGTCACGTTCTGAATGTGGGTTGTAGCGCTCGTCACGATTATACTGCCCACGGCGATTATCATACTCGTACTGGCCATCGTATTGACGAAGATTACCACGGTCATCGCGATAATAGCGATAACGACGATTGTCATTGTTATCCGGAACGACTGGGAAGTAGTTCGGACGGCGCCAAACGTACTGAATCGGCTCATGACGAGAGGCGACCTCTATATCAACTGTGTACCACAGAGAATTGCGATTGGTTCCAGGGTACCAGATAGTTTGCATCAGCACCCACCATTTATCCTTAGTCTGAATCCAGACATCAAGTGATTCGTATGGATCGTATGGACCATTTGGTCCATAGTGATCATAGAGATTATAGACTACTACAGTATCGATCCGAAGCCACACATCATCGCAAGGCCACTTGACTCCACCGGTTTGCGCAGTTCGTCGCAAATTGTCTATTTGGAGTATAGTTAATCTTTCCACATGGGAAACCAACCCATCTGATTCCAGGCAAACCAATCGGGTTGGACCTATCTGTTCCACCCGCTCTGCTTGCGCAGCCAGTGGTGCAACAAGCAGAGTTACACACAAACACAGTACTCTAATCATGAGAATCTCCTCTCAAGTGCTAAGCTATTGAATTGGTCAAAGACCAGCTCGTTTTTTTATACCACAAAATTGCTTATATAGCAATAACTATCCGGTATATTCGTTCAGGAATTGCTGTACCTCAAAAAACATTTTCTTTGTGTCACTGTAGTCGAGACGTTCTTTTGCCTCCTCTAATGAGTACCACCCTGCTTCTTTTATTTCTTCGGTTTGAATAACTACCGTGTCATCAACAACCACCCCCACATAGAAGTCTACTGTCTTCTCGATTTGCACTCCGTCAAACTGAAACGAATACGCCAAGGAAAATGAGGGGTCTTGAATGATCTTCTCGGCCTTGAGGCCAGTCTCTTCAAACAGTTCCCGGCTGGCAGACTGCAAAGGAGTCTCACCTCTTTCTGCGTGCCCTTTTGGAAACACCCAGTATGAATTATTTCCAATTTTACTAAACTGGTGAATCAAGAGCACTTGCCACTGGTCAGCAACTCTCTTGACAGGAATGATGCCGAATGATTTGTCAGCTTTGGTGAAGGTATCCATATACAACTTAGTATAACAAAAAATAACGGAGACATTTGTCCCCGTTATTTTTTTCTGTGTCCACGACTGGAGTTGAACCAGCACAGGAATACTCCCACTACCCCCTCAAGGTAGCGCGTCTACCAATTTCGCCACGTGGACAGATACCTTCCTCTCAGGTCGAGCCATTATGCACCATGGAGACTGGTTATTCAAGCAAGAAAAAGCCCGATGCTGGTGCGCCGGGCTTTTTCTTTGTGCTTTGATTATTTCTTTTCTTCTTCTTTCGCTGCTTCTAGCTTTTCCTCGAGCACTTCCACTGTCTCGTCTTCGGCTGGGGTACTCGCTGCTTCTTCAGCAGGAGTTTCTTCAACTGGAGTGACTGCTGCTTGTTCTTCGGCTGCTTTCTGGTCTGCTTCAGCCTTGGCTACGGCTTCTTCTTCCAACCGCTTTTGTTCCTCAGCTGCCTTTATGGCTAGCTCAGATTCGGATTCAGTAGCAAGTGAGACTAGAGACATACGTCGCATCTGTCGTTTAATTTCTCGGTTTACCTTCTCTCGGATGTAGTAGAGTTTTGCTCGTCGTACTTTTGCTCGTTTTACAATTTCAATTTTATCAATCAACGGAGAGTATAGTGGGTAGATTTTTTCTACTCCCACCCCACTGGCAACTTTACGGACAGTAAAAGTTGCTCCCGGTTCGTCTCCGTGCTTTCGTGCGAGTACCAGACCTTCAAAAATCTGAATACGAGTTTTACCTTTATCTTGAATTTTTTGGTGAACTTTAACAGTATCCCCAGCCTTAATGCCGAGAGTCTTTCGTTCTTCCATGTTTACTGGGGAAATATTTACCCCTGATATTGCTGCTTTCATATATCTATTTGATTATTAAACGAGTGAGCCGTCTAAACGTGCCACAATCTACCACAAAGCCCGATGAACTGCAATGCTAGTCTGTCTCTTTTTGGCCTTCTATTCTTTCTGCTGCCAGTTCAAAAATATTGGGTAGCGGTGCGATAAACCTTTCGGCGGTACCATTTGGCAGAGCCAGCTCAAGTAAGTGCGCGTGGAGCATCAGTCTATCAGCTGCGAGGTTGTTCGAGACACTCGCCTTATGTTCACCATAGAGCGTGTCGTTCACAATTGGCCTGTCTAAGGCTCGTAAGTGAGCCCGCAGCTGATGGGTGCGGCCAGTCTTGGGCATGAGTTTCACGTAAGAAAATGGTTCTCCTTCATGTTCTCCTACCCCAATTCGTTCAAAGTCGGTGATCGCTTCTCGCAGTACTCCCTTGGCTCCCCGCTCAGCTGAGCGCCGTCGGTGGTCTTTAGTACTACGGCCAATTGGGCGGTTGATGGTTCCCCATCGGTCATTAATGCGCCCGTACACAAAGGCTCGATATTCTTTCTCAACCAATCTATCTTGAAATTGTTTTTTGAGATACTGGTGAGCGTCTTGGTTTTTTGCAAGGATAAGCACTCCTGAAGTTTCTCGGTCGAGTCGGTGTACTACGCCGGCGCGATTGAGCAACTGTCCATCTCTGCCATACCCCGGTTCGCCAACCTCTGCAGCTGCAGGCACGCGCGCTAAAAACCAGTCCACCACCGTCGGTGCGTCGTTATAACCGTCTTCATGCACCAACCAGTCGTAAGGCTTATTGATAACCAGTACGTCGTCGTCTTCGTATAATATTATGGGTTCCATACCTATCTTTTACACTTTTGGCAGCAAACTGTCCACCAGGGCACAGAGGGTATCTCTTTGCTTTTTGGTAAGCGTGAGAGCCCGGGCGGCTCCTTTGGCGGCTTCTGCATATTCATTAATAATTTTTTCCATTGCCGATTTGGTGTCGACCGTATCAAGCAAAGCGATTACGGATTCGCAAGCAGTATCGTCCAATTCTGTCTGGGAGTACAAAAGTGCCAACTGACTTTTGTCTGCTTGCGCTAATTGTTCATAGGCAAATAAAATTGGAAGGGTTTTTTTCTTTTCTTTTATATCACCATAATTCCGTTTCCCAGTTGTTTCACTGGTCGCCCAAATAGACACCACGTCGTCACAAATCTGGTAAGCCATCCCGAGGCTGTGCGCGTAGGTTTTTAATAATTGGCACTCGGCTTCACTCTGACCAGCAATAATTCCCGCACCTTGTGCAGCCGCCACTATCAACTCAGCAGTCTTCCGGCGAATCATGTCTTCATAGGCCGCTTGATTCACAGTGGCGTCGCCCAACGTAGCGCTGGTTAATTCAAAGTCGAGGTACTGACCTTCAATCACAATTTGAAATTGCTTCAACAAAAAGTGCTGGGTTTTCCGTGCGGCCTCACATCTAGCAGCTGCTGTAGCGAGTATTTCAGCCACCATCAGCAGCTGTGCGTCACCACCATTAATTGCATGGTCATGACCAAACAAATGCCACACGGTGGGTCGGCCGCGCCGGTGAGTATCCTTATCTACCACGTCGTCATGTATCAACGTAAAGTTATGATACAACTCAAGCGCTCCGGCGAACGGTAATGCCACCTCAGGCTGGCCGTACCAGTCCCCAAGCATCAAAAGCAAGCTCGAACGGAACCGTTTACCACCATACACTACCTCAGGCTGCAGCTGCTCGTTTTTAAAGCCCATGAAATATGCTAGGTGGTCATACATCGGCAAGTCTGGTGCCGTGGCAAAAACGTGCTTCAAGTAGCCATCAATCTGGTTGGTATAGAGTGGTGTGATGTTTCTCACGTCGATTGGTGATTGCATAAGATACGAGTTTAAAGTGGTTATGGTACTACTTTCCTTTTCGTCGCTGACGGTCTCGGTAGGACATAAGAATTGCATCAAGTTCAGCGATAGTAAAGGCTGGCCAAAACGTGTCGGTAAAAAACAGCTCACTATAGACTGACTTCCATGTCATAAAATTAGAGATGCGTTGCTCCCCACTGGTGCGAATAATGATGTCTGGGTCTGGCATCTGAGCCGTCCACAAGTACTGGTTAAATGTTGCTTCGGTGACTGGTTCTCCGACCGAGATTGCTTGATTGACTCCAGCAATAATTTCCGCTCGCCCGCCGTATGAAAGTGCTATCCAGATTGTGGTGTGCACATCTGCAAATTCAGCGCTTTTTGTTTCCAGAGTTGTTATGCGTTCTTGTAAGTCATCCGAGAAATCTTCCCGGCGGCCCACAATCCGCAAACGCACCTTCCGCTGCGAGTCATCGTTCAATTGCTTCTGAGCATCTTCCAGCACCTCATGAAATAAGTCCATCAAATAAGACACCTCGGCTTCATTACGCTCCCAATTTTCCGTCGAGAAGGCAAAAAAAACCGCATGAGGGATGTTTCTGTCGCGAATTGCTTTCGCGATGTCATTGAAAGTTTCGGCACCTTTCTTATGACCTTCATTGGTTTGTAAGCTGTGTTCTTTCGCCCAGCGTCGGTTACCATCCATGATGAATCCCAGGCACTGTATTGTATTTTCTTGTTCCATGATTAGGTATAAATGCTTATTTTGAAGGCGGTCCGGTAGACAGTCAATGTAACACAGAGAACTCGGTAAAGGTTTTTTCTGCTGTCTGCCAATCTACACTGACACTCTCAACAGCGGAAGACAAAGAACCTTCATAGAGATATTCTACAAACTCTTTAAGTGTGTCAGGCATACCTTGGGCCAACACTTCTACCGTCCCGTTTGGGAGATTTTTTACGTACCCGACCAAATCTAATTCCACTGCAGAATCTTGGGCGTACACGCGGTATTGCACACCCTGCACTTTTCCTGTTATTACACACCGCATTTGTATCATGTGCAGCAGTATACCTTGATTTTATTCTCGTTTCGAATTATAAAAAACTTTGCTACAACGTTCCCACACAGAGAGAGAACTGTCTATGATTAATTCGTTTGAACCGTTAACCAGACACTTCGCTGACAGAACCAGCTAAAAATCCGCTGATTCTAAAAAAGAGGCTCTTCAGCAAGTGCTCAGCAGTGCAAAAAAAAGAAATGGCGGGTCACGAGTCGATCCAAACCATGATGGTCTGTGCAAGAGATCTCCTGTTCGCAAGAAATAGAAATACGCAGTCAGTCCCCACGGGTCCGACTGCTCTTGTTTTTTTAGAAAAAAAAGGTACGATAGTGCTTATAAATATTTACATATTTTGCGCGCTTAGCTCAGTTGGTAGAGCGCTTCATTTACACTGAAGATGTCGGGAGTTCGAGTCTCTCAGCGCGCACTAGTATAAAAATTAGCCCGCACGTTGTGCGGGCAATTTTTATTCGTGCGCGCTGAGGAAGTAACAAAAGTTACTTCCGTAGAGACTCGAAAAGAGTGAGTGTATCGCCCGGACCGCAGGGAGGACGATTCGAGCGGCGGGGTCGAGTAGCACAATAGTTTGGAGACCGTCCGTCGAACAAAGTATTGATGCGAAGGTGACCGAGTCTCTCAGCGCGCACAAAAGTTTTAAGACCCACTAAGCGGGTCTTTTTTGTGTGCTGGAAACATGCAAGTTTAGAACTTGGTATACTTTTGCAATGAAAAATCAAGAAATGATTAATAAGACCGTGGCCTTTGTTAAAGAAACTTTATCGGAGGCTGAAGGTGGCCATGACTGGTGGCACGTTTATCGTGTCTGGAAAAATGCTCAGCACCTTGCAAAGAAGGAAGAAGTTGATTCATTTGTAGTTGAGCTCGGTGCGTTACTGCACGATATTGCTGATTCTAAATTTCATGATGGAGATGAGGAAGTTGGACCAAACACAGCTCGAAATTTCCTTGAATCAATAGCTGTAGAAGAATCAGTCATCAGCCAGGTTGAAAATATTGTCAGGCACATTTCTTACAAGAACTCTTTTGAGGGTCGAAAATGGACTTCTCCAGAACTTGAAGTAGTCCAAGACGCTGACCGACTAGATGCAATTGGAGCCATAGGCATCGCTCGGACATTTAGCTACGGCGGACACAACGGCCGAGCGTTGTATGACCCGGAGATAAAATCTAATCTGCAGATGTCTAAGGAGGAATACAAAAATAGCACCTCCCCCAGCCTCAATCACTTCTATGAGAAACTCCTCATGTTAAAAGATTTAATGAATACTAAAGCTGGGAAAGAAATGGCCGAAGCTCGTCATACATTTATGGAAGAGTATCTGACGCAATTTCACTCTGAATGGGATGGTTCTCGTTAAAAAACGTTCTCATGTCCTCCTTGGGGTACACACTGAATTTTAATCCTCGACTATCATCCCAAATACTGAGGCTAAATAAATCGCTTGGGCAGTGTCTACTGTGACTCCTTCCAGAGATTCTTTGCTCAGAGATACCTTCAATTTGCGAACCCTTTAGACGAACGCCTTTTAAACTGGATTGGGAGAACTGTGACTCTCTTAAATCGCAATTTATGAAATCGACATTTTTAAAATCAGCTCCTAGAAAATCTGCTTCGAGTAGAGCACACGAGTCGAAAATGCAGTCCTTGAATTTAGCGTATCTAAAATTTACCTCGTGTAACTTACACGCATTAAAATAACAATCTCTGAACGAAGCCTGCGGTACCTGAATCCCCTGCATCCAGCTACTATTAAATTCAGACCGTTCAAAAAGAAAGTCTTCTAGTTCAGCCCCTGCAAAACTACATTTGGTAAAGATGCAATCAACCACCTTCCCTTCTGAGATATTGGTTTGGTTTAACATTACCGCTTCAAACAAACACCTTTCCACGCGAAACTCATCTATCGTACTGGCAGAGACGTCCCGGTCTTTAATAGACTTCTGTTCGAGATCAACCTGGCCAAAGTCGTTTAGTGCACCGACCTCAAGCCGGCTCACGTGTATCCTTGGCTTTTTCATGGGCTCATTCTACCAACTTAACTAGTTTTTTTGCTCTGGCCGTCCTTGGTTCTGGTATAGTTTAAAAATGAATAACGTGCAGCAACTTTTTCTAAAGACCGCCTACCCCTTATTAAAAGTATATTGGTTTTTACTGCGCCCGAGCACAGTCGGGGTACGGTGTCTGATTACCAACGGTAATACTATTTTACTAATCCAACACTCATACGGTTCCAGACGCTGGTCTGTACCCGGTGGTGGAGTCAAATCCCAAGAATCTTTAGCGGCTGCCGCAAAAAGAGAGGTCTTTGAAGAGGTTGGGATTGAGGTCTCTAGTATCAAAAACGTGGGGCACATTTTTCATGATGTTGAATATAAAAAGGACACTGTCTGGATTTTTCACACTGAAGTTTCGTCCCCTGAATGTAAAATTGATAACGTTGAGATTGTAAACGCCCAGTGGTTCCCGATGGATGATTTACCGAAGAATTCCTCTCAGTTGCTCCAGCAATTTTTATCTCTGTACCACCTGAAAAAATTATAACGTCAGTCCTCAAGCGAGGGGTCTGCTTTATCTGCTCACACTTCTTTCACCTACTGCTAAAATCTGCTATGGTTACCCAGTTCTTGCGTAATTGCCGAGTAACCGTACATAACCTGCCTGCCCCTATAGTTTAATGGATAAAACGAGAGGCTTCTATCCTTTTGATGCGGGTTCGATTCCTGCTGGGGGCACCAACTAGTGAGACCTACCGAGAGGGGTTAATACCTCACGAACACGAGTAAGTCTAGCTAAACAACAAAACCACTCAAATTGAGTGGTTTTGTTGTTGTCTTTCTGTAGGTTGAATTAGATTTTGGTCGTAAGCTATTACTGAGGTTTATTGTTTGGGTCACTTCGATTAATCATTTGTGAAAACATTTCTTTAGCATTCTGAACTTCTTCTTCCGAACATAAGACCCATTGCTTCTAGAGAGTTACTCACGTCTTCCTCTACGGCGTATTCCCCTACTGCATGTTTTAGGCAATGAAGAGCCTCGATAAACGACGTTAACTCGTTTGCTCCATCAATGGATGGCATACGGTGCTAATACATTTTCTGCGCGAAAAATCTCCGGCAACTACTTGGTTGCGTCACTCAAAATAGAATATTTGTCGTTTGAAACCAAGTAACTCTTCATAAGAGTGACAGTTGCTCAAATGTCTTATTTTTCCAAGTTGGTTGGGGAGGCTCTTTCTCGTATTTGATTTATACGAGTATCCCATACTCCAGGAGCATCACTAAAATTAGACAGACTTTCTTCCATCCTTCTAGACCACCTTTCAATTTGTACTTGTTTCATTGAACTCACAGTGGACTCTACTCTATTGTTATTATTTGAAAAAGATTCGTTTGACATATAAAAATGTTAAACACTATCTACTCAAAATCAGTAATTTATCCCCTACCGAAAGGGGTCAGGAATAGCTTATAAATTAATCTCATCCGACTCTGGCAGACTCTCTTCAAGATCTACTACCTGAGATATAGCGTTTGGTCCTCCCGCCTCGACAACTTCACGAGCGGTCCCCCCTTCTTGCAGGCTTGAAATAATATCCTGTACATGCAGATTATCTGGATTCAAGAGTTTAATTTTAAGGAAAGCCTCTATCGTCTTCTCTTGTTGTCCTTCAAACTCGTATGCTAGACCAATGTAGTACAGTGCATTAGCGTAGTCATTTCTAATAGACAGGAGGCGTTCAAGTACTAAGATTGTTTTTTCATACTCCTGAGCACTGTATAGCAATATTCCTAACTGAAAAAGAAAGGTTGGGTTTGAGGGCGCAAGGAGTACGGACTGCTCTGTAGCGATGATAGCTTCACCTATATTATCCTCTGTTATTTCTAACTGTGATAATACATAATAAGCACCCACATAATCCTCTTTGAGGTCAATGGCATTATTTATATACTCACGAGCAGCGTCATTATTTCCAAGCATTATCTCAAGACGGGCTTTACGCAGCCGAATTGAGGGGTCCTGCGGGCTGAGTTTTTGGGCAGCAATGTATGCATCTTGGGCATTGCTTCCGGCATTTTCTACTCCGTATCTTATGAGACCTTCGTACACTCCAGCAAGCAAAAGCCAGTTGGCGTAGCTTCGAGGATTTTTACCCACGGCAGAGCGCGCTGAATTGATAGCTCTATTTATCTCGTCAGCAGTCTGATTCTCATCCACCGATACTCCTTGTTGTCTTAATTCCTCTGCAAGCCCCAGCTTGAGAAGACTGATATTTGCCTGGACCTGATCACCCGCAGCACCGTGATACAACAGGTTTGCTTGCTCAAGATATGATTCAGCAGCCGCTATATCTGCTGAAGCAATGCTATTTGTACTTTGTTTTAGATACACAAAGGCTCCAGCACGAGTGCCTACGCTACTGGCCGTATATAGAGACAAGACAATGACACAAACTAAACCAATAGTAACTAGGTATCGTTTGTATGTCTTTTTTTGTAATTCGATTTTCTTGTTCTTTGCAAACCCAGCGATATTACTTATTGAGATAAAGGCTCCAGTTGTAATACCGGCAAATATAAACATAGTAAATTGGGGTACATAGAAAATGCTGACTAGCCACAGATAGAGGGCCATGAGGTAAAAAGATACTGACAGATACGATACCGATGGATTAGAGATCTTACGAGTGACCAGTTTTAATCCAGCAAAAATGAACGTACCAAAAAATAGAATCCATGCGAGGGCAGTAATTATACCGCCAGTAATAAACATAGTCGGAATAATCCCAATACCAAAAGTAAAATCGACGTTCCAGAGGGCAGTTTGGTTTATCTCCTGAGACCTATAGAGACTCCATTGCTCATCAAAGGTATTCGGACCCGTACCAAAAAAGGCATCTTCTGAATACACCTCCTTCCCTATTTCAACAGTCCCCTCCCAAGACGGACGGACGTCAATACTATCAACTCCAAATATCTCTGATACTTCTATGGTGCTCCCAAACAGAACACTTGTGATACCAATACCTGCTACCACGAGCACCGGAGCGAGTTTCAATAGTAATCTTTTTCTTTTAGATACCAAAGTGAGCAAAACTGGCTCTACGCTTTGGGGTTTATCACACCATACGATGTACGCCCCAAACAAAAGTAATACTGAGGTAAGTACTCCCCAAACGACTTCCATATTTACCAGAATCAACGCACAGAGAGCTACGCCAAGCACGATATACATGCACCGGTGTACCCACCCAGCGAAGTAGGACTTTACGATAGCTACCGCTGACACTATCGCAACCAGACCGGAGAAGATTGCGAGATCATTCCAACTACCCAGTAGAGTTGTCGATGAGTTTGAGGAGAATAAATTTGGAAAGAATACATCTGAACCAATCAAAATTCTCAGTAATTGCACAGTGGTCAACACTACAAACGAGATTACTATGCCCAATTGCAAATATATGAGATCCGAGATCCGATTGTATACAAGAGCAATACAGTAAATGGTCACTAGTAATACTAGGTACATAAACACCGTATCCCGCTCAAATCCTGATCCTGTAAATGAATGTACGAAGTTATCAGACATAACCGCAGAAATTGCCGAGGCTCCGATAACAAAGAGACCGCTACCTAACAACCAACTTTTTGGGGAAAACAGTGTTTTATCCGCAAATCTAGCCAAAGCCCAAACCACCAATACTGCACAAATACCCGTCACAAAGAAAGCCATTTTTACGATTGGTGACACTGAGAGTAGCGAAGAAGGTACTGCGATAAAAGGAAGTAGCACTATCGTAATCAGCAGTACAATTTTTGCGAGTTTATCTATGTTGGCAACATTCATATTTAAGTATTAACGTATATCGGGTAACACCTGCCTTTACCATCAGCAGCATCTTTAGCAATTGCATTAAAACTATTCAACCCAAGTTTTAATGTCGTTGTTTTTTGCTAACGTTTTAATAGTTGAACCAGATTTGTAATGAGATCGTTCAGGATTCCTAAAACAGCGCTTACAAAAGAATAGTAGGTTGAAGTTGCTGTTGAAGTTGAAGTTGAAGTTGCAGTTGAAGTTGAAGTTGAAGTTGAAGTTGGTAGAGTGGTCGGCACAATTAGCTGGATTACTGGCATTGAATGCCTATTCAATGCTGCTCTTGTACCATGATCAACGTATCCAGAGAATGGTGGTATGTTTTCGGCCTTCTGTAGCGCAATCACAGCCTCTCTAGTGATTGGACCAAAGTACCCCGTGATTCGCCCGAATGTGTAGTATCCGAGATCGGTCAGTACTCGCTGCATGGCCGATACTTCTGCGCCCCTTGCCCCAATTGTTAAGAACTGAGTGAAAACATAGGCTGGTGTGGTTGTCGTTAGTGTGGTTATCGCTGGTGTGGTTGTCGCTGGTGTGGTTGTCGAAGTAGCTACTACAACTGCCCTGTCTCTATCTACTCTAGTACCACCTCCACCTCCTCCACCACCTCCACCACTTCTTCCCCCTCCTTCTTCCACTCCACCACCACCACTACTTCCCCCTCCCGCTCCACGGGCTGGAATAGGGCGCCAGTCAGTCTTGATGCAAGTCGCTGCAGTAGCACAATCAAACTTCATCCAGCCGCCATAAACCCCTGAAA